>Ga0105048_10009617_pt1 | contig 15347 bp, 13 predicted proteins | sample MAT05_FD_78382 | JGI IMG/M metagenome (GOLD analysis project Ga0105048, IMG submission 78382) | Freshwater microbial communities from Lake Fryxell liftoff mats and glacier meltwater in Antarctica - MAT-05 | ecosystem: Environmental > Aquatic > Freshwater > Ice > Liftoff microbial mat | place... | reverse complement strand
TAACGATTCGCGTTAAACACAGGGTTCAGCGGCCATAGATCGCCATCGACTAAAGTCGACGGCTACGAGTAGCAAACCCGCTCCGCGGGTTAAAACGGGGAATGCACTGAGTTACTGAGTTCCTATGCTTTTAGATCCTTAATTTCGTGCCTATGGGGTCTCCGAGACGACTCCCCGGCACAAACCATCGGCGGCAAAAGCCGTTTGATGCGCACAACCACGCACCCATCGAATTAAAATCCAGTCCATGGCCATTGAGTTAGCTCCCACCTTCACCCCGCCAACCCGCAAGCGCGTTCACATCATCGACAGCCACACCGGCGGCGAACCGACCCGGCTCGTCATCGATGGCGGGCCTGAGCTGGGCAGCGGCCCCATTCGCGAACGGCTGAACGTGCTGCGCTATCGGCACGACGACTTTCGCAAGTCGGTGATTCTGGAGCCGCGCGGCAGTGATGTGATTGTGGGCGCGTTGCTGTGCGAGCCGCATGACCCCAGTTGCACGGCCGGCGTCATCTTCTTCAACGATGTTGGGTATCTGGGTATGTGCGGCCACGGCACGATTGGGCTCGTGGCAACCCTGGCCTATCTCGGCAAAGCGGCACCCGGCCCCCACCGCATCGAAACGCCGGTCGGCATTGTGACGGCGTATTTGCATCCTGATGATGAGGCTGGCACACGCGTGTCGGTGGCGAATGTGCCCAGCTATCGCCATCGCAAAGATGTAGCCGTGAATGTCGACGGCATCGGCACACTCATGGGCGATGTGGCCTGGGGCGGCAACTGGTTCTTCCTTGTCGATGCCGACGGTGACGCCGGCCATGGCCAGCAACTCAACCTTAAAAACCTGCCTAACCTGATGAACCTATCCCACCGCGTTCGCGACGCCTTAAAGCAAAACAACATCACCGGCAAAGACGGTGCCGAGATCGACCACATCGAGCTATTCGGCCCTTCGCAACAGGCCAATAGCAAGAGCTTTGTGCTGTGCCCGGGCAAAGCCTATGACCGCTCGCCGTGCGGCACCGGCACCAGCGCCAAGCTGGCGTGTCTGGCCGCTGATGGCAAACTCAGTGAAGGGGATACGTGGAAGCAGGAGAGCATCATCGGCAGCGTGTTCGAGGGCAGCGTGCGCATTGATCTTGCTGGCGAGGGCGTGCATCCCACCATCACCGGCACCGCCTTCGTCACCGCCGAGACCACGCTCATCTTCGACCCGCGCGATCCGTTTGTGAATGGGATTGGGTGATCCCGTAGAGACGTTCCGCAGAACGTCTCTACGGGGTCTACGGGACACGCACGGCTTGCAAATAAGCCTGAGTGGCCGGCCGCACAATGCTCTCGAAGTTGATGCTGATGAAGCGCGCGCCCCGTTCATGCCACTCGCGGGCCGTTTGCACGTTTTGCACCATCAGCCCCAAGGCCTTGTCGCTCTTCAACACTAGATCGGCAATGTGCTCCATCGCAGCCTTCACTTCGGGATGTTGCACCTGGGCCGGGTAACCCAATGAATGCGACAGGTCGTTGGGGCCGATGAAGATCACATCCACATCCGGCACCTGCAAGATGGCCGGCAGATTGTCCATGGCCTCCTTCGACTCGATCTGCAACACGACAAGCGTTTCGGCGTTGGCCTTCTTGATGTAGTCGCCCAGTGGCGTGGTCTGGGCGTAATCGGCCGCGCGCACGCCGGCCAGCCCGCGCATGCCGCGCGGCTGATATTTCACCGAGCGCACCGCGGCTTCGGCCTGCTCGGCTGTGTTGACCCACGGCACCACCAGGCCATGCGCGCCAGTGTCCATGAAGCGAAGGATGGTGGGCTGGGCATTGGTCGGCACGCGCACAATCGGGGTCACGCCGCGCAACTCGGCCGCGCGCACCATGTGCTCACAATCCAGCGGTTCCACGGTGCCGTGCTCGCCATCGAACACGATGAAGTCCCAGCCGTGGTAGCCCATCACCTCGATCAGCGTCGCATCGGGGTAACGCACGAAGCAGCCAAAGACAGTTTCGCCGACCTTGATTTTGGCCTTGATGATGTTGGTTTGCATGCACGCATCATCGCACGAATTAATCGCGCACCAGCAGCGGCATATAGGTTCGTGCCGGCAGGAACATGTTCAGAAAATTGAGCGTGCCATAGCCAAGTGAGCTCTCGCGCAATTGGGCATGGTCGTAGAGATATTGATTCACGCTGTAGGCCGATGTCGCCGGCCCTTTCATCTGGCGGGTGAGGGCGGCCGCGCCGCTGACGATGGGCGCGGCGAATGAGGTGCCCGCACCCAGGGTGTAGTGCGGGGCGTTCAGCGGGTCCCACCAACTGGTCATCATGCACAGCGGGTCGCCGGGGCAATTGACGTGTGAGAGGTCGCTCGGGGGCACACACCCGCCACCGGTCGTATCACCCTGGCCACCGGGGGCAGCGATGCCGCGCTTGCCACTCGCCGCGCTTATAGCCGAGTTGGAATAGCACGAGCGATGGCCCTCGGAGTTACCTGCTGCCACACCGACCACAAAGTCGAAGGCGGCCGGATACAGCATGGGTTTGGTGTCGGTGAGGCTGGAGTTATTGCCGGCCGCCGCAACGATGGTGTTGCCCAGATAGTGCAAGCCATGCAGCACATTGCTCAACGTATCGAGCGCCGAAATCGGCACCGACGGCGCGACCCCAAAGCTGAGGTTGATTACGGTCGGCGTGGCCACCAGGGTCTGGCTGTAGAGCGACAACGCTGCCAGCAGATCACTCTCACGACCACGGCCGGTGTCGTCCAATACTTTGTATAGCACGATATTGGCTTTGGGCGCAACTGCGCGCGCAAGGCCAGCCACAAACAGGCCATGGCCGGGGATATGCACCGGGCTGGGGTCGAGCCCATCGCTGGTGAGTGGGTCGGACAGCACATGCGTGACGGAGACGGGAATGCCGCCGAAGAATTGAAAGCGGTGTTGCAGCACCGGCTGGTCGTAGGGCGAGGTGTCGAAGATGGCGATGTTAACGCCCTCGCCGGTGTAGGAATACGGCGCACCGCCGCCGGCCAGCGGCCCCATGCCGTATTCGCTCAGATGGTTGAACTGCGACCAGTACAGCTCAGGGTCTGCGCCGAGGGTGGGCGTGGTGACAGGGCTGCCAGCGATGCTCCATGGGCTGCCGGCAATACTCCATGGATTGGCGATGAGCAGATTGAACTCGATCAGCATCTGGCTAAACGCGACATTGTTGTTCAATTCTGTCACCACATCTTCGAGCACCAGGCCGCTACCTTCGCGAACGGTATAGACGTAGGCAAAGAGCGTCGGCAACTGGTTGGGGCTAAAAAACAGGGTGCCGCTGATGCCGGTAAAAAAGCGCAGATCAATGCGTTGGCCGCGGATCACATCGCCACCATAGCGACCCTTCATGAAAGACCCGAGTCGGCCCTGCTCATCCAGTGAGCCGGTGGAAATAAACTGATTGGGGACGTATAGAGGGAGTGACGGGATGGGTTGGGTGACGACGGCTTGCGGGCCGCTGGTGAACACGTTAACAGCCGGTGTCGGCGCGCCGGTTGCAGCATGGGCCACATTGGCATCACTTTGGGCGTGGATGGCCCCGACACACAGCAACGCCAGTGCCAATCCTGGAATCACAGTCAACAGTAAGCGGCGAATCAAACGCATCTTGAATTTCTCTCCTCTTGGATCTCGGACTTAACTTCATGAACGATGTTACGCAGCCCCCGAAGCTTCTGCGCAAAAGTTATTGGTAGGGGCAGGTCTCAAACTCGCCTCATCGGCACTTATCTTCCAGCAAAGAACTGATCTAAGCAACGTTTCAGAGACCCCCGACCCCTAAAGGGGAGTCGTTGACTTTCTCTGCGACTCCCCTTCAGGGGTCGGGGGTCTCCGAGGCGGAACTCGGTCCAAGCGTTTTACTGGGTTCTCATGCATGTTATGCCTAATTTCGTGCCTATGAGCTTCGCCACGCCCAAAACATTAGCCATTAAACGCGGGTTGCACCCACTTTTCGGGAACGGAAAATGCGTGCGGCGCGCCATGAACGCGCCGCACTACACTATGTTTGCAACAATTCGATCGGTGTTTAGCTGCCGCCAATAGTCCAAGGATTAGTCACAGGATTCTTGGCCGGACGAACCATTGAGATCAGGCCCAACGCCACCACGCACAACATACAGGCCAACATGGATTGAATGACTTTATGCCGAATATTCATATAACCCATATAACCTCCTAACTGATGTTACGCAGAAGTCTCACGCAAAGGCGCTAAGACGCTAGGAAAATAGACTTTGCACTTTTGAGTCTTTGCGGGATATCTATAAGTTAGTCGTCAAAAGTTTTTAACCCGTTGTTGCGGTGGGGGTGAGGAGCTTTGAGCTTTTCTGAAAGCTCAAAGCTCCAGTTTCGCTTGGCCCTCAAGTTCTTTTGACGACTAACTTAATGCGTAACATTAGCTCCTAAGTCAAACGTGCTTTTCCAAGGGTGTGAATGAGTATAGGACGACGGATATGCAAGTCAAGCACCATAAGAATGAGCCAGGATGATTCGTAGGTCCGTTGTGCGCAACGCAGGGGCAAAGCAGCGGGCTCATCACAGATCAAACCCATAGGCTAGCCCGCTGCTTTGCCCCTGCACCATCGGTTCGGACGGGGTCGCGCATGACGGCCATCGGGCGCATTTCTACAGCGGCCCCGAATCACCCACCAGCAAAAACGGTGCCCAAAAATAGGGATGGGCGTGGGCCCGCAACAATGCGCACTGGGCCGTGCGTAACGCGGCGGCTTTGGATTGGCCGGCCAACAGTTGGGTGTAGAAGATTTGCATCAACTGGGCGGTCGATTGATCTTCGGCCCGCCACAGGCTGAGCACCAGCGAGGCCGCACCCGCGCCGAGGAAACCACGCATCAAGCCTGACAATTCATCGCCACCCGAGATGGCGTTGCGGCCGGTCTGGCACGCGCTCAGGGTCACCAACGAGGCGCGCAGCCGCAGATTAAATGTATCCAGCGTGGTGAGGCTGCCATCGGCAAAGAGTAACCCCGAGAACAATGGGTTGTCGGCCCGGTAATCGCCGTGCATGGCCAGGTGCAATACATCGCTACTGGGAGCCACTGTGTGCAATTGATCCAATGTCGCTTCATCTTCGAGGAAAGCCTGGCCGTGCCACATCTTGGCGATGGCACGCGCCTCTTCAACGGCATGCGGCAACTGGCCCCGGCGCGAGTAACCAAACGTGGCAACCTGCCGAGCGGGTTTCACGATGCCCGCTTGGGCAGTTTCGCCAACGGGTTTTCGACAATAGGCCAGCACGCTGGAGCTGGGCAGGTAGCTCACCTCGTGCTGTTCAATGAGATAGTGACCATCGGCGAACAGGGCATGAAACGGCACATAGTGCAAGGGGCCATGCGGCACGATGATGATCCGCTGCGCCTGGGGCAGTTGGAGCGGGGCCATGAGCGCGCCGTGCAGCCGCTGTAGCATTTGCTGGGCATTGCGAGCCAGACTGCCGGTGCGTTCGGGTGGACTTTCGGGCACGGTTTTCAGATTCAGCCACAGGCTGCGCACCAGGGTTTGAATCTGGGCCAGACTGACCGGCAATCGATGCACACCGACCTCGGTTGAAGAGATAACAAAAACCATCAACTGCTCTTGCACCACGAAGTATTCCAACAGCGTCTCGTCGGGCGCGAGATAACTTTGGGCCGGGGCCGTGCGCACCTGCCACAGGTCGGCTTCACGCGCATAGTCGGCATTGCGCACCAGCAGCGTATGCCAACGCTCGGTAATCTGCTTCTCCAGTTCGACCAGGCGCGCAGGATTGCTATCGTGCAAATCTTTAGGATTACGCGTTTCAAGCATCTGGCTTTCAGTTCGCCGCACCAGTTGACCGCGTTCGGCGCGCAGGGCAGTCAGCTCCTGCACCAGGAATTCATCAGTGACGTTGCGGGCGCGCACGCTTAAATCCAGCCGATAGGCCAATAGATCGAGCAAGCTGCGCGATTTGGCCCGCTCGGCATACACCAGCGCCGCCTCGGGCTGATAGGCATCCAAGCACAAGGCCACGGCCTGCTCATACACAAATTGCTTATCCTCCAGATAATCGGCGCGATACTCCACCATCATGCGCCCGCGCATCTGCTCCATCTGGTCGATGGCTTGATCGTAGGCTGACATGGCAGCGGCAATATCCCCGCGCGCGTGTGCCATTTGGCCCACTAGCACATGCGCACCATACGCCAGCCAGGGAATTTCTTTCTCGTGGATGAGATTTAGCACATCGGCCACCAGCCGGTTGGCGCGGTTGGCATCGGCGGCAGCAAAGGCCGCTTGCGCAGCCAGCAACTTGGCCTGAGCCTGTTTGATGGGCAGGCTGCGCAAGCGAAATAGACGGGCACAATTCAATGCAGCTTTGCAGGCAGCACCAGGCTCATTTTGACGCAGCAAGACGCCGGCCAGTTCCAAATCCGTCGTCGCAACCCACACCAGATTGCCTTCTTGCTGGAACAATTGACGGGCTTGGGCTAAGGCCAAGATCGCCTCAGAGTGCTTCTTGAGGCCAGTTTGCGCCAACGCCTCGTTGAGGTAAGACTGCGCTACTTCAAATTGAGTGCCGTATTCTGCAAATTGAGCGCGGGCGAGTTGGCACTCCTCCAGGGCCTGATTGAATCGTCGCAGTTGCAGCAGACAATCGCTCTTGAATAATTTGGCCTCGGCTACATCGCGCATACGGCCATCGCTGGCAAACGTGTACGATGCTTCGTCCAGCAATTGCAGAGCCCGGTTGTAACGGCCGAGCATGAAGTGCGTAATCGCCAGATTATTTTTGCTGCGGGCCGCTTCAACATTCTGATCGTTGGCCTGCAAGCCCTCATAGGCGCTGAGGCTGGATTGGATGGAGGCTTCGAACTGCCCCAGATTGCGTAATACCTCGGCGCGATTTTGCAATGCTAAGTACAACCCAACTGAATTGATCCGTTCATAGGCCTCGATGGCACGATTAAATTGAGCAAGGGCACCTACCTCCTGACCGAGCCGGCTAAAAATGACACCCAAATTCATCGTGATGTCAGCCAACTGTCGCCATTCTCCATACGCCTCCAATACCTGCGTAATCTGCTCGCCGCACTGCAGCGCTTCGGTATATTGCCCCAGCGCAGCCAGCGGCCACACCTTGCCAATCTGAGCCTTGGCCTCATCCAACGTGCGGCCATGCGCGCGGTAGATGGCTGCGGCTTCGTTATAGGTGTCCAGCGCCTCGCGGTAGTGGCCCAGGCCTATGGACAGCGCGTTGGCCTCGGCCCGCAGCCCCAGCGCGCGATGAAACGGGTTGTGGGTCAGCTCGCCCCAGTGAATGAGCAGCCGCGCAAATTGAAACGAAGTCTGGATTTCGGCCCGCAGATAGTGATCAGCCTGAGCCTTCAGCGCATCGGCCAGCGTCTGGCTTGCCGCTACATCGATAGCACCGGCTTGCGAATCCAGAAATTCCCGGCGCGCGTTTTCATCCGGCAAGGCCAGCAGTTGCTCCAAAACGATAGACACGCAAGCATTATGGCACGGCAGACTCAAGACTCAAGACTCTTGAGTCTGCCTACACCGTCAGATCCAAATGCACTTCCGTGTCGGCCCCGTCCAAAATAATCTGGTAATTGCCGGATTCCACGGGCGGCACTATAAAGTTGCCAAACTCGTCCACCTCGACAGTAACGACGAACTGGCCGGCCTGCCACACATGCACGCGCCAGCCCAACGTATCTGCACCAGAGATGAGGCCCAGAATCGAGCGTTGACTGGGCTGGATTGGGTCGGACTGGGTTTCGATGGACACCTGAATATCGTCGACGTTGAAGATTTGCACCGCACCAGCGGCCACATCAGTGGTTGCATCGCCGCGCACGGCCCAGGCGGCCTGGCCCGGTGCCGGCGTGAACAACTGGGCCACCAACACTTTGAGGCGCGCTGTGGCGCCGGCTAGAACGCCGGTGGGCGTGTCCACTTCGGCCGTGGGTAGCTGCGCCGCAGGTAGCTGCGCCGCAGGTAGCTGCGCCGCCACCTGGCTCATGAAGCTGTTCAGTTGTGCCAGCTCGCGGCTGCAATGCGGACAATCGGCCACATGCTGGCCCATCCACACAGACCTGACTCGTTCTAACAGCCCAAGCTGAAATTCGCCCAGCTCGACTGAGGGAGGACAGTCGGCCCGGTAGAGCATCTTCAGCAATTGGGTTTCCCTGATCGGATTATTGCTACTCATGACTTTCTAGACACTAAACGAGTAGACTTTATTATTTCCGGTATTAGAGTTCCCTCAGAATCGTGTAGATGGCGACATTGTGCGTTTTATGGCTGTTTTATAGCCGACTTTGTAGCTATATTGCAGCGAAATCACTGAGCTTGTTCAGCCTCATCTTTATCGGCAAACGCTTTTAGCTGCGGATCACGCGCCAGCCGGTCCACGACGTTCTCGCGAATGCTGTAAATCTCTTTGACATCGCGAAAAACCCTGGGATGGCGAGCCAGCAATTCAGCCGGCTTCATGCCATATACGAACAGGCCGCGAATGACCAGCCGCTCGCGCGTGTCTTTGAGGCGCGCGTTCACCGCCTCCCAAAACTCGGTGCGAATGGTGCTCTGGCCGCTCGTGTCGGCCACCGCCATCACCCGCTCCTCAGCCAGCGACTCCTCGCCAAATTCCACTGTGACGATGTTGTGCTGGCGCATGTAGTCGGTCACGGCGCTGTGCAGGCACATTTGCAAATAGCGCAGAATGGAGCGCACATCTGGGAAGTTGTTGAACCGTTCGGGGGTGATGCGCACCCACAACTTGGCACACGCGCCGTTGACGAAGTAATCCACGGTCTCGCCGGTGGCGACAAATTGCGGGTGCCGCGAGACCCAGCTTTGCATGAGGCGTTGATACTGAGACAGCACCAACTCCCAGGCTTCCTGATCGTGCAGCGCAATCGCCCGCCGAAAAAGCTCGTAGCAATATTGCAAGGTGGCTTCGAGCCGCTGCGTCCAGCGTCGAGTCTCCTCGGCACAGCGCTGCGACAAGCCGGCCAGCGTTAGCGCAGACACATCGGGGGTTGGGGAACCCCCGGCGCCAGCAGCGGCGTTTGAATCCATGCCGATGCCGGCCTCACTTCTCTCCATGTCTTTACTTTAGCGCATTCCTTTGAGCTGGGAGCACTGAGCTTTGAGCAAGGCGTGACCAGTGGGTCTTTCACTGGATAATAGACGGCGATGACTGACAAGGCCGTGGATTCAATGGAGACGCAACAACCCAACCGGCGTCTGGTCGCGCTCGTCCATGATGTGCACGTGCGCGCAAACATTGAACAGGCGGCGCAGACGCTGGGGGATGAGATTGAGTTTGCGCCGACAGCCACAGACATCGACGTGGTGGCGTATCTGGTGGCGCGGCAACCTCCACTCATTTTGGTGCACTTGCGCGTGCCAGATTGGCGGGCGTTTGTGCTGGCGGCCAAGACCAGCCCGGCCACGCGCAAGCTTCCTGTTCTGGCGTTTGGACCCGCGGACCCTCCGGCTCTGCTCAAACAGGCCCAGTTCGCCGGCTGCGACGGCATCATTAGCGAAGGTGACTTTGAGGCCGATGTTGCCGGTCACATCCAGCACTATGCCCGGCCCGATGAGCGCGCCGAGCTGGCCCGCCAGGCCCAATTGCCATTGCCGGCGCTGGCGCACGAGGCCATCGAGCAATTCAACCAGCGCGAGTTTTTTGAGCAACACGAATTGTTTGAGACTTTGTGGCGCGCCGAGCCTGGGCCGGTGCGTCAGATGTATCAGGGGCTCTTGCAGGTCGGCGTGGCGTATTTGCAGATCCAGCGCGGCAACTACATTGGCGCTCGCAAGCTGTTCCAACGCGCCCGTCAGTATCTGAGCGTGCTACCCGAGGTGTGTCAGGGCGTGGACATTCGCCAGTTCAATGCCGACACCGCCGCCGCCGAAGTCGAACTCGACCGCCTCGGTCCCAACCGCATCGGCGAGTTCTCAGCGGTGTTGTTTAAGACGATCAAGCAGATATGAGAGGTCAGAAGTCAGATATCAGAAGTCAGATAGTCTTATCTGACTTCTGATATCTGACTTCTGACTTCTTCCCAAACCATGTCCTACAACTTCTCCAACAAAATCGCGCTCATCACCGGCAGCGGACGCGGCATTGGCCGGACGACGGCGCTGCACATGGCCCGGCTCGGGGCCGACATCGTCATCAACTATCTGCGCAAGCAAACTGCGGCCGAGGAAACTGCGCGCGAGATTGAGGCGCTGGGCCGGCGCGCGCTGCTGGTCAAGGCCGATGTGAGTGACGAGGCCGATCTCACCCGTCTATTTGAGGAGACAGAGCGCAACTTCGGCGGCCTGGACTTCCTGGTGAACAACGCAGCCTCGGGCTACATTCGTTCGGTGGCCGAGCAAAAGGTGAAGGGCTGGGACTGGACGATGAACATCAATGCGCGGGCGGCGCTATTTGCCTCGCAAAAGGCAGCGCCACTCATGCAAAAGCGCGGCGGCGGCGCCATCGTCAATGTCAGCAGCATCGGCAGCGTGCGCACATTGCCGGACTATGTCGTGATCGGGGCCTCGAAAGCGGCTTTGGAAGCGGTGACGCGCTATGCGGCGGTGGAGTTCTCGCCGCTGAATATTGTGGTGAATGCGGTGTCGCCGGGGTTGATCGATACCGACGCGATCACGCACTTCAAAAACGGCGCGATCATGATCAGCGAGGCGAAGAAGCGCACGCCGGCCGGCCGGTTGGTGGAGCCGCAGGATGTGGCTCAGCTCATTGCATTCCTGTGCAGCGATCAGGCCACTATGATTCGCGGCCAGGTGATCTTGATTGACGGCGGGTGGATGGTGGACGTGCGATGACTGAGTGGTTGTTAGTCGCTAGTGACTGGTAGCTAGTGGCTAGTTCTCTGACAAACAACCAGCCACTAACAACCAGCCACTCATCTAATCGTCGGCCGAGCCCAACCCGATGATGGTGCGCAACACGGCCACCAGGCTGACGCCGATGCGCAGCAGGTCGGCCGATTTCACCTCTGGCAAACGCGGGTTCCCGTTATGGTCTACCTGCACATCAGCCGAGCGCGCATACAGCCAGGCGGTCGCCAGGCCGACCACGGCACCAATCAAGCCGCCTTGAATCAGAAGTTTTGCTTTCCAGTCCATGAGAATCCTCTAGAGGTTGAGACCGTGTCTAAGACAGCTCAACACGATCTTGTCTCCACTCAGAGTGTATCTCATACAGCTCGACCAGCACGCCAAACGCACTTCGCGGATGAATGAAGGCATAGCGGGTGCCGTTGGCCCGGCTCACCGGCTCAGGGTTGATCAACTCCACGCCCCTGGCTTTCAGCGTCGCCATCATGCCCTGAATATCCTGCACCTCGATGCACAGGTGGTGCATACCCTGGCCGTGCTTGCTCATCCACTTGGCGATGCCGCTGGCGGCTGGCACCACACTCCCACTGTCTTCCAACAACGGCTGCACCAACTCAATGTGGCTGTCGCCGATGGGCAAAAACGCCACCCGCACCCCTTCGCGCTCCACCGCCTCCACGCCCTGCAGCGGCAGCCCCAACGCATCACGATAAAAACTCAAAGCCGCATCTAAGTCCGTCACGGCTATAGCGAGATGATTGATCTTCATGAAGTCAGATATCAGAAGTCAGATATCAGAAGTCAGAAGCGCCTAATCTGACCTCTGGCATCTGATATCTGCTATCTGTCTTAGTCTGTCGCCTCCGCCTTAAAGCTGGTGCCGCTGCCGATCATGCCGTTGCACTCGGCAAAGTCATCGTCTTTGAGGTCGCTGCCAACGACGACGTTGCGGCCGATCTTGAAGTCGGGCGGGATGATCGTTTCTTTGCCGACGACGGTGATGCCGCTTTCAAGCTCGTTTTCGTGGTTGACGGAATAGTCGTTGCCGTAACCCACATGCGCGTTTCGGCCCACAACGACGCGCTTGTCGATGATGGCGTGGTCGATGACAGCGCCGGCCTCGATCACGGCGTCGGTCATGACGATGCTGCGGCGCACCACGGCCCCGCGCTGCACCCGCACACCCGGCGAGAGCACCGAATATTCGACAAAGCCCTCGATGGTGCTGCCGTCGGTGATCATGCTGTGGTTGACCGTGGCACCCGTGCGAATGTTCACCGGCGGCCGCTCTTCCGAACGGGTGTGGATGACCCACTCGCGATCCAACAGATCGAGCTTGGGCTGCTCTTCCAGCAGATCCATGTGGGCCTGCCAGTAGCTTTGGATCGTGCCGACATCGACCCAGTAGTCGCCGTAGGGGAAGGCGAACACGCGGTAGTTATTGGCGATCATCTTGGGGAAGATGTCCTTGCCGAAGTCTTTGCTGCTGTCGGGGTTCTTGGCGTCCTCGGTCAGCATTTGCACCAGCGTGTCATAGTTGAACACATAGATGCCCATGCTGGCCAGCGTGCCTTTGGGCTGCTTGGGCTTCTCGTCAAACGCGATGATCCGAAAATTGGGGTCGGTCTGCATGATGCCAAACCGGCTCGCTTCTTCAATCGGCACCCGCAAGGTCGCCACGGTCACATCGGCCTGTTTCTCCTGATGAAACTGGGTCAGGATGGAGTAGTCCATCTTGTAGATATGGTCGCCGGACAAAATCAGCACGTAGTCGCAACGGGCATTGCGAATGAAATCCAGGTTCTGATAAATCGCATCGGCGTTGCCCACATACCAGTCGCTGTCCATGCGGCCCTGGTATGGCTGAAGCACATATGCGCCGCCGTTCAAGCGGTCGAGGTCCCACGGCGTGCCGTTGCGAATGTGGTCTTGCAGCGAGCGTGGCCGATATTGGGTGGCAATGCCCACCGTATAAATATTGCTGTTTGAGCAGTTGGATAGCGGGAAGTCTATGAGGCGGTATTTGCCGGCAAACGGCACCGCGGGCTTTGCACGTTTATTGCTCAATACGCTTAACCGCGTGCCACGGCCGCCCGCCAAAATCATCGCCAATGTTCGCATGAATCTTCTCCCACCAAACCAGTTTTAGATCGACCTCCCGTCTCGGCAAGGCCGTTGTGTGGGATTGTATCCATGCATTGTAAAGATTCAACAATGCATCCGGGATGGCATGGCCTGCATATGGGCCTGCTCCTCGACCACAGCCGTTCGGCAGCGATACAGCGACAGTTGATGGGCCTTCAAAACCGGCAGCAGCTCACGCACCTGGGCTGGATTGTTGTGAATCTGAAGCAGCACGGCATCGTCTTCACGGCCGTCGCGCAGCGCCTGTCGCGCAGCCAGCATGGGCCAGTGCCGGTGTTTGAGACCCATATAGGCCCCGCCCAGCCACGAGATCACGGCCATGCAGATCATCCCCACAATCAGGCCTTTGGCCAACCGTTGGCCACGGCCATGAGTCCGGCTCGACCAGTAATGGATTTGCAGAAACATGGCCAGGGCTATCCAGAACAGGGCCGAGATGATGATGTAACGCGGACTGAGGGCTTGCTGCCAACCCATATCCGCGCGCACCACGCTGATGAGCAGCCCGTTGGTGAGCGCAAACGCGGCGTATGCCAGGTAGGGAAGCAGATGTTGATGCTGTACCCCATCCCTGCGCCATAACCCGCACAAGACCCATGCAAATGCCCCCACGCCTAATAAACCCAAGATCAGGGAGCCGGTGTAGATCAGAACAGGCGCACCCAACCAGGTGAGGAAATACAGACTCAGACCCACCAGCCTGCCGATTTCATTTGCTGGCTGCGGCTGCGACAACGGCATTTGAAAGCCGCTCAGGTAGATCAACGCCACCAGCAGGGCCATCGCTATCCATAGGCCACTCCATGCCACCCGATAGCGATGTAGCGAGACCGGCGCGGGGATAAGCCGATTCCGCCACAGCAGCGCAAACCCGATCGGCCAAAACAACACGCCGCTCGCCACGGTAAACGTGCTCACGATGCCGAGCCCGATCGCCAGAACAATATGGCTGGGTTTGAGCGATGCCTGAGCCAGGAGCGTCAGGCCCGTCACTACGGCGAACACATGCAAAACCCAGTGCAACAGATAACTCTGCAGCCAGGTTTCGTACTGACTCATCGAGAAGAACAGCCAGGCGATGGCCGGCCACACCCATGTCACCGGGCCTTGGCCAAACTGGCGCGCTGTTTTTGCAGCCTGCCATAGCAAGATACCCAGAGTCGCCAGGCCAAACAGCAGCGTCGCGGCCACTTCAAACGTCGTATTCCAGTGGGTTGCCCAAGCCAGCGGCAGCCAGATCAAGCGGTGAAACAGGGGGCGATGTTCGTTGTGCTGCGATACCCAATCGGTCAGGGTCAGTTCGCCCCGATACAGCTTCTCCAGCAGTGGCACCGTCGCCTGCCACTGATCCGAGAATGGAATATCGACATAGAACCAGGCGACAAAAACCAGCACACCGACCACGGGCAACGCCGTCAGGGAGATGAGCATCCATATGAATCGTTCATGCGGGATCATGCTGACGCCGATTTTATGGCGTCAGCATCCGGCCAAGCGCTATTTTGTCCTTCTATTTCTCGCCTGTCTTTGGCCTGGCTCGATCCGCTCACCGGCGCTACGGCCGCTTCTTCAGCCAGTCCTCAACGGCCTTGCGCAACCCCGCCATCGGCCCTCTTGTAATCGTCGGCTCGGGCAGCGCGTTCAGGAACGCGGGGCCGTAGCCCTTGGAAATCAGGCGTCTGTCGAAGATGGCCACTACGCCGCGGTCGGTCTTGCTGCGGATGAGCCGGCCAAACCCCTGCCGAAAGCGCAACACCGTCTCCGGCACCGAATACTCGTTGAATGAGTTGGTAAACGTCTCGCTGCGGGCCGAGAAAATTGGGTCGGTCGGCACATCAAACGGCAGCTTCACAATCGCCAGCGCGCTCAGCTTGTCGCCCTGAATGTCCACGCCCTCCCAGAAGCTGCGCGTGCCCAGCAGCACGGCCCGATCGGCCGCCTTGAACTGCTCCAGCATGACTCGACGTGAGGTGCCGTCGCCCTGCTCGTAGACCATGATGTCGTCCTTGATCAGCTCGGGCGCAATGACTTTGGCCGTGGCGCGCAGTTGGGCGTTGCTGGTGAACAAGGCCAGTCCACGGCCGCCGGATGCGCGGAACAGCTCGATCAGGCCGCGCTCCACCCATTGCTGGTAGCCCTGCTGATTGGGCTCGGGAATGTCGTTGACCAGGTAGACCAGGGTGGACTCTTTGTAGTTAAACGGCGACCCCACCGCCAGCGTCTCGGCATCGGTCGCGCTCAGCCGGTCGAGGATGTAGTTGAAGGTGGGGCCGGGCTTGCTCGCCCCTGCAGCCGTGCCCGCCGGC
>Ga0105048_10009614_pt1 | contig 15349 bp, 18 predicted proteins | sample MAT05_FD_78382 | JGI IMG/M metagenome (GOLD analysis project Ga0105048, IMG submission 78382) | Freshwater microbial communities from Lake Fryxell liftoff mats and glacier meltwater in Antarctica - MAT-05 | ecosystem: Environmental > Aquatic > Freshwater > Ice > Liftoff microbial mat | place... | reverse complement strand
GCCCACTAATTGCCATTGCCACGGTTCCCCATTCATTTTCATTAATATTCCCAGCGCGTAAACGATTACTATCAATCCCCATATCACTAGAACGTACTTTTGATTGACTGGCTAAAAGTCGATAAACCAGTTGCTCCTTTGACATTTCCAGGCTAAAAATTGCTACAGGCAATCGATGGATATCTGCCATTTTTCTGGCTAGCTCCAAGCCAAAAGCTGTTTTCCCCATTGAGGGGCGACCTGCAATAATGATCAGATCAGATCGCTGCAAGCCGTTAGTCATCGCATCAAAATCATAAAACCCTGTTACTAACCCCGTTGCCGTGGAATTGCCTGTACCGAGCGAGTTATAACGACCTTCGAGTTCATAAAAAGTTTTGGTGAGAATATCGCCTGCGGGAACTAAGCCCTGTTGCGCTCTCGATTGGGTTACTGCAAAAATTTTCTGCTCAGATTGATCCAGCAGTTGAGTTAACTCCAGTTCATTGCTGTAGCTAATCTCAACCACCGTTCGCGCCGCTTCCGCTAGCTTACGACGCGAATGTTTGTCAGCAACTAATTGAGCATAAAAATCGATATTGACAGCGCTTACAGTGCGATCGCAAAGTTGAGCAATTTTGGTTTGACCACCAATTTTTTCGAGCATATCGCGATCGCTTAACCATGTAGTCAAGCTCATCATGTCAGTCGGGTTTGACTGGTTATGCAACATTAGACAAGCTCGAAAAATCTCCTGATGCGCCGCCACATAAAACATTTCTGGATTTAACGTATCTAACACTCGCGATACTGCCTCTGGATCGATCAAAATCCCCCCTAAGACCGCCTCTTCTGCCTCAATATTTTGAGGTGGCAAGCGATCGCTCATTGATTCAAATTCTTTGCTCATAATAAAACTCGTACAGTAGAGGCAGCGCTTTGCACCGCCTCTACTCTATAACTGTAGTGGTGATAGTGGCGATTAATATATTGATATGGGATTTGAGGAAATATTTGTTTTTGTGATAGCGGGTTGCGTGGCGAGCTATCGTCAGCGTTCGCTACGACTATCGGGAGATCAGATTAAAGATCGAACGCAAATAATCTTTTTATGGATTTTGGCAATTGCCTTGCCAACTTTAGCGATCGTCTGGACAACACTTAATCACGCAGCTTTGTCAACAATTTTTGGCGTGACTGGATTTTTTCTATGCATATGGATGTATGGCAACTGGTCGATAGCTTCCAACTCAAGCGCCGCAGCCTTAAATCTCGATCCAGCCGAAGAAAAACAACTTAAAGCATGCTTCCCGCCCGTTATTTATCAGCTAAAAGGTGTGGAATATCGCCCACAAGAAATTTATTGTCGAGGTAACCTACGATCATCAAATCCTCAAAAAGCCTACGACACGATTAATCTAAATCTCCAAAAAATATTTGGCGATCGCTTTGTTTGTTACTTGCAAGAAAGCAATCCAGAGAACTCAGGCGCAAATTTTGGGGCAATTGAAAATGATCAGACTAACAAAACTCACTATTGCTTTTATTTAATTCCTGTTAGTAATCAGACGAGATCTCCGTCAATTGTGAGCGATCGCCTAATCTGGAGCGTCAGTGTCATATCGACAATATTCACGGTCTTAGCCGTAGGCGCAAATATCCATAAACTTGAAGATATTAGCTTCACCAATTTACAATTAGGGCTTCCTTACTTACTAGGGATTGCCAGCATATTTCTCGCCAGAGCGATCGCGAAGTACATTATTTCCAAACAAAACAAACTACAAATTAATCCCCCACTTTTATTACCTTGCATCGGTGGATTTGGATTGCTAGGCAGTTTGACCCTAAAAAACTATACAAATCATCGCCGTGTCTTATTTGATTTAGCCGCAATACCCACAATTGCCAGCATAGTCATCTCATTAATTTTATTGATTTTAGGAAATTGGATACTAGTTCCTGTAACTTCAGCAAGCAACGATCCTACGATCTCACTGTTGCCCAATCTCGCTAACTTCGATTTCAAAAACTCGATTTTTACAAATTTATTCCAAAGTATATTGCAACCAATTTTTGCTGTAGCTAAAAATTCAGAGATAACGACAACTTTAAGCCCAGCTTTTTCTCCCCTTACCCTAGCAGGTTGGACAGGCTTAGCTCTTAGCGCCCTCCAACTTATGCCCTTTGATTTACTCGACGGCGGCAATCTGGCGATCGCCATGTTTGGGCATCGTCAAGCTACTCAAATTGCCCGCATTGCCAGATTAGTATTACTAGCGATCGCTTTACTTGCTCAGCCTTGGCTGAGAATTTACAGCCTACTCTTATTTTTATTACCTACCCCGCGACCACTTGTTTTAAATGAAGGTATCGAAATTGGCAGAATTCGCGATCTAGTTGGCATGACTTTAATAGCGATCGCCATATTAATCATTCTTCCCGCCCCAAAATCTTTACTATAGCGCTCTCTAAACACCAAAAGAATAGGTCGTACTTTATGTTGCCTCTTCTTTTAGTGTTTATATTGGTTTAAATGTAATTTTGGCATTATTATTAACCTTGGCATTCGGTAGCCGCGATTTGTTGCTACTGGTAATATCAGTTAAGTCAACAGTAGAGACATGTTCATCCTGAAGCGCCAAGACGTTGAAATTGTCAATGTCCAGAATCCACAAAACAAAGATCAACAAATACCGATTTTGCAGTATCAGGGGCAAACATTTCGGTTACTCAACATGTTTGGCGATAATCGAGATGAGGCTTTAGCACTATGGCGCGACTTAACTGATAACAAAGGCAAGGCTTGCGTATTATTAGAAGAGCCTAAGCGTTTTAGTGTATGGGGCAGAGTCAAACTCGACCAATTCCACACTACACCTGCTGCAAGTTCTTCTGCGGGTACACATCTTGTTCAAGGTTGTTTACTAATATTGCAAGCTGTATATCTTGAAGTTGAAGATCTCCTTGGCACGAGACAAGCAGGTTCTTTTAAGCAAGATTTACTTAAGTTTATGCAACAAGGTAAGTTTGCCCAAAGCGAATCGATCAATGTACTAGAAGGAGTTTTGTCAATCAACCCACTTAATAGTGTGCAAATCCCCAACTGGGATGAAAGTAAATTGCAACTTCTTTTAGGTGAAATACATCGACTAGCCTCTTCCTACTTTGGAAATAGTAGTTTTGTCGATAGTGCGCTCGAAGCCTTGAATGACCTGCCTGAATCAGTATCTGTAACTGCTTGGCTGAAAAAAACTCCTAAAGGTAAACTTTGGCAGTAATATTGCCCCATTTCTGTAATTACCACAATATTTTTTATGAGTAGAGCCAAATCTCCTTCCCCATCAGGAATTTCCACGCAAGCGATTGTTTGGGCAGCGATCGGATGGGCTGCTTTAGCCTTAATGTTCTATCTGTTTTTTAACACCCCAACTGAAGGTCCTCATACAATATTGACTAAGGGTGATGAATGCCCAGATTTAGGAAAAACTTTTGGAGTCGTGCAAGGTCTATTTGTTAGACCAAATTGGTATCGTGTCGGCACTTACATTTTCCAAACTGTAGCGATCGCTTTTTCAGGCATTCTTTGTTTACGTAACTGGCGTAGTTCTAAAATCATTAGCGGCCGAAATGTTTGGCTAGGACTAGGGCTAGGTATTATTGCTTGGGGAATTGGCAACCTTATCTTTGGGTTCCTAGATTTTCAATACCAAAGCAAACTGATCGAAGCAGGTGAACCTCTAAAGCAAATTACTCAAATTCCAGAAGCAAGTCGCAGAAAAGTTTTAGAGACGGCTACAAATGCTATAAAAAACTTGGTCGAACCATTCCCTTCAATAGCCGACATTTTCTTCACAGCCACTTATGTGTTTCTGTCTTGGGGCATGGCAATGTCAGTAATCGGAAGACGACTAAATCTTTTTCCTAAACAATGGGCGATCGTTGGTGCAGTTGCATTTGTGGGGATCGGGCTAGCGGCTTATGTCACTTTTGTTGTAGGTGTCAGCAGTGGTACGAGCAAAATCTTAAATATTGTTTATGCACTCGGAGATACTTGGTTACTAATTGTTGCCACGATTCTTTTACTTGCTTTTTGGGGAGGCAAAGCTGCACAATCTTGGAGACTGCTTGGTAGTGCTGGAATTGCTATGTTTTTTAGTGATTTATGGTTTAACTACAGTATAAATGTTGGTGACATTTGCAGAGCAAAACCCTATCAAAGTGGCGAACCTGCAGAGTTTTTCTGGATTCTTGCCTTTACCCTATGGGGTATGGCAGCTGCCTTAGAATTTGATTTGTCTTCCCGCCCAACTAGTCGTAGCCGCAAAAGTTAGTCATAAAATAAAGAGACGTCAAAAAGAGGCGGCATTTTCGCCGCCTCTTTTTTAATATGCACCATTCCCTCTAGGAAAAGCTACAACCAAAATAGTTTTAAAAATTAGACTAATATCAAGCCAAAAGCTCATAAGTCGAACGTAACTAGCATCAATTTGCACCCGCTTTGCATAAGGAATGTCATTTCTTCCTGATACTTGCCATAGTCCCGCAATGCCTGGACGTACGCTCAATACTTTATCAATCGCCGATCCATATTTACTTAATTCGCTCTGAACTAACGGACGAGGTCCAACTACACTCATATCACCGACAAGAACATTCCAAAATTGAGGTAATTCATCTAGACTTGTTGTCCTCAAAAATTTCCCAATTCTAGTAATCCTCGGGTCATGTTTGAGTTTAAAAGATGCTTCATATTCAGCACGACTAATTGGACAGGAATTCAAATAATCCTCAAGAACTTGGTCTGCCCCATGAATCATAGTTCTAAATTTAATGCAATTAAATTTAGAACCATTTAAGCCAACTCTTGAGTGAATATATAGAACCGAACCGCGAGAACTGATGAAAACGATTAGCGCGATCGCTAGATAAAGTGGCGAAAATACAGTTAAAACAATTGATGCAAATGCAATATCAAAGATTCTTTTTCCCCAAGTTGCATAATGATCTGTACGGTTTACAACTGATTTCTTTGTACGAAGGCTGACCCGACTATTTGCTTTACTTCTAGTAATCATCAAATCTCTACACCACATAGTTGAACTAATCATACAATGGCTGTCTACTTTTATTGGGGCGATGACGACTATCAAATTTCTCAAGCAGTCAAAAAATTAATTAACACTTATGTTGATCCGATGTGGCGTGATTTTAATTATATAAAAATCAATGCTACTGGGGATCTTGAGATCATGGATGGACTAAATCAAGCTGTTACTTCACCATTTGGGACAGGAAGTCGCCTAACTTGGCTTGCCAATACAGCGATCGCCCAACGCTGTTCTGACTCGCTATTAATAGAGCTAGAAAGAACTTTTAATCATTTACCAGTAGACTCCTACATCTTATTTACAGCATCCAATAAACCTGATGGGAGAGCTAAATCTACCAAGTTAATCCAAAAACATGCCAAAGTTTTAGAATTTTCCTTGATTCCATCTTGGAAACCCGATGCGATCGCTCAATTAGTAAGACAAGCAGCCGCAGAAATTGACTTAAAAATAACATCAGATGGAGTTGATTTGTTAGTTGATGCAATTGGCAATGATACGCGTCGCCTGACGATGGAATTGCAAAAGCTGCAATTATCGCATTATGGCAAAACTAAGCCAATTAGCGCTAAAGAGATTGACTCACTTGTGCAAGTTTCGGCTCATAATAGTCTGCAATTAGCCTCTGCAATCAGGACAGCAAACATTAGTCAATCGCTTTCATTACTTGAGGAGTTAATAAGAAATAATGAAGTCGGTTTGCGGATATGCGCAACTTTGGTAGGTCAGTTTCGCACATGGCTGCTGATTAAGTTAATGCAAGAATCAGGAGAGCGAGATGATAAGGCGATCGCCGAGGCTGCAGAAATTAGTAATCCTAAGCGGGTATATTTTCTTAAACAAGAAGTGCAAGGGCTAAACAGTCAAAAATTAATGCGATCGCTAAGTATTTTGCTACGACTTGAAGCTGATCTCAAACATGGCAAAGACGAAATTGCCACTTTACAAACTGCAATTATTGAATTATGCCAAGCCATGACCAAATAATAAAAGGCGGCGCAAAGCGCCGCCTTTTATTTCTGGATTTTATGTTATGAGCAAGCTTTGACAGCATGATCGCTGATAACATAAAACAAGACCATTTATTTAGAAATATGCACGATCATTGCGCGACCGTTACTGTTGCCCTCAATGGTGAGGTAAACGAAAGCAGAAGTTATGACATTGAGATCGCTTCACACAGTCTTAAAAATTTAGGTGAAAAATTATTAGGAATTGGGTTAGGCAAGAAAAGCAAAAAAATGCTGATTGTCTCTAATCCAATTATTTATAAGCATTATGGCGAGATTGTGCAGACGTCTCTAAGTAATGCAGGTTTTGATGTTGACCACTTGATTCTGCCTGCAGGCGAACGCTTTAAAACAGTTAACTCTCTCCAAAAAATTTATGACGCGGCGCTCGACCATCGTCTAGAGCGCTCATCGGCGATTATTGCTCTCGGTGGCGGCGTGATTGGTGATATGTCAGGTTATGCCGCAGCAACTTGGCTGCGCGGGATGGATCTAGTCCAAGTACCGACTACACTCCTTGCTATGGTGGACTCTGCGATCGGTGGCAAGACGGGGATCAATCATCCACAAGGTAAAAACTTGATCGGTGCGTTTTATCAACCACGCCTAGTATGGGTCGATCCTGAAGTCTTAACAACCTTGCCAGCCCGTGAGTTTCGCTCAGCGATGGCAGAAGTAATTAAGTACGGCATAATCTGGGATCGCGAATTATTTGATTTGTTAGCTAAATGTGATCGCCTCGATCAGTTACGCTATATTTCAGCTGAGCTTCTGCAAACTATCTTGTATCGCTGTGCTAAAGCCAAAGCGGAAGTCGTATCCAAAGACGAAAGAGAAGGAAATCTCCGTGCCATTCTCAACTATGGTCACACAGTCGGTCATGCGATCGAGTCGGTCACCAATTATCGCCTTTACAATCATGGTGAAGGAGTCGGCTTAGGAATGGTAATTGCGGGTGCGATCGCAGTCGATCTTGGTTTATGGTCTGCCGAAGCTCACGCTCGACAGCTCGACCTGATTACCAAAACTCGATTACCGCAAACCTTACCCGCTGACATTGACATTGATGCGATTGTAGCTTCAATGTCTACTGACAAAAAAGTCGAAGCGGGCATAGTTCGCTTTATTTTACCAACAGCGATCGGTTCGGTAATCCTAAGCGATCGGGTAACCTCAGACATAGTTAAACAAAATTTACGAAAAATATTGGTATAATCACTTGACACATGTAAGCGTAATTCGTACTATACTTAAACGTTTATGTCAAGCTAAAAATCGCAAAGCTTAAATATTTAAATTTAATTTATATATTTACCTCAGCTTAAGTATATATTTGTAACCCCTTAGTAAATTCAAACCAATACCCCAAAGAGTCTAGACAACAGAGATTTCATGACTAAAAAGCCAATTAAAGACCTCCCCCAAATCAACGAACGTATCAGATATCCAAAAATTCGAGTCATTGATATGGAGGGGGAGCAACTCGGCATCCTGACCCCCAAAGAAGCCTTGAAAATGGCTGAAGAAAAAGAGCTAGACCTTGTATTAGTCAGTGATAAAGCTGATCCACCTGTTTGTCGGATCATGGATTACGGCAAATTCAAGTTTGAGCAAGAAAAGAAAGCTCGTGAAGCCCGCAAGAAACAACATACTTCTGATGTCAAAGAAGTAAAGATGCGCTATAAAATTGAAGAGCATGACTACAAAGTGCGAATCAATCATGCCGAACGATTCTTAAAAGAAGGTGACAAAGTTAAAGCAACAGTGATGTTTCGTGGTCGAGAGATTCAACACGTTGATCTTGCTGAAGTTTTGCTTAATCGTATGGCAAGTGATCTTGAATCTGTTGCTGAGATTCAGCAATATCCTAAGCGCGAAGGAAGAAACATCACCATGTTAATGGCTCCTAAGAAATAAAAAAGCACGATTTGCACTTTTTTACACATTCCAAAATTAAAGGTAGACTTAAACGTCTACCTTTAATTTTGGAATATAAAGATTATTGAGCAGGGACTAAAAATGGAATGGAAAAAGGAGTAGCTGTAACTGTTGGTTGAACGTTCGTGGGAGCCGTGGGAACAGCAGTAGTATCTGTAGATGCAACCACTTGTTGTCCTACAGCACGAAGTACTTCGACCCCATTTTGTTGCAACACTACAATCGGTGGTTCAGCATTGGTATCAATTCGCTTAACTAATACCCTACCGTTAGAAACCAACTGCCCTGCCCTAACGTAGCGTGAAGTTGGTTCCCCAAAAGCAGTCAGGATTACATAGACCGTTCCTGAAACTTCAACAGTGCCAGTAATTTTTGTACCTTCGGCTGCTTTAGTATCAGGAGGAGGTGGAGCAATAAATACTGGACGGTTAGATGTTCTAACGACAACTGCAGCTCTAAGATTTGGTTGTTGTTTTGGCTTAGCCAAAAGAGTCTCTAATCTTGGTACTGGATTAATGATTGTGCTAGTAAAAGGATCTCGAGATTGTTTTGCATCAACCCCCATTTTTCTTTCTAACTCTTGCACTCTAGCTTGTTTATTTGTAGTAGGTATTAGCTCCTGTCCTTTTTGTCCACTTACAAACGGAGCGCTAAAAGCTTCTGGTGCACGAGTTGCCGCAGTCTTAGGTGCACTTGTACTGATCGTATCAGGCCCAACAGTAGGCAACGGCTGACCTTGTTCAGCAAGCAGTCTCATGGCTTCGCAATCTTTATCGGGTGAAAATTTAGCAATTTTGGTAATGCCTTGCCTGAGTTCTTGCGTTGTGCTGATCGTACATTCTTTTGGTATGCTCTCACCGCAAGCACTAAGAATTGTAGTAACGCTAAGAATCACGCCAGCCAGATAATAGATACGCATAAAAAGTTCCTCTGCTGCCCACTTAGTTTTCGGTACAGCGTCATCCGAATTTTGTCGATTTTGACTGCAAGATATTAATGCATTATGGTAATTTTGGCAATCATTAAAAATATTAAGCAGTAACTTTCATTATATAAAGTCTCATATACTTTTAGTAGTTGGCTTTTAATAGTTGGCTTTTAATAGTTGGAATTAATGGAGAAATTTGTGGAAATTGCATCTGAAGTTTATCAAGGTCAGTTTGGCGAGTTTACGATTACGAAAGACGATCGCCTAAGTGTGATTGTGTACCGCAGTGCTTTAGCGATCGCGGCTCTATGTTTTAGCGTGGGCGCAATATTAGTGCTATTGCAGCCTAATAATCCTGATATTTTAAGTTGGTTAACTTGGTTATATTTAGGATTCTCTATAGCTCTAGGAGTCTCGCTTTGGACAATTCATATTTATTTAGAGTTGTTGCACCGAGTCTTGCAGATATTTTGGGCGATCGGGGCGATCGCTACGGTGAGCGTGATGTTGTATTTTCCAGAACCTTTAGCGATCGCCGTTTACGAGCATCCGATTGCCTTAGTTGGTATTGGTTTTAGTTTTGCAGCTCTAACAGGCATCTTTTTTAAAGAGACTTTTTGTTTTAATCGGTTTGAGACCAAATTTTTAGTGCCTTTATTACCAGTGCTAATTCTTGGTCATCTGGTGAATATTTTGCCCATCGCGATCGAGCGCGGATTATTAGGTGCATGGGCAGTTTTATTTATGATCTTTGCAATTCGGAAATTAAGCCAAGAAATCCCCTCAGACATTGGCGACAAGTCAGTTTTTGCATACCTTAAATCACATAAGCAACAACCCGTGTAATACTGACCAATCATTACAAATGGTGGAGAAAAAATCACGATCACTACACCTGTTAAAACTTACAAGCTTGAATTGAGTTTGGCTGATTTGTATGAATGCGTTGAATTTTGAGGAGAAGTTATGATAATTCGGGCAATTTTAGAATGGGATGAGGAAGTACAAGCTTACTCTGCGACTTGTCCAGAGTTAAATTTTGTGTCTTCATGTGGTGATAGTCGAGAAGAAGCGATATCTAATCTTAAAGATGCTATTGCTTTAATGCTAGAGCCAATTCCAGACTATTTGTTAGGTAAAAAGCCGCGTTCTGAGATGGTTGAGTTAGCTTTGTAATTCTTATGTCACCAAAATCACCTCGATTAACAGCAAGTCAGGTTATTAAGCAACTTAAAGCAGTAGGATTTTTAGAAGTATCTCAAAATGGCTCTCATCTCAAGTTATTTAATCCTGAAACTCGACGAACTGCGATCGTTCCTGTGCATAGCAGCAAGATAATTCCAGCAGGAACTTTGAAAGCGATCGAGAAACAAGCAGATATTAATTTTTCGTGAATATTTACAATGACTAAAGCTTTTACTTCTCAAGGTGATGAATGGACAGAGGCGATCGCTACGGTGCAAAAGCGTTACGATCGCGAATATCGTAATGAGGCATTCGATCTGCCTGAAGAGGTGGAGTCGATGCCACTGTTTCGCGAATGGGTAAGCCATACACTGTCTAGTAAAATCGCTTCGCCTTTTTGGGAATTAGCGCAATTTCAAAAAAATCAGCGCTGTTTAGATATTGGCTGTGGGGTTAGCTTTTTGATCTATCCTTGGCGCGATTGGGATGTTTTTTTTTACGGTCAAGAAATTAGTTTTGTAGCTAAAGAAGCACTTAATTCGCGCGGTTCACAGCTTAATTCCAAATTGTTTAAAGGTGTGCAGCTTGGTGCGGCGCATCAGTTGAATTATGAAAACGGATTTTTTGATCGTGTTATTGCCACTGGATTTAGCTGCTATTACCCTTTGGAATATTGGAAGTTAGTTTTGCAAGAGGCGAAGCGGGTATTAAAACCAGACGGTGTGTTAATTTTTGATGCGATCGCTCCTGATTTAGAATTAGCGGAAAACTGGGCAATTTTAGAAACCTATTTAGGTTCCGAAGTTTTCTTAACTCCGCTTAGTGAAGTTAGTGAGCTTGTACAGTCTGTGGGTGGCAAGATTACGGCTAAAAAAGATGGCTCACTATTTTGCATGTATCGCGTTCAGTGGTAGCTTGATCTCACTGAATTAAACGAATTAAACTATGTCTGACAATTCTCAAGCAACGGGTGCTGATGCGATTGATGTGGCGATCGCACAGGGTATTGACTTTGATGGCACGCCTATCGCTCCTAAAAAGCTTGATCTCTATAGCAGCGTCATGGCGCTAGAGGCAGGTCGTCAGCGTAGTGGTGTAACTAATACCATGCGATCGCGTATTGTCCGTATTGGCGCAAAGCATATTCCTCAAGATGAACTTAATCAAAAATTGTTAGAAGCTGGCTTTGCCCCACTAAAAGACAAAGACATTGCATATTTTTATAACAAATAACTTTTGAGAGAAGGTAGCATTACTAACCTTCTATTGAAGCCCTCTTATCACAAGACTTTTGATGTCTTAATCAATTACAAAGTTTTGTGAAGAACTCGCATTAAACTTCATGAGTTTTTTGGTGCAGTTTAAGAGAATTTTGGGCATCATTGTTAATATGCAACCTGATAATCAACATGGTTAAGTATTGGCAAGCTACATCTAGTGCATTAGTTATTACACTGTTTCTAACGGGATTGGGCGGTTGGAGCGCATCAGAAGATTCAGATGAGGCGATCGCCCAAGCATCATCTCGCAGTAACTCTAACCGCAATCGAGATATTGAGCGTTTAAAGCGATCGGGAAAGCGTTGGATCGAGATCAATCGTCGCCGACAGACCCTCACAGCATGGCAGGGAAGTAGACAGGTTTATTCGGTAATCGTTTCTACTGGCAAAGCTGATACGCCAACCCCTACAGGCATGTTTAACATTCAAGCTAAATACCCCACCGCCAGAATGCAGGGCGAGGACTATAACGTACCTGATGTTCCGCATGTGATGTATTACAGTGGCAATTACGCTATTCATGGTGCATACTGGCATCGCAGCTTTGGGATTCCGATTAGTCACGGTTGTACCAATGTTGCCCCAGATCATGCTGCTTGGCTATATCGTTGGGCTTCTGTGGGTACGCCTGTTGTTGTCTTGTAACGTTATCTTGTAAGGGTCAGCCCTAATCTTTCACAAATCTTAACGGGCAAGAAATAGACAGAGGCGATCGCCTCACAGTAACCTAGAGTCAATATCTGTAATCATTTTATTTTTCACATTACAGTCTTTAGGAATAAGGAGAAACCTATGGCAGTTCAACGCGGTTCTAAGGTTCGTGTTTTGCGTAAAGAGTCTTTCTGGTATCGCGAAGTCGGTACTGTAGCTTCTGTTGATAAGAGCGGCATCATTTATCCAGTGATCGTTCGTTTTGACAGCGTAAATTACTCCAACATCGCAACTAATAACTTTGCGATCGATGAAGTTGAAGAAGTCGCCTAGATTCTTCAAAAAACCAAAAAAGAGAAGGAGTGCTTTGCGCCCCTTCTCTTTTTTAGTTTTGGAGTCGCTATATAATTGAAAATAAATGCCCGAATTACCTGAAGTTGAGACAGTTCGTATCGGTTTAAATCAAAATGCGTTGGGTTGGCGGATCGAAGGTGGTGAAGTATTGCTGCCTCGTACAATCGCCTATCCCGACACATCTGAAGCTTTTTTAGCAGCTTTGATTGGTACAGAGTTTACTGAATGGCAGAGACGGGGAAAATATCTGATCGCGCAGCTATCACAAGGTCATCAATTGGGAGTGCATTTACGGATGACTGGAAGTTTGCTCTGGTGCGATCGCGATGCACCTGTGAGTAAACATACTCGCGTACGGTTATTTGTGAGCAAAGCTAACCAATCACAAGATGCCCAGCCCAAAGAACTAAGATTTGATGATCAAAGAACCTTTGGCAAAATGTGGTTGGTTCCATCCAGTATACCAACTGAATCGATAATTACAGGGTTAAAGAAGTTAGGTTTAGAACCTTTCGATCCTGAGTTCACACCGCAGCATTTAGAGACTAAACTCAGCCGTACTAGTCGCCCGATTAAAACTGTATTACTTGATCAAGAAATTGTAGCGGGGATTGGGAATATTTATGCAGATGAATCATTATTTCTGAGCAATATTCATCCTCAAAGAGCGGCAAATTCTCTTAATTCGGAGCAGGTCAAAGATTTGCATCAAGGGATTATTCGCTCTCTTAATGATGGCATAGCCAAAGGTGGGACAACGTTTAGTTCTTTTCAAGATATTGCAGGGGTTAAGGGAAACTATATCGATAAAGCATGGGTTTTTCGGCGCACAGGTCAGCCTTGTAATACATGTGGCACATTAATTTCACGCATCAAGTTGGGTGGGCGATCAACACATTTTTGTCCTCAATGCCAAAGCTATTAAAACCCAATCAAAACCCAAAGAATAAAGGCGGCGCGAAGCGCCGCCTTCACTTTTGAGGTTTATACAGCAAATTGCGAACAAATGAACCACAACATTTTTGTAAAAGCCCCGCGAAGCGGGGCTTTTACAAAAATCTGGGTTTGGTTTCATCGCAAAGCGCTGTAAGAATGCTGACAGCTATATATCAAGAAGATTATTTTGTAAGGCGATCGCGATCGCTTGTTTGCGATCGCTTACTCCAAATTTGTGGAGAATGGTATGAATATGTACCCGCACTGTGCCTGAAGAAATGTAAAGCATCTCAGCGATTTCTTGATTTGTTTTGTTGACCGATAGCAACATCAAGATTTCTTTTTCTCGCCGAGTCAATGTATTGACTTTGGCAATAGATATTTCGTCTGATGTAAATTCTGGAGACTGATTTTGAAAAATATTGTGGATTTCTGCGGTAGCAGTGGCATCCCACCAAGAAGCGCCTGCAACTAACGATTGCATGGCAAGAATCAATGTTTCCGCAGCAACGCCTTTTAAGCAATAGCCCTGAGCGCCTGCGGTCACTAAGCGAGAGATTAGCGATCGCTCATTGCGCGAAGTTAATATCAAAATCGGTAAGTTGGGATGGTTTAGCTTAAGTTGACGGCAAGTTTCCATGCCGCCGAGTCCTGGTAAGCCGATATCAAGCAGGACTAGATCAAAAGGCTGCCTTTTAGCCATATCGATCGCAGTCTCACCATCATTGGCTTCTGCCAAAATCGCGATTTTGGGTTCCTGTTGCAATCGTACTTGTAAACCAAGCCGAAATAATTCATCGTCCTCAACCAGAAGTATTTTTAGATTATTTAAGGACATTTAAAAGCACATTTAGTTGGGGATAGAGAGCGACGAATAGGGCAAAGTAGGTAAACGGAACCCAAAGACTGCTCCGTGTGGAATACGGTTTTCTGCCCAAATTGTACCGCCATGCGCTTCGATGAGTTGTCGGGTTAAGTATAAACCTAGCCCAGAGCCACTAGCTAAGCGATCGCTCTGACCTTGATAAAATCTTTGAAATAGATGCGGTTTTTCATCTGGCTTAATCCCTGCGCCTATATCAATCACGTGCACTACTTGATATGAAGACTGAGTTTCTAGGACAACCTCAACTTTTGCGCCTCGTGGTGAATGATTAATCGCATTTGTAAGCAGATTTGTGAAGACGCGCCTCAATTGGAAGGCATCTCCATTTACCCAAAGAAATTTGCGAAATTCAGAATCGCCATAGTTCAAGTTTAGATAAACGCGGCGACTATTCGATAAGGCGAGTAATGATGTTGCTACATCTTCAGCCAAAATCGCCAGATTAATAGGTGCTAACTGCAATTGCAAACCTTCTGTTTCATTGCGATAAACATCGAGAAGTGTCTCAACTAGTCGCAAACTATTTTGATGACTGCGAATCATCGTCGCCAATACTGGTTTTTGTTTAAATTGGATAACACCAAATTGTTCGCGCTCAAAAGCTTGCAGAGCTGCGATCGCTCCTAATAAGGGGGTTCTCAAATCATGGGCGAGAGTGGAGGCAAAGTCTTCGCGCATATCCATGATTTTCTCTTGAGCTTGTAATCTTGTTTGTTGGCGTACTAAGGTTTGTTGAGTTTGAAGATGGCGATCGCATAAAAAACCAGTCACTATCAAAGCCAAGCTCGTAATCAAGCGATTCGCTACAGATGAAGCCTGAATTATTTCTTTCCCAGGAATCCAGATATTTAATAAAGTCAAAATCACCGCAATAAATACAAATTGAAAGGTAACTGTACGACTCAATCGGGAGTTAGCAATTAGGATTGGGCTAATGTAGAGATAGCCCATTACATAGTCTGGTGGTGTAGAAAGTTCTAAAATAAACACTAGCCCAAATAATCCAGCAATCATCCAAAATAAGGGTGATCGCCAAGATTGTGTTGATGATTGTTTCGATAACTGCCATTGAGACATACGATCTCACAAAT
>Ga0105048_10009613_pt1 | contig 15350 bp, 15 predicted proteins | sample MAT05_FD_78382 | JGI IMG/M metagenome (GOLD analysis project Ga0105048, IMG submission 78382) | Freshwater microbial communities from Lake Fryxell liftoff mats and glacier meltwater in Antarctica - MAT-05 | ecosystem: Environmental > Aquatic > Freshwater > Ice > Liftoff microbial mat | place... | reverse complement strand
GCGCAATGACATCTGTGCAAATCCGCGCGATCTGTGAGATTCTAAAATTTTCACTCAGAGGTTGTAGATTCCCATTTAAGTGTGAATGCGATTTTTCTCCCAAATACCTCAAATATCAAAGATTCCACCAAAAACATTGTAATGACATCTGTGCAAATCCGTGCAATCTGTGAAAGTTTAAAAATTAGCTGTAATTTCGCTGGAACTGAATTTAAAAACTATCTATTACATGAATATAAATGATCTGTCATATCAAGTTAGAGGTGCTATTTTTAATGTGTATAATGAATTAGGACCCGGTCTTTTTGAAAGTGTTTATGAAGCAGCACTCACATTCGAATTGAAGTCGATGGGTTTTCAAGTCGTTACTCAATTAGGAGTGCCTGTTATTTATAAAGATGTACGTCTCGACTTAGGTTTTCGCCTCGATATTCTAGTTGAAAACATGTTAATTGTTGAAATAAAATCGGTTGAATTTTTACATAATGTCCACAAAAAGCAATTATTGACATATCTGAGATTGTCTGATAAAAAACTTGGGATTTTGGTCAATTTTAATACATCAAAGCTGGTTGATAAAGAGAGTATTGTTCGCGTAATTAATTAACCTAAAAAAATCTCGTATTCAGATGATATCGTATTATTATTAAAAATTAGACAATTATCCAACCATTACTCCGCAAAGTTGAAACAAAAGCCTTGCTCCAACATTGCCATTCCAATCGTCATTGCCTGGTGCTACTTCTACTAGATCAAATCCAATAATTTGTTTTCCAGAATTTTTGAGACAATGCAATAAATAAGTTGCTTGATCAAAACCCAAACCTCCAGGAACTGGGGTACCTGTGTTAGGACATAAAGTTGGATCTAGGCCATCAATATCAAAGCTTATATATACTTTTTGTGGTAATTTGCTAATAATGTTTTCACATTGTTGATGCCATGTCTTGCCTATGAAACGCTCTCGCTGTAATGAAGCTTCAGTGAAAATTATGACACGACCATTTTCTTGGCTGACAACATTTGCCTCTGCTTCACAAAAATCGCGGATACCAACAGAAACTAGTTTCGTGATCTCAGAAATTTTGAGCGCATTAAACATGATTGAGGCATGAGAATATTCGAATCCCTCGTAAGAATCACGCAAATCCATGTGTGCATCAATATGTAGTATACCAAAATTTTCGTGTCTTAATGCAAGTGCGCGCAGAAAACCAAGTGGTGTTGAGTGATCGCCACCAATAAGGCCGACAAGTTTGTTTTGACTAAGCCATTTTTCAGCATGCTGTTGAACAAGCTGATTCATCTTTTCGCAAGCAATATTTATTTCAGCAAGTATTTGTTGTGCTTTGTCATCAGCCCTAACATCCACACCATCCTCATGCAAGTCGATAATAAATGAAGCTTTTCGTTTTAGATCCATGCTGCGTATTAACATGTCTTCGGGTATATCTGTCATTGCAATGCCTCGTTTCCATAAATCAGGAAAGTCAGGCTGGTAGAGGTCTACTTGAAAGCTGGCTTCTAAAATATGTGACGGTCCATTTGAAGTTCCCTCGCCATAACTGGTAGTTACTTCCCACGGAACAGGAAGGAGAATTATATCAGACTCTTCTTCATTAAATGGCAGTCCAAATATGTTGGAGTCCTTAAGTCCTGCAGAATTGGGATCAAATTGGAGCGTTTTTTCTGATTTAGTCATATTATTTTGTAATTAGATAGGTCTACTGACTTTGCCTGCGGTTGTAGTGAATTTTTTCTCATAAAACCTGCTGAGCGTAATGATAAAAATAGTCCCTACAATAGTAGGAAATATCCAATTAATCACATTGGAACCAAATCGCTGAACATTTAATAAAAACGCTGTTTTAGCGACAATGTAGGAGGTAATCATTCTACTTAGATGATTAAAAAACCAACGCATCTTTCCGTATTGTCCTAGGCCAGCATTCATGAAAGGGAATTTGAAATCGGTAAAGGCATTGAGAAGTAACATCAACCCGAAAATGCCTGAAACAAAGGCAAACCCATTCGCACCATCTATAAAAAAGTAAATTGTTAGTCTTATTAGGAATATTCCTGAAAATATCCATAAAAAGCAAATTAATTTATCCCAAATATTGGCGCGAAGGTTTGTCTTTTTAGTTGAAAAACAATAGCTGCTCAATACCAAGTAAAGTGCGAAAAGTTCAACACTGGCTAAAAACCAGTTGTGGGACAAAATGGCTTGGGGAAACGATGTTAGGAAGACCAGTATCATTAAGATGAAATATGCTTTTCCAATTCCACGGTGAACCTCACCTTTTTTGGGAAGAATCATCTGCGCTAGTCCAAGTATAAGAACAATACTGCCAAAAAGAATGTGCGACCATTTAAGAATTTTGGTTATAGTCATGTGATGCAAATTAACTCAATATTTAATGCGACTGCACAAAAGGAAAATCTAGCTGTTGTGTGAGCGGGCTAACATGTGTTAAGAATTTGGTGAATAGCAAAAAATGACATTTGAACGGTAACCGTTGGTGATAGAGACATAGCTAGATTTGTTTCCGTCTAAATAAAGGACATTATGGTCAGAGGAATATTGTTTATTTTGTTGTTGGTATTTGCAGAAGCATACGCTTTTAAGGGACTCAAAGTGATGTCTATATCGATGGATCCTATTTTGCGCAAAGTAATAAGCTGGTCCTTTTGGATTACAACAGTTGTGGCTTATGGCAGTTTTTTTTACATGCTTTCTCGCAGAAGTGAGATGTCCAATTTTAAGTCTTATGGCTTTTTCAATTTTGCAGTTGGATTTTTTCTGATTGTCTTTATTTCCAAACTTCTTTTCGCTTCATTCCATTTGTTGGATGACTTGATGTATTTGGTGAGATATGTTATTCAAAAATTCAGTTCCCCGCCGGAGGCTGAAACGCACGAAAAGCTAAACCGAGTTCAGTTTTTTAATCAGGTTGGTTTGGTGGCGACAGCAGCTCTTTTAGGCTCAATGTTATACGGTGTAACGCGAGGGAAATATGCTTTTAGGGTCTTACAAGAAAAACTCGCTTTTAAAGATTTGCCTGATTCATTTGATGGACTTCGAATAATTCATATTTCTGATATGCACATCGGTAGTTTTAATAACAACTTTGACGATGTACAGCCCGGGTTCGACATGATCAATGCTCTCGAACCCGATTACATCTTTTTTACAGGTGATTTGGTCAATAATTTTGCTGACGAAGCGGAACCGTGGATCGACCGGCTTGCGGGGCTCAAAGCAAAATATGGAAAATTTTCTATTCTTGGAAATCATGACTATGGAGACTATGCGCTTTCTCAGTTTCCTGCAAAAAAAGAGTTAAATTTTAAACGATTAGTTGAGATTCATAAAGAAGCAGGCTTTAAACTCCTCAGAAATGAAAATGTAAGACTCGAAAGAAATGGTCAATCAATCTCCTTACTAGGTACCGAAAATTGGGGACTAGGTTTTCATCAGTATGGTGATCTTGAAAAGACAATGTCCGGAGTTTCACCTGAGGATTTTAAAATAATGCTTTCGCACGATCCAACATTTTGGGAGGAACATTTGAAGGGTAAAACCAACGTTCATTTAACTATGAGTGGTCATACTCATGGAGCTCAATTTGGAGTCGAATTACCTTCGTTGGGTATTAAATTTAGTCCTGTATCGCTAAGATACAAACGGTGGGGAGGACTTTACACAGAAGGAGGCCAACACCTATACATAAATCGAGGATTTGGATTTCTTGCTTTTCCAGGTAGAGTCGGAATGCCGCCTGAAATCACTTTAATAGAGTTCAAAAAAGCATAATTGCATAATGCCACTGGATCGGAAACATTGAAAGGTTGCCACTATCTTCGCGTTACATAACCACTTATTTTTGCATCTGGCGCAAAAGGGTCTCTTATGGAAACACATCTATCAACAATTAAAATTTCAATAATTAAGAAGAATGGCAGACGATAAAAAAATCATTTTCTCAATGGTCGGAGTGAACAAATACACTCCTCAAGGAAAACACATTATAAAGAATGTATACCTCTCGTTTTACTACGGTGCCAAGATTGGTATTTTGGGTATGAATGGTGCAGGTAAATCGACTGTTATGAAAATCATAGCGGGACTCGATCAGCAATTTCAAGGGGATGTAGTATGGAGTCCTGGATATAGCGTAGGTTACTTACCTCAAGAACCACAGCTCGATGATAAAAAAACAGTACGCGAAATAGTTGAAGAAGGTGTTAAACCTGTGATGGATGCATTAAAAGAGTATGAAGAGATCAATGCGAAGTTTATGGATGAAGAAATCCTAAACGACCCTGACAAGATGCAGGCATTGATGGATAAACAAGCCAAAGTTCAGGATATAATTGAAAGTCTTGGTGGTTGGGAAATCGACACCAAACTTGCCATTGCCATGGATGCCCTGCGTTGCCCTCCTGAGGATTCGCTGATTGATAAACTTTCCGGTGGTGAAAGAAGACGTGTCGCTTTGTGCAGACTACTGCTGCAACAGCCTGATGTATTACTGCTCGATGAGCCGACCAATCACTTGGATGCTGAAAGTGTTCAGTGGTTAGAGCAACATTTACAACAATACAAGGGTACCGTTCTGGCAGTTACTCACGATCGTTATTTCCTTGACAATGTAGCAGGATGGATTCTTGAACTCGATAGAGGTGAAGGCATACCATGGGAAGGAAATTACTCAGGATGGCTCGATCAGAAATCTAAAAAATTGGCTCAAGAAGAAAAGTCTGAAAGCAAAAAGAGAAAGATGCTTGAGCGTGAGTTGGAGTGGGTTAGGATGAATCCTAAAGGACGTCAGTCCAAGAATAAGGCGCGTTTGCAGAACTACGATAAAATGATGAGTGAAGGCGAACGCGAGAAAGATGCAAAACTAGAATTGCCGATTCCCAATGGTCCTCGTTTAGGAAATGAAGTAATCGTATTTACAAATGTGAGCAAAGGTTTCGAAGACCGATTACTTATCGAGAATCTCTCTTTCCATCTGCCGCCCGCAGGCATTGTCGGTGTTATTGGTCCAAATGGTGCCGGTAAAACCACGTTATTCAAAATGATAATGAAAGAAGAAGAACAGGATGGAGGAGATATAAAAATCGGAGAAACGGTAAAGATTGGTTACGTAGACCAACAGCACGGTGAAATCGATCCTGAGAAAACCGTTTATGAAGTTATTTCCGGTGGTCACGAAATCATAGAGATTGGAGGAAACACTATAAACTCACGCGCTTATTGTGGCAAATTCAATTTTCAAGGATCCGACCAACAAAAAAAATGTGGGGTACTTTCTGGTGGTGAAAGAAATCGCTTGCATTTGGCTATGACTTTGAAAACGGAAGCCAATGTTTTGTTGCTTGATGAGCCAACCAATGACATTGACGTAAACACACTTCGCGCGTTGGAAGAAGGAATTCAAAGCTTTGCAGGTTGCGCGGTAGTTATTTCGCACGATCGATGGTTTCTTGATCGTATCTGCACCCATATCCTTGCATTCGAAGGCGATTCTCAGGTTTACTATTTCGAAGGTTCATTTACAGAATACGAAGAGAATAAACAAAAACGAATTGGCGACACTAGTCCACATCGCATCAAATACAAAAAACTTGTAAGAGCATAAAAAGAAAAAGACGACTCATAACAAGTCGTCTTTTTTGTTTAAAAGTTAGGTGTAAATTAATAGTGGGAATATGAATAGACTAGAGCCTTATCGGCTTTGCCGCTGCTTCCAAATAGTTGGTGCATCAGCATCAATCCATTTTGATCATGTATATACGTGACAGAATTTTCTTGAGGAAGATTTGTTGAAGGATATTCTTTTCTGCTTTGTGCAATAAGCTGTCCGTTCATTGGATACCATTGTTCACTCTTGACAAGAATTCCTGCAGATGAATAATTATAAGTTTCTTTTTGCCAAAAATTTGGCGTTGGTTCAGATAATAAACGCTCAATCAATTTTCCGTTAGAGTCATATTTGAGTTCGAAATTAAGTGGTTGCCAATCATTAAAAATAAGCCTTACTGTACTTGCTAATATGCGACCACTTTCATCGTAGCTGTAATCATATTCGGCCATTTTTCGGCCTTTCATAAAATACTCTATGTATTTTGACATTCGGCCTACGTTGTCAAACATCGCTTTTCCTAAGAGCACAGTATCAACAGCTTTATTACCTTGATATTTTACTTCGTAAGTATTGCGCTCTCGTACTTTTTGTTGTTTGTATTTAGCAGAATAATCCAGTGGTTTGATGTCTTGTGAGCTCGAAATAAATGGGATCGCAAACGAGCAAATAAAGAAGATGCTAAATGTTTTTTTCATAGATTTCAGTTAGGTTCAGAGCCTTTTTACACCAGATTTCTATGAAAGGTTATGTTTTCCGCAATAAAATTAGAATATTAAACCTAAAACATTTATTAGTTGGCCCAAAGGTCTGATTAATATATTGCTTTGGTAATGCCGTAACTATATTCAAATAGTTCCATGAGGCAAAGCTGATATTATACCAATGTTACTTGTAAAATGGTCCAAATCATTTTATGAATTACAGTGGTAAATGCCGTTGTGATTGATGTTTAGGACAATTCAGAAAAATGGAATCGCACTAATACATAAATCCAAACGGAATTGGAGTGTCTTGAATAGGTAAAAGGTATTATTTACAGGACTTGTTGAAAGGTGATTGTGAAAGCTCAAGTTCTTATTACTTATTTCCAAAACTTTTCGTTACAATCTGATTGCGATATTCAAAAATATAATTGAGTTTTTGCTTCACATAAATTGCGTTTGCCAAATGCCCAAGCGGACCAAATGGCAGGGCATAATGTACTAAATCAGTCATAAGAATATGATCTTCTTTTTGGTCAAACCTATGCTGGTGATGCCAAAATGTGTAAGGGCCAAAGCGCTGTTCATCTACAAAATAGCTGTTTGTATCACAATGAGTTATTTCTGTAGTCCAACGTAGGGGAATATTTAGTAGGGGTCTCACTTTGTAATTAATGATCATTCCCGGATACATTTTTTTTCCTTCAAGATTCGTAAGAACTTCAAAACTCATATCAGGAGGAGTTAGCTCGTTTAGATTTAGAGGGGTTGAGAAGAATTTCCAAATTTCCTCCATCGATCCATAGAGTTTTACAGTTTTTTCGAGTGAATATACTTTCATAAATTAAAAACAGCAAACGAACATAAATGTTTTTTGACAGTCCTATCTTACCCAAGTGTTTAGTAATTTTGATCTTATCAACGAACAAAAAAATGGCCTTCTATACGATGAGTTTTATTTATCGAGTGCTTCTAATTATTTCTTATACCCTGTTTGTTGCATGGGTATTTTATTACGCGGGACTCTATAAAGTTGCTGAGGGTATTCATTGGATATTTATTGGCATTGGGGCAATTACACTAATATTTTCATGGATTATTTATCAGATTCAGGAAAAGAAACGAATAGATCCTTTCGGACTTCCTGATGATTTACAAACTGAAAAACCAGAGCAAACGAGTTTTATGGTGTGTTTTGCAATTTATGCATTGATCGGGCTAGGCGCATTTTGGTATTTTGCTATAGCCTAAAGGAAATTATACCGATGTTAATTAAAAAATGGATCAACCCATTTTATGAGTTACAATGGTAAATGCCGTTGTGATTTATGTTAAGTGCAAGGCAGTCAAACGGAACTAGGCTAATAAATAAAACCAAACGGTATTAGATCGAACAAATTTGTGGCATTTACAATCCACAGGAAACTCCCGATGTTACTTAATAGTAAGTCAAATTTTATTTTTATTCTTTGTTCTCCTTGTCCTGTAAGAATAATAATGTAACACAACTTCAATTGCTTTTTTTGCAGCAGTATTGATTGGGTAAAATTCTACCAGACTTGGATCTATCGATGCCATGCGGGAATAATAGTCACTCATAATCGGCACTTTTAGGCCAGATTTTATATCCTCAACTGATTTTTCAAATGATTCAGATTGCGAAGATTTAATAAGTTTGCATGTGACGAGTTCCGGTTTACCTTCTTTGTTTTTTCGGGCAGAATATCCAAAAAGTCTACAAATAAGTCCACGGTTAGGATATTGACTACAAAGACCGCCAAAATTTGTAACATACGGCCTGAAAATATGACATAAGGAATCTGAATTAGATTTTAATTGCTCCAGCATTTGCTCAGCAATTCCTTGATCATAATATTCCAAAGCTAGGGGAAGAAATTCGATTGGTGTAGCTTCGATATCGGGTTTTTTGCAACATTCCCCACATCCGTTTAGGCAAGACAATCCAGTTTGTTTTTGAAAGGTCGCTATTTCTTTATCTAACCGCTGATAGACTTTTTTTACAGCATTAACTTTTTGTGGAAGGGTCTTCATGGGTTAACAATAAAACGCACAATAGATTTTTCTCCTGAAGATTTGTTCAATTCAAAAAAATACAATCCTGAACTGATCTGATCAATGGGTAAAATGACTGAATTATTTCCCTGATTCAAAAAGGTTTTTTTTGTTTCTATGATTCTTCCATTACAGTCAAGTATATTATATTCTGCGTTTTCTGAATTGACTGCGTGAATCCAGACTGCCGCACCTGTGCTATTGTAGCGAATGGTTATGGAAGTTTCATGGTTACCTATTTCATCGTTAACGAGAGCAATCGAAGTGTTGAGAGTGCAAACTTGAGGCAGGTGATCGCTCATGTAATACATCGCTTGCAGAATTGGATTTGGAACAATATTGCCCGACGAACATGCTGTGATAGAATTATTGTAACATGTTCCATTATTGCCTAGTGATTTGAACGAATCATTTTCTAGATAAATTGTGTTTCCAATATTCATCATTTGTTCCGAAAAGAGAATAAAATCAAAACGATCATCAACCCCACCACCGGCACCATCGTTAGCAAGTTGATTAGATCGTGTTGACTGAGTGAGAATGTCCTTGTGACCAAAATTGCTTGAATTCCAATTGCCAAAAGAAGCAAAAACATCGCTCATTTGAACCTGATTTTGACCACTCAACAAAGCAATATAGGCTGGTTCCTGATTTGAGTAAACATTAAAGTCGCCAGCGAGAATCACATTAGATTCTGCATCTAAATTGGCTTCCAAATAATCTAACCAGTCATTTACCATACCTAATCTTAGCTGCTCGTTAGCGCTGCCGGTTGAACTTTTGAGATGGGTTACATACGTGTAAATAAACGTAGTGTCCGCTCCGGTTGGTAAGTCCGGATCGTTTAGGTATAGCACATACTCGTTGATATCGCGCACTTGTGTGATGATCTCTTGCTTAGACTTAAGTCTGAACTTATTTTGATCAAAAACTATAGCTTGTTGTAATGGATTCGGATTTCCGGGTGAACTTTGTTGAGGAGTAAATTCGGCATGGACAAAAGTTCCGTAATTTAACATATTCATTGCATCTGTTACTGTCTCAAGTCCTACTGCGGATTTCAGTTCTTGTAACATCAATAAATGCGGACGGTGATAATCGAGAATTTTGGTTAAAGTGTCAATTCTGTCAGGAATACTTCCACCAGGAAAATTTAGGATATTATAACTCATTATTCGAATCTGTCCTGAGACACCGCATGAAAGAGCAATCACGAAAGAACAGATTGCGAGAATTTTGTGACCTGAATTGTGCATGCACGAAAGATACAGTATTGAGCTTTAAATGAGTGATTCTAAGGCCGATTTTATTTTTTATATCGAGGGTGAAAACTCATTATTTCTTCTCTCAACCGCTGCCTATCTAGATGTGTATAGATCTCTGTAGTTGTAATACTAGCATGGCCAAGCATTTCTTGCACTGCTCTCAAATCAGCACCCGCTTCAACCAAATGAGTTGCAAATGAGTGTCTGAATGTGTGTGGAGAAATGTTTTTTTCAATTCCTGCTTTGGCTTTTAAGTTTTTGATAATCAAAAAAATCATCATCCTCGTAAGTCTTCTGCCCCTGACACTTAGAAAAAGTATGTCTTCATCTTTTTTATCTGGTTTTTGATGATTGCGTGATTGTATCTGATAATGTTCTATCCAATTGAGCGCAACATTTCCGATAGGAACAAGTCGTTCTTTATTTCCTTTCCCGATTACGCGGATAAAACCTTCTTCCTTATTTACAAAGGTGAGTTTAATTTCAGTCAACTCCGAAACACGCAATCCACAACTGTATAATATCTCAATTACTGCTCTGTTGCGTGTGCCCTCAGGTTCGCTTAAGTCTATTGCTCGCAATATGAGTTCGATTTCTTGTATACTCAAAACCTCAGGAAGTTTGCGTCCTAAGCGAGGAGTATCGATGAAGTCCATCGGATTCTCACTAATTTCTTTTTCTATTTCGAGGTAATTAAAAAAGCTTTTGAGTCCTGAGATGATTCGCGCTTGTGTAGATGCAGAAAGTCCGATTTCGTGAATGATTGTTATAAAAGCTGAAATATCGGATGCCTTTATTTGAGAAGGATTTAAGTTCGTGTTTTCAGCATATTTTTTGAGTTTATCTACATCACGCAAGTAAGCTTCAAGTGTATTTGCCGAGAGTGATTTTTCCAATCTCAGAAATGATTTGAAACCGCGAAGCATTATTTGCCAACTCATGAAAGGTTAAAAAAACTGATTAATTATTTGATGACCAAGATAGTGTTTTCATGGAAGTATAAATCATAATAAAAAGAAAATCCCGAAGACGTTACCCCGGGATTTTCAGACTAAATTACCTAAACAAATTCTATATTAATTAACCAAAATTACTATTGTAAATACCGTTGCATATTACAATAGCAAGACTTAAAATTCGTATTATTTTATTTATACCATTGCTGGCTGGAGAGCAAAAGTGCCTCTTGCACTGTAATTCGCTCTCCTTGGTTATATGCTGTTACAAAAGGTCCCGGTAGCCTGTTATGCTTTTGTGTAATTTCTTCTCTCGCATCGCGGGCTTGTTTATACTCTACATATTTGCCGGTAGTATATTTAACCCATCCTTCGTGGTTCTCAATATTATATTGATCTTCGAAACTAAATTTCTGCTTGAAGTAAGTTTTATTAACAACCTTGTGTGCGGCCATGATCTGTACTTTATAGGTAATACCCATTTCAGGTTCAGGCACAGAAGTAATGGGTGCTTTAGTTTCTTTTTTATTGTCTGCTGTCACAGTCGTTTCCGTTATTGCCACTTTTGGTGTAACAATATCTGTTTTACTGACATTATTTTTCGGGTCAAACGTTTTTACTTTTACTTCAGGCAATACCGCTAATTCTTCAGGTGATGTTTCATTAAGTTCTAACAATGCTGGCATCGCTGTTTCTGTTTTCGGAATTTCTGTCTTCAATGTTTCAGTTTGAGTACTCCTATTAGTAGCAACAGCATCGGTGGGTAATGAACTAACTTGTATTACATCAAGAGTAATCGGATTTCCATTTTCAACATATGACAATTGTCCTTTAATTATAGGTTGAATTGTAGGAGAGAGGCATAGTATTTTATACGATACTTCGAAAGTTTGAGTTTGCGGTGTTTCGAACCAAACAAATTTTATTGTGTTTTTATCTTGTGTAACCACGGCTCCTTCATCCTTTATTTTTTCCGTTTTACAATTAGTTGGAACAGTCTCTAAGATTTTTCCAAAGTCCTTTATGGTATTGTTTTTAATCTGAAGAGTTACTAAATACTCACTATCTGTTAAACGTTCAATGGTTCTTTCGCAAACCATTTCGATTAGTTCAGGTTCTATTTTTACTTGCGGCATTGTTTGGGCCACTTCATCTATCTCAGGGGCCATCAGCTTGTTTATCAATATAGACTTTGGAGCAATTTTAAGGTCTACGCGTTTGTTCTCTTTTACGTATGAGAAAGTTCCATTGATAGAATAGTTGCCTTCCATATTATCGGAACTTTGGAGGTAATACGTGATGGTAAAATCCGATTCTGTTGGTATAGTCATCCAAACAAATTTGGCTTTCTGAGCAGTGAAAGTAAACGAGGCTCCTTTTAAATCGACAGGTGTAATATCAAAACCGTATGGAAGGGTTAATTCCAGTTTAGAAAAACCTTGAATTTGATCTTTTTTGATCACCAGCTCAACAAGTTTTTTAGAACCGGGTGCCATACTCTCCGGTAGATTGTTTTCCACATTCACCTCTTCTGCAGTGAAGATGCCAAGCAATAGAACACCGAAGAAGTTTACTAGAAAAAGTATTGATTTGATCATATCCGAAAACAGATAAGTTGGTATAAATATCTGTTTTCAAATGTGAATGTTTTGTAATGGATTAAAGGCACCATGCTTGTTCAATTGCAAACAGGCCTGTGTGAATTGCAGTGAATTGAAAACATTCTTCATTGCCGTTCTCGTTTGTTTTAAGTGACGTGAGTTTTTATTTGGCCTGATTGAGCAAGGACAGATAAAGTTTTATCATATCGTCAATCAATCTTGAGTAGTTGAATTTTTGATTGACAAATTGTTTTCCGATCTCTCCCATTTTTGTTCTTAGATCTTCGTCATTTGCAAGTTTTAGAAGACCCGATGCGAACGTCTCCACTTCAAAATCATTGATAATAATTCCACTTTGTCCATCGAGAAGGCAGTCTGACACTCCTCCAACATTGGTTGTGATAACAGGCCGAGATGCAGCCTGTGCCTCAATCAGACTCACTGGTGTTCCCTCGTTTAGCGAAGTGAGTGCAACAATATCAAGTCCAGGTAATGCTGTATCTACGTCTTTTATCCAAGAAGTAAAAATTGCTTTTGATTTTTTTTCTGTTTGTATTTGATTAAATAGCTCAACAAGATTGTCTTTGTGATTTCCATCTCCAATGATAACTGGAACAATTTCAACTTGACTTATATTCTGAGCAAGGCAAATAGCTTCAACAAAAAGGCGATGATTTTTTATTGGTGCTAACCTACCAATTATACCAATTGCGATTTGGTGATTTGCAATTTTGTACTTCTGCCTGAATTCGATTCTTTTTGTTTCTTGATTAAGAGAAAAGCGATTTAAATCAAGACCAAGAGGAATGATATGTGCTTTTTTGTGGTTACAGATTTTGAACTCCTCCACAATCTCATGATATTGTTTTTTACTTATCGTAATAATCGCATGGCTTCTTCGACAAAGAATTTTTTCGAGAGTTTGCACAATTTGGCTTTTAATAGGAGAAAAATATCCGGAGAATACGTGTCCATGATATGTATGTACTATGTGCGGTACCCCACAAAAAATGGCAGCCGTTCTTCCAAGTGCTCCTGCTTTTGAGGCATGTGTATGAACAATATCTGGTTTAAATTCTCGAATAATCTTTCGGATTCGCATCCAAGCCTTTAGGTCATTTATTGGATTGATGGATCTGCTCATTTCCGCGATCTCAACAATTTCGATCCCCAAATTTTGCGGAATAAAACCGCTGTGAGACTCATCGGGCAAAGGAGGGCCTCCAATGAGGACGGTCTCAAATTCTGGTGCCATAAACGCAGTTAGATAAGAGGCATTGTAGATTGGGCCTCCAAGATTAAATCGGTTTATTATCCTTAAGACACGCGGCATAAGAGCGAATTAACAGCAAAAATGGTATCTCCTTTCAATCGGCGACAAAAAAAATAGGCTGGAGTGGGTTTTATTTGGTTTATAATGTGTATATTTGCCGCCCGTTTATAAGAAAAAGAACATAACAAAATGAAAAAAGATATTCATCCCGAAAATTACAGACTAGTTGTATTCAAAGACATGTCTAATGAGTACTCATTTCTTGGAAAATCTACGGCGAACACAAAAGACACCATCAAATGGGAGGATGGTAATGAGTATCCCGTAGTAAAACTTGAGATATCACACACATCTCATCCGTTTTTTACGGGTAAAATGCAGCTTGTGGATACGGCAGGTCGTATCGATAAGTTCAAAACTCGTTACGCCAAATTCGAAAAGAAGTAGTTTTTTAATACATATTATAAAGGCCGCTCTTATGAACGGCCTTTTTTTGTGCTTTACTATCTAGGTTTGCTTATTGGAGAGGCATAATATCGGTAATTTCCAGCCCGTATCCAATTATTCCTGATCTTTTTACTGGGTGATTAGTAAGCAATTGCATCTTGCCAACTCCTAAACTTCTGAGTATTTGAGCACCAATCCCATAGTCACGGGCATCTATTCTCGTTTGTCCTAAGGCGGCTTCTAACAACTGATTTTTTAGTTCAGCCATCTCATCCAAAACAGTATGTTTTCCTTGAAGATGGTTCATGTAAACTATAACCCCTTTGCCTTCAGATGCAATTTTTTTCATTGCTAAATGCACCAAATTGCCTGACCCCTGATGCGTTGAAGCAAAAATATCGCCGAGCATATTACATGAATGAACTCGAACCGGAACCGACTCTTCTGCGGTCCAAGTTCCTTTTACCAATGCAAGATGTTCTTTTTGTTCAATCAATTCGCGGAAAGCGATCATTTTAAATTCACCAAATTCAGTCATCAAAGGAACTTCAGAAACTTGTTCTACAAGTGTTTCAGTTTGTAACCGAAATGAAATAAGATCTTTGATGGAAATTACTTTGAGATCAAAATGTTCTGCAAGTTTCATTAACTCTGGCAAGCGTGCCATGGTGCCATCGTCATTCATTATTTCAACGAGAACACCTGCGGCTTCCATTCCTGCAAGTCTTGCCAGATCAACGGTGGCTTCAGTATGACCGGTTCTTCTGAGAACACCGCCGGTTTTGGCTTTCAATGGGAATATATGCCCCGGACGACCAAAATCTGCCGGTTTAGTTGCTGGATTTATAAGAGCTTGCACCGTTTTGGAACGATCATGCGCCGAAATTCCTGTAGTGCAGCCATTGCCAAGTAAATCAACCGAAACAGTAAAAGCCGTGCTTCTAGGATCTGTATTTTTAGTCACCATCATCTCAAGTTCGAGCTCATCACATCGCTCTTCGGTAAGAGCAGCACAGATAAGACCTCGACCATGTTTACTCATAAAATTGATGACTTCAGGTGTTACATTTCTTGCTGCTGCAATAAAATCACCTTCATTTTCGCGGTCTTCATCGTCAACTACAATCACAACTTTACCAAGTTTGATGTCTTCAATTGCCTCTGCAATCGTATCTAATTTTTCTTTCACCCGACTAACTATCATTCGGCAAAAATAGGCTTTAACATTAGCTGCTTTAACATACAACGATTGATTTTAATCCCGATATTCAACACTGTTGACCGATGGTAAGACGCTGAATCTGCTTATTTATTACAAACAGTCTTTGCCTTTTGCACCGACTGTAATTATTGAATTACCCAAAGCTATTTGATAATTTT
>Ga0105048_10009612_pt1 | contig 15350 bp, 16 predicted proteins | sample MAT05_FD_78382 | JGI IMG/M metagenome (GOLD analysis project Ga0105048, IMG submission 78382) | Freshwater microbial communities from Lake Fryxell liftoff mats and glacier meltwater in Antarctica - MAT-05 | ecosystem: Environmental > Aquatic > Freshwater > Ice > Liftoff microbial mat | place... | reverse complement strand
TAGGTAATCATCAGGCAACCGGCCGGCTCGCCGTCGCGCTCAGCGATCACATAGAAACCATACGCGGGCTGCGCCACCAGGCTTTGCACTCCCGCGGTCACCGTACCCAAATCCAGTTTCTTTTGCTCGGTTTCGAGGGCCATCCGGCAGTTAAACTGTGCCAACAGCGGAACATCGGCGGTCTCCGCCAGACGGACTTTGATCATTGAGCGCTATTGTCCCACACGGTCATGGCTTTCACTAAGGCCTCCTGCGTCGACGGCGACGCTTCCACCGTCACCGGCAAGCGATGCTGCCGCAGCGCCGTCGACGTCTCCGGACCAATCGAAGCCAACTTCGCCTCCGCCCACTGCGTCCGCGGCACCAGCGCCAACAGGTTCTTCACCGTGGAGGCGGACGTAAAGGTCACCCAATCCGGCGAGGAAGGGAACTCCGGCAGTGACGGCGGCACCACGTTGCGATACACCTCCACCGCCTGCACCAAGGCCCCTCGCGCCGCGAGCGCCTTGGGCAGCGCATCGCGCGCCCCCGCCGCCCGGGGCAGCAGGATCCGTTTTCGCGCGACATCTTCGTTCGCGAGCGCCGCGATCAGTCCTTCGGCGATATGATTTTCGGGCATCAGGTCCACCGTATAGCCCCACCGCGAGAGCGCCTGCGCCGTAGCCGGACCCACCGCCGCCATCCGCCCTTTCGCACCCCGCCCTCCCGCCCGCTGGAAGAACGCCTCCACCGCGTTGGCCGACGTGAAGATCAACCAGGCAAACGCCTCGATCTCCGCAATGGCCCGGTCCACCGGCGTCCAATCGGCCGGCGGTACAATCGCGATCACCGGACAGTGCAACACTTGCGCCCCCTCCGCCTCCAGCAGCCGCACCAACCCTTGGCTTTGGTGCGCCGCCCGCGTCACCACAATCCGCTGCCCCTCAAACGCCCGCATCGTCCAAAATCTCGCGCGCTCCGTTTTCGATCAAAGCATCGCCCAACCGAGCTCCGACGCCCTCCGCATCCGCCACCGTGCCCGCGCCCTCCTGCCGCACGACAATCCCGCCGTCGGCGCTCGCCACCACGGCGCGCAGGTGCAGTTGGCTGCCCGCAATCGTCGCATAGGCCCCGATCGGCACTTGGCAGCCGCCACCCAGCGAGCGCAGCAACGAACGCTCCGCCGTAATCGCCGCCCGCGCCTGCGGTTCGTCCAGTAGATCGACGCCGTGGAAGCCATTCGTGGTTTCGATCGCCAGCGCCCCTTGCCCCACCGCCGGGCACATCTCTTCGAGCGTCAGATACTGTGTGATCCGGTCTCCCCAGCCCAACCGCCGCAAACCCGCCGCCGCCAGCATGATCGCGTCATACTGTCCTTCGTCCAGCTTCCGCAGCCGCGTGTCGACGTTGCCGCGAATGCTTTCCACTTCGAGGTCTGGCCGTAGGGCACGCAGTTGCGCCTGCCGCCGCAAGGCCGACGTCCCTACGCGCGCCCCCAACGGCAGTTCATCCAGCCGCTTGCCGATCAGAGCGTCGCGGACATCCTCACGCGCCGGGATCGCCGCCAGCCGCAAGCCCTCCGGTAGTTCCGTCGGCATGTCCTTCAGCGAATGCACCGCCAGGTGAATGCGCCCGTCCAGCAGCGCCTCTTCGAGTTCCTTCGTGAAGAGGCCTTTGGTGGAGGTCAGCGGGCCCAACTTCGAAAGCGATACGTTCGTGATTTTATCGCCCGTCGTCTGGATGATCTCGATGCGGGACTCAATGCCCACCTCCGCTAACCGCTGTTGAATGTAGTTCGCCTGCCATAAGGCCAGTTGCGAACCGCGCGACCCGATCACCAGCATCTACGGTTTCCCACCCAATTTGAAGATTCGTTTGATCTGTTCGATCGCCGCTTCGTCTTCGGCCGCCGCATGGTGCCGCAACTCGGCGATCGCCCCGTGCGCAATCTTGTTCACTAGCCCGCGCGTCACGGCTTCGAGCGCCTCTTCCTGCTGCGCCGTCAACGCTCCGAACTTCGTCCGCTGCCGCTCCACCTCGAAAGCCCGGTACTCTTCCAGTTGCGCCTGCAAGGCGACAATCCACGGCGCCGCGCTACGGCTCTTCAGCCGCAAGTCGAGCTTTTCCACCTCTTCTTCCACAATCCTCTGCGCGTCCTGCGCCGCACTTTGCCGGGCCACCAGGTTGCGGTCCACCACCTGCTGCAGGTCGTCGATATCGTACAGAAAGACGTTGTCAATCCGGTTCACCGTCGGCTCAATGTTGCGCGGCACCGCGATATCGATCAGGAACATCGGCAACTGCCGGCGGGCATGGATCACCTGCCGCATCAACGCTTCGGTTAGTACGTAATGGCTCGCGCCGGTGGAGGCAATCACAATGTCCATCGCCGGCAAGCTATTCGCGAGCGTCCCCCAATCCAGCACCTTGCCGCCAAATTGGTTCGCCAACTCAAAAGCCCGCCCCGGCGAGCGATTCGCGACGTAGATCTCTGCCGTGCCCGATCGCCGCAGGTGCTTTGCCGTCAGCGCCGACATCTTCCCGGCACCCAGCAGCAACACCTTCTTGCCCTTCAAATCGCCAAAGATCTCCCGCGCCAGTTCCACGGCCGCGTAGGCGACCGAAACCGCGCTTTCGCCAATATCCGTCTCGCTCCGCACGCGCTTGGCCACCGAGAAGGCGCGGGTCAAAATCGGATCGAGGAACGGACCTAACGCCCGCAGTTCCTTAGCCCGCGCATAAGCGTCCTTCAGTTGGCCCAGAATCTGCGGCTCGCCCACCACCAGGGAGTCGAGCGACGAGGCGACGCGGAACAAGTGCCGCACCGCGTCCGAGCCCTGGTGGGTATACAGATGCGGGTGCAGGTCGCGATGGCCATGAATGCCAAAATCGCTGCCAAAATCGAGGCCAAACAGGCTGGGCGTGATGTCGCTCGGGTCGCGCGAATCTTCCAGCGCCAGCGCCAACTCCACCCGGTTGCAGGTGGACAGAATTAACCCCTCGTGCACGCCCGGCATCGCCCGCAACGCCCGCAGCCGATCGGGCAAAGCGGCCGCGGATACGGCGGCACGCTCGCGCACCTCCACCGGCGCGGTCTTGTGGTTCAGCCCAGTGATGGCGAATTTCATTGGGCAAACACCGTCGACCGGATGCCGACATGCGCCGCCCACGTCAGCGCAAACAAGGCCAATACGGACAAGGTCACTACCGCCGCCCGCCGTCCGCGCCAGCCCGACACCGTGCGCAGGTAGATCAGCGCCAGGTACACGAGCCATGTCAGAATCGAGATCAGAATCGTCGGATCGCTAATCCACCGTGTGCCGGACTCAATAAACGCCCAGATCACAATCACCACTACGCCTAAGGTAGTGAACACAAAGCCGAGGTTCATCGTGCGCGCCAACAGCGAGTCCAACGTCATCAGCGCGGGCAGGGATGGTGCGCCAAACGGCCCGCCGACCAGTTTTTTGGCCTTCAACTGCCGCTCCTGCACCAGATAAAAGATCGAAGCCCCGCCCGCGATCAGCAAAGACGCATAGCCGGCAATCACCAGCATCACGTGTACCAAGAGCCAGGCGCTCCGAATCCGGCCATCGGCCCACCCGCCCACAGGGGTGCCCAATGCCCCTACCAGCGCCATCCCGAACACCAAGGGGAACAGGAAAAGCCCAAGTGAAGAGAATGAATAGCGGAATTGGGCGAAAACAAAGAGCACACCTAAAAGAAATCCGCACAAAGAAATCGTCTCAAAGAAGTTATCCGCCGGGATATGCGACACCCCGAAAGTCCGGTCCACCAGGGAGACGAAATGGAAGATCAGGCCGACCGTGAAAACTCGGAGCGCCGGGGTGAAGAACGATTGTTCCCGCCGCAGGATCGTCAGCAGGCTCGAGAACAGCCCAGCCGAGTAAAACACGACCGCGATCCGCAACCAAAAGATGGACATCTCCAACATGAACTAACTCCAGTATAACGGCTTAGCGAGAATAGAAATATGTTACAAACCCTAACTGGAAAAAGAGCCATGGTCACCGGCGGCACCCGCGGAATCGGCCGTCGAATTTGCGAACGGCTGCTGGACGCTGGCGCCCAAGTGGCTTTCTGCGGCCGCGATGCCCAGAAAGTGGGGGAAGCCGAAGCGGCCTTGCGCCGTCTCGCTCCCGAAGGCGGGGATAAAGTCTGGGGCCGTGCTGTCGATTTACGATCCAGTGAGGCAATTACAGATTGGTTCGCCGAAGCGCGAGCCCGCTGGAACGGCCTCGACATCCTGGTGAATAATGCCGGGGTGGGTTTGTTCGGTCCCTTGAGTTCGCTACGCCTGGAGGATTGGCAATTGACACTCGATACCAATCTGACGGCCGTCTTTTCCTGCTGCCGCGAGGCGGCGGCGCTCATGACGGCTGGAGGGTCGGTAGTGAACATCGGTAGCTTGGCCTCGCGCCATGCGTTTGCCGGCGGGTCGGCGTATAACGCGTCGAAGTTCGGTCTGTTGGGCTTGAGTGAGGCGTTTCTGCTCGATTCCCGGGCGCAAGGCATTCGGGTTTCCACCGTCCTGCCGGGCAGCGTCGATACGGAGTTCAGCCCTCGTTCTCAAGATGCGGACACGAGTTGGAAATTGGCTCCGGAGGATGTCGCCGAAGTGGTGATGACGATCCTCCGGATGCCGGAGCGGGCTTTAGTGAGCTGCGTCGAGATCCGTCCGGCCCAGGTGCCCGATAAACGGGCAGCTAAGTAAAGTTCTAAGTAACGAAATGTCATCCCGCCGCTTGTGTTTTTTTCTCCTCCGCCGATAGAGGAAGAGTGCTTAGGTTTGGGTCGAAGAATTCCGCGGTACTAAAGTCGGACGCCGCAACCGACGAAAGAAAGAGGCGAGAGGTGACAGGACGCAAAGTTATGTCGAACTTACGAATGAACCAAGTCCTGGATCCGAACCGGACCGGCCGCGAGGCCGCCGACCTCGATCGGAACCTGCGCCACTTAATCGTCGGCCAGGATGAAGCCATCCAGCAGATCGTCAACATCTACCAGATGCACCTCACCGGCATGAGTGCGCCCAGCCGCCCCGTCGGTAATTTTCTCTTCCTGGGCCCCACCGGCTCCGGCAAGACGCGCATCGTCGAAGCCACGGCGGAAAGCCTGGTCAAGAACTCCAAGTCGGTCATCAAGATCGATTGCGCCGAGTTTCAGCACAGCCACGAAATCGCCAAGCTGATTGGCTCGCCTCCCGGCTATCTGGGCCACCGCGAAACCCACCCCTTGCTCAGCCAGGAAGTGCTCAACCAACACCACACCGATACCCTCAAGATCAGCTTCATCCTCTTCGACGAAATCGAAAAGGCTTCGGACGCCCTTTGGAACCTGCTGCTCGGCATTTTGGACAAAGCCACCCTCACCCTCGGCGACAACCGCAAAGTCGACTTCTCCCGCTCCATGATCTTCATGACGTCGAACCTCGGCGTTACTGAGATGAACAATCTCGTCTCGCCGAAGCTCGGCTTCGCCCCCATCGCTCAGCACAGCCAGGCGGCTGCCACCACGGGCGACGCCACCAAGTTGAACGAGAAGGTCGCCAAGACCGGCGTCGACGCCGCCCGGCGCAAGTTTACCCCCGAGTTCATCAACCGCCTCGACAAAATCGTCGTCTTTAAGGCCCTCGGCAGTGAGCAACTTGAGCGCATCCTCGACATTGAGCTCAGCTTCGTCCAGCAGCGCGTCTTCTTGTCGAACCCCGACCGCGCCTTCGTCTTCGTCGCCACCCAGGCCGCCAAAAACTTCCTCCTCGGCGAAGGCACCGACCTCCGCTACGGCGCCCGCCACCTCAAACGTTCCATCGAGCGCTGCCTGGTGCAGCCCCTATCGAACCTGATCGCCACCGAACAGATCCGCGGCGGCGACTACGTCCGGGTCGATTGTGCCGAAGACGGTCCCGCCCTCATCTTCTCGAAGGAAGCCGAAGGCCTCCCCATCAACGCGATGGTGGAGTTGGTCGACCACCAAGTGCCCCACACGCTCTCCGCCCTCGCCAACGCCGTGGGCTTTGAAAGTACTCGCACCGTCTCCGCCCGTTCCAGCCGCCGCAGCTAAAGCGCGGCCTCCACCACTACCAGTCCCGCAGCGTATCAACGGCGCAGCATGGGCTCCAGGTAGCGAAAGACATACTCCGCCACCACTTGGTTGCCCTTAGCCGTGGGATGGATGCCGTCGCCTTGCATCGCGCCCGGAAGCGCGATCACCGGCTCCAGCAGAAACGGAATCAGCGGCGCGCGGTACTTGGTGGCGATGCTCGTATACATGCGTTCAAAGTCGCGGATGTAGTCGGCGCCGTAGTTGGGCGGGAGTGTAATGCCAGCGATCAGCAGCTTCGCGCCGGCTTTGGTGAACTCGCTGGCCAGTAGGTCCATATTCTCTTGGGTCTGCTTCAAGGGCAGGCCGCGCAGTCCGTCGTTGCCGCCCAACTCAAGAATCACAATGGCGGGCTTTAGCTCAATCGCGGGCCCGGTGCGGACGCGTCCCCCGATGGTGGTATCGCCGCTGATGCCTTGGTTGACGACGCGGTATTCGTAGCCGCGGGCATCGATCAGCTTTTGTAGATAGTCCGGGTAGGATTGCCCGATGTCGGCGCCATAGCCAGCCGAAAGGCTATCGCCGAAGGCGACGATGACGGCACGCTTGTCGACTCGCGGCGCAGGCGGCGCAGCCGGCGCCGGCACGGTGCTTGATTCCACTCGCGCCGCGGGGCGTTCCGGTTGCGTGCAACCGAAAAGTACCAGCATCGGGACTAGCAACAACGCGTAGCGGCGGTCCGGCATCACTCTCCTTCATTCTGACAGAAGATCATCGCTCCGGTGCCACGCGCACCAGCATTTTCCCGGTATTTTCGCCGTTCAATAGGCCCAGGAAAGCCGCCGGCGCATTTTCCAGGCCGTCGACAAAAGTCTCTCGGTACTTCAGCTTTCCTTCGCGCAGCCAGCCGCCCATTTCGATGAGGGCTTCGCGGGCCTGGTCAAGGTAATGCATCACCAGAAAGCCGCGGACGGTGGCCGTCTTCACCAGAATCTGCGACAGGTTCCGTGGGCCGAGTTCCGCCTCTGTGTTGTTGTACTGTGAGATCTGCCCGCAGATGGCGATGCGGGCGTTGGGGTTTAACAAGCCAAACACCGCGTCGGTGATCGTGCCGCCGACATTGTCGAAGTAGCAGTCGATGCCTTTGGAGCAGAGGTCCTTGAGCTTGGCATGGGTGTTGGGTGCGGTCTTGTAGTTAAAGGCTGAGTCGAAGCCAAGCTCCTTGGTGAGCCACTTTACCTTCTCGTCGCTACCGGCGATGCCGACTACGGGGCAGCCTTTCAAACGGGCGATCTGCCCCACGATGGAGCCGACGGCCCCGGCTGCTCCAGAAACCACGACGGTTTCGCCGCGCTTCGGCTTGCAGACGTCCAGAAGACCGAAGTAGGCGGTGAGTCCCGGAATGCCCATCACGCTTAAGGACGCCGAGAGCGGACCCGCCTGGGGGTCGAGTTTACGGAGCTGCTTGGCCGCCGAAATACCATAGTGCTGCCAACCGGTGAAGGCCTCGGCGTAGTCGCCGTAGGAAAATCCGGGGTCGTTCGACCGAAGCACGCGTCCCACGACGCCGCCCACCATCACGTCGCCCACTTGCATAGGCGCGGCGTAGCTTTTGGTGTCGCTCATGCGTCCGCGCATGTAGGGGTCCACGGAGAGGTACACCGCCTCCAAGAGGACTTCTCCCTCTTTCAATTCCGGCAGTTCGGTTTGGAAGACGCGAAAGTCAGACAGTTTTGGCGCGCCCACGGGCCGCGCCGCTAACAGAACCTGGGTATTTTGCAAGGTGAACTACTCGGTAGAGGATGTGGTCTGGGCCGGCTTGGCTCCGTCCACCGGCGCCGGCTCCACCGCTTTCGGTTTGGGGGCCGGCTGGCGGACCTGATAGTTTTCCGTATCGAAGACCACGGTGCGGACTTCGCCGCTGGACCCGAGCCCCGGCAACGACCGGCCATTCTGCTTCACCTCAATGCCGCCCGCATTGCCCGTGAGCAACTCAGCGTTGCTCGCGTTTTCGATGGCTTGCGATTGACCGGGTTCAATCAGACCCATGTAAATGTTCTTGCCGTCCGCTACCAGCTTGATCCAGGTCTGCTCGCGAGCGCTAATAACAATCTGGAGGCGCCCCGAACCCAAGTTCGTGGCCTGGACGACGGTCGTGCCCAACTGTTGCGGGGGCGCGGCTGTGACGGCTTCGCCAGTGGAGGTCACCGGAACCGTGACAGTAGCCGTCGGCTTTACTTCGGCGGTGTCTACCGCCGGACCCGCAGGACGCCGGGTCGCTAGGTAAGATACCGAGCTCACCAGCAACAACGCGGCCACCGCCAGCCATCGCTTGGAGGTGCCGCCCTCTTCGAATGCGGTCGACAGCGACCGGGGCATCGGTGAGGGCTCCGCCGCCACGGGCAGTAGCGTCGGCAAAACTTTGGGTGCCGGATTCACCACCGGCAGCGCTTCCTCGGGCACTTCGCGCCGCAAAGTCACCGTGACTTCGTCTGCCGAGATGCCCAGATATTCGGCATACTGCCTCAAAAAGCTGCGGTAGAAGAAATCCTGCGGCAGGGTACGGGTGTCTTCCGTTTCGATCGCTTCGAGGTAACGTGCGCTGATGCGCGTTTCCCGAGCAATGTCTGCTAGCGGGATGCCGAGGCGTTCGCGTTCTTGCCGAAGTTTTTGGCCGAGTGATGGCATATTGCTATTGCTTTCTTTCCAAACGCTATAATAACCCATAATGAGAGTGGTACACCCCCACTTGTGAATGTAAACAAGTGAATCTGTCGCTCTTTTCTACATGATCTCAGTCATCCTTGTCAATTGGAATCGCCGGGAGCTCCTACGCGCGGCCCTGGAGTCGTTGGCGGGGCAGGTAGATGACGACTTTGAAGTAATTGTGGTCGATAACGGCTCCCACGATGGCTCGCTCGAAGTGATCCAGTCCTTCGAAACCCGCTTTCCCTTGCGGCTCATTCGCAATGCGGACAATCGGGGCTTTTGCGCGGCCAACAATCAGGGGATTGCGGTGGCTCGGGGCCAGTATATTGCCTTGCTGAACAATGACGCCGAAGCCGACCCCAACTGGCTCCGCGAGCTCCGATACGCCTGCGAAGCTCGCACCGAGATCGGCATGGTGGCTTCGAAGATCCTGGTGCATGAGGATCCCACGCGAATCGACAAAGTGGGCCATCTCATCTATCCCGATGGGCAGAACCGGGGGCGGGGAAGCGGCGAGGTGGATCGCGGGCAGTACGATCGCTCCACCGAATGCCTTTGGCCCGATGGCTGCGCCGCGCTTTACCGCAAGGCGATGCTCGACGAAGTAGGCGGCTTCGACGAAGACTTTTTCGCCTATGCCGACGACGCCGATTTGGGGATGCGCGGACTTCTGGCGGGCTGGGATTGTGTCTACGCCCCGGCGGCGCGCGTGCGTCATCATCGCGGTACCACCCTCGGGTTGGGATCCTCGCGACGGCTGGTGCTCATCGAGCGGAACCGGGTTCTGTTAGCCGCCAAACTGTTCCCGTGGCGCCTGCTGTTGCTCAACCCGTTCTACTATCTGCTACGCTTATCAGCGGGTGTGTTGGCTGGCCTGCGCGGTCAGGGTGAAACCAAACGCTACCCTGGACTGGCCGGCAAAGCCCGCATGCTGTGGGCGCTATTTCGTGGCGATTGCGAGGCACTTTTCCTTTTGCCACGCATCCTGCTAAAAAGAAGGGAGATTGCGCGATTTCGAAAGCGAAGCGACGCCGAAATGCTCCGCCTCCTGCGCCTTCACCGGATCTCGCTCAAAGAGATCAGCACGCAGGCGGTGTAGCTTCTCCGGTTGAACCCCCTCCCAGTTCGGAACTTCCCCCGCCGGTTCGATTGCCACTTCCTCCGCCAGCGCCACGCGACGACGCCCGGGCCGCGGCTACCGAATGCCCGGCATGTAACGAGTCCTGCGTGCGGACACTCTTTAGTGGCACCGACCGGCTCTATCATACGACCGACAAGACCTTCTTTGTCATCGAGTGCCTGCGCTGCCGGCTGATCCGGCTCGACCCTCAGCCGACCCCCACCGAACTCCGCCAGTTCTATCCCGACAAGTATTGGTTTGAGCCCGACCCCGGCCACGTCTCCCAACTGACGGAAGCCTACCGCCGTTTCGTCATTCGCGACCATGTCAACTTTGCCCTCAGCGCGCTCCGCTCAGTCGGCCCCCTCAACGGCCGCCCGCCCGTCCTGCTCGACGTCGGCTGCGGCGGCGGACTCTTCGCCCACTTCGTCCAGCGCGCCGGCTTTCCCGCCCTGGGCCTCGATTTCTCGATCGATGCGGCGCAAGTGGCCTGGCGCACCAACCGAGTGCCGGCCTTCGTCGGCACGCTCACCCAAGCCCCGCTCGCTCCGGGACGTTGCGGCGTGGTCACCATGTTCCACGTGCTCGAACATCTCTACGATCCGGCCGCGTACCTCGAGTCCGCCTACGAACTGCTGCACCCCGCCGGCCGCCTGATCATTCAGGTGCCCAATGCCGCTTGCCTCCAATTCCTGCTGCTCGGCGAGCACTGGAATGGGCTCGATGTGCCTCGCCACCTATGGGACTTCCGCCCCGACGACCTCGAGGTGCTGCTCGACCGCTGCGGCTTCGAAAGCGTCCGCACCAAGCACTTCAACCTGCGCGATAACCCCGCCGGCATGGCGACGTCGCTCGCCCCGGGGCTCGACCCCATGTCCCGCCGCATTCGGGGCGTCAAAGAGTCACCCGCCGCACGGTTGACGAAGAATCTCGCCTACTTCGGCCTCACCGTGGCTTGCCTGCCGTTCACCATGCTGGAAGCCGCCTGCCGCGCCGGCTCCAGCATCATGGTGGAGGCGCGCAAGAAGCCCCGATGATCTTCCCGCGCGTGCAGCGCCTGCTGCCTGCCTGGCTCCATCGCTATATCCTCCACTTCGACGCCGTGCTGGAGGACGCGGTGCGCGACTTTGCTCTGCCACTTCCTGACGGCGCGCGCGTCCTCGACGCCGGTGCCGGCGAAGCCCGCCATGCGCGCTACTTCGCCCGCCACCGCTACACGCCCGTCGACCTCGCCATCGGCGACAAAACCTGGGACTATACCCGCCTCCAAGCCCTCGCCGACCTAACCGCTCTGCCCTTCCGCAATGCCTCCTTCGAAGCAGCGGTAAATGTCGTCACCTTGGAGCATGTGCGCGAACCAGCCCAAGTGATCCGCGAACTGGCCCGGGTACTGGCCCCCGGCGGCAGGCTCCTGCTGGTCGTGCCCCACGAGTGGGAAGTGCACCAGGCACCGCATGACTATTTCCGCTACACCCGCTACGGCCTGGAGCATTTACTCACCCAAGCCGGATTGCAGGTGGAGGCATTGACGCCCGTAGGCGGCTACTTCCGGCTCATGTCGCGACGGCTGTTGAACGGCCTGCAATTCTTCCCAGGCCTGGCTCTCCCTTTCGCCGCGATTTTCCTCGTGCCACCCGCACTGATCCTGCCCTGGTTCGATGCCTTGGACAAAGACCAGAACTTCACCCTCGGCTACGTCTGCGTAGCGCGAAAAACCCAAACCGGGACTTCCGCTTCCTGACAGTCGCGTCTGTTTTCCCGCCACTAGCACCAAACCGAACCCCGACCGTGAGGGAGGGGAAGTCCTGCCTTTTTCCCCAAACCGAACCCCGACCGTAAGGGAGGGGAAGTCTCGGATTACCAACAAACCGAACCCCGACCGTAAGGGAGGGGAAGTCTCGGATTACCACCAAACCGAACCCCGACCGTAAGGGAGGGGAACTCCTGGATTTGGCCCGGAAGGATTTTTTCACAGTCCCGCAAGCGGCGGGGCACCTCTGATATTTGACGCCGGTATTTCTCACCGCCCCAACGTTTGTGCAACTTCGCTTCTCACGGATCGATGGCGGGTACCAGTTTTCGGTCGCAATCGCGGCACCTAGCCCCACCTAGCCCGCAGCGTAAGCTGTGGGGTGATTGTAGCGCTTGATAAGCCTCTGACCCGAATCGTGCCGCGTAGTCCTGTCCCTGAACGTTTGGGCGACATCAACTTAAAGCTTAGCCAGAGGGACGCACCGTGATTTCGACATCTTGCCCGGAGCCGTAAGGAACTCCATCAGGCGTCCGTTCGCCTGCGTCATGCCGCGCTGCTTTAGCGTGCGGTAGATTTGCAAAGTTGAGTCAGTCTTCACCTGCTCCTGCTCCGGGTTCGCTAAGCCGAGGTCGGCAAAGATGTTGCCACTGCTGGATTCGATCACACGCTCTTTTTCGATCACTTTAGTTCTGCCTTCCTCTGTCGGCCATCTTCGGGCATCCCCGGTCCCTCAGGCCCGCTTCAAACTGCCCCCGCCGGCCATCCGCATCCGCCCCGCCCGACACCTCGTTCACGATCATTAAAAATGACTCTAATCCGAACAATCAAAACCACTTACAGAAATCCAACCACTCGGAAATTACCACCCCACCGGTAAAATAGGATTATGTGCACCGCAGCCCAACAAACCGCCAGCCGGCAAAACTCGCAACCCTCCACCGGACAGTGTCTAGAAACGGGCACCGACGCGGGCAAATCCGCCTCCTCCCTCAACGCCAACCGGCACAGCCTCACCGGCCGCCTCCTCATTCGCGACGACGAAAAAGAGGCCTTCACCGAATTCGAACAAACCCACCGCGCCCAAATCCAACCCACCGGCGCCCTCGAAACTACCCTCTTCGAGCAACTCCTCTCCGCCGGCTGGAACCTCCGCCGCCTCGAAGCCCTGGAATCCGCCGCCCTCGCCGACTTCGCCAACCAAACCCCCCAACTCGACCGCCTCTCCCGCTATCGCGCCCAACACGAACGCGCCTTCCACCGCGCCCTCCGCGAGTTGAAAGCCCTCCAAACCGCCCGCGAAATCCTCGACCGGCTCGCCAAGCCCGCCAAAACCACCTTCGCCCCTCTCACTTGCTTCGCCCAACTCAAACGCGTCGGCTTCGTTTTGTCAAAACCCAAAACCACCCCCGACCCCACTCTCCAATGGCTCAAATCCACCCTCTACGCCCAGCCCCCCGCCTAGAAGACCCCGCACCGTCTTCATTGCTTTGTAACTTCAATCCGCTATCTTCAAACCTTGTTCCTAAGGACCTTCTGCCTCACCTGGTTGGCGTACTGCGGCTATTACCTCTGCCGCAAGAACTTCAGCGTCCTCATGCCCTATTTGAAGTCCGAGCAAGGCTACTCCACCGATTCGCTGGCCCAGGTCCTCTTTTTCTACAGCCTTGCCTACGCCGGCGGGCAATTCCTGATGGGCTCGCTCGCCGACCGTTACGGCGCTCGCATCGTCGTTACCGCTGGAGCCTTCGTCTCGGCCCTCGCCTCCGCCTGGACCGCCACCGGGACCTTCCTCGCCGTCTCTCAAGGCATCAACGGCGTCGCTCAAGCCTCCGGCTGGCCCGGCGTCATCAAGATGTCCCGCGACTGGTTTCCCTCCGCCAACCGCGCCGTCATCATGGCCTGGTGGGGTACCCACTTGGTCGTCGGCGGCTTTCTCGCGACGAACCTGGCCGCCAAAGCCACCGAAGGCGGTTGGCGTCGCGGTGCATGGATCCCGGCCATCGTCCTTTCCGTCGTCGGCGTCCTCTTCGGCTGGTTCTCCCGCGACAAACACACCGCCCCTGGGCTCATCCGGCAGCGCGGCCCCCTCGTCGTCACCCCCGCGCTGCTCGCTATCGCCGTCATGTACTTCTTCGTCAAAATGACCCGCTACTCCTTCCTCTTTTGGCTGCCCCTCTACATGACCGAGCGTCTGAAATACACGCCCCTCCACGCCGGCTACGCCTCTTCCATCTACGAGTTGGTCGGCTTCCTCGGCGTCCTCCTCGCCGGCTACGCTTCCGAGCACTCCGGCCGCGGCGCTCGTTTCCCGGTCGGAGCCATCATGATGGCCGGCCTCGCCGCCCTGTGTGTCGCCTATCCTTACCTCAGCCAACTCGGCCTCGCCGCCAACCTCACCGGCATCGCCCTGATCGGCGCCTTCACCTTCGGGCCCGACACCCTAATGGCCGGCCCCGCCACGCAGGAGGCCGTTCCGCCCGAAGCCACCGCCCGCGCCGGCGGCTTCGTCAACGGTGTGGGGTCCCTCGGCCAAGTCGCTTCGCCCTATGTGGTCTCGCTCATCTCTACCCACTTCGGCTGGGATGCGCTCTTTTACTCGCTCGCCGCAGCTTCCGTCGTCGGCGCCCTCGCTTTGGCGACACAATGGAGAAAGATATGAAATCGGTCTCAATCATCGGCGCCGGCATCGTCGGCTTGGCCCATGCCTATGCCTACGCCAAACGCGGCTGGCGCGTCCGCGTTTATGAACGCTCGCCCCGCGCCGCCGGCGCTTCCATCCGCAACTTCGGTATGCTCTGGCCCATCGGCCAACCTGCGGGCGAACGCGAACAACTCGCCATGCTCAGCCGCCGTATCTGGCTCGAATTACTCGACGCGACGAAGTTACCTTATTCCCCGGAAGGCTCACTCCATCTCACTTATTCCCCCGATGAAGAAGCTGTCGCCCGCGAGTTTGTCGATCGCGAGCCTCTGCGCGGCACCTGGCTCTCCACCGAATCGACTTTGGCCAAAAGCCCCGCCGCCCATCCCCACGGCCTCCGCGGCGCGCTCTATAGTTCCAATGAAGTCATCGTCGACCCGCGTCTGGTCCTCTGGCAACTCCCCGAGTATCTCGATGAAACCTTTGGCGTTGAATTCGCCTTTAACCAAGCAATTACCGATATCCGTCAAGTCATGGCCGACCGCATCTTAGTTTGCACCGGCCATGACTTTGCTACTCTCTACCCCCGCCTATTCTCGGCCAGTAAGTTAATCTCCTGTAAGTTACAAATGCTTCGCACCGGCCCCCAGCCCGATTCCTGGAAACTCGGACCCGCCCTCGCCGCTGGACTTACCCTGCGCTTTTACCCCTCGTTCCGCGCCTGCTCTTCGCTGGCTGCCCTGGAACGCCGCTTCGCCGAAGAAATGCCCGCCTACAACCGCTGGGGAATTCACGTCATGGCCTCCCAAATGGCCGACGGCTCAATTACTCTGGGCGACTCCCACGAATACGACCTCGCCGTCGACGTCTTCGACAAAGACGAAATCGACCAGTTGATTCTCACTTACTTAAATACCTTTGCCCGCTTCCCCAATATGCAAATCGCCCAGCGCTGGCACGGCGTCTACGGCAAACACCCGGACTTACCCTACTTCACCGCCGAACCCGAGCCCGGCGTCCAAATCGTCACCGGCCTCGGAGGCGCCGGCATGACCCTCTCCATGGGCCTCGCCGAAACCCTCGCC
>Ga0105048_10009610_pt1 | contig 15353 bp, 16 predicted proteins | sample MAT05_FD_78382 | JGI IMG/M metagenome (GOLD analysis project Ga0105048, IMG submission 78382) | Freshwater microbial communities from Lake Fryxell liftoff mats and glacier meltwater in Antarctica - MAT-05 | ecosystem: Environmental > Aquatic > Freshwater > Ice > Liftoff microbial mat | place... | reverse complement strand
TCCGCCGTGATGGCTGCTTCAAGCTGTTTTTTCGTGATGGGGTAGCGGATCATTTGAGGCCCTCCATGCCACTACTCATTTCGATGAGAATCTCCTTAGCTGCCTCTGTGTCGCCGTCGCGGGCTTTGAGGCTGAGTTCCTTGAGCGTGCGTTTTTTTCCCGCGGCGCGGGTGGTGGTGAGGCCGAAGAAATCGGTGAGCAAAATCTGATCGGCATCGAGGCCATGCACGGCCCACTCGATGCGCTCGGCGGTGCTCGATTGTTTCGGGCCGGGCTGCATGAGGATGATATTCATCCACTCCAGCGAGCCGACGATGAGCGGGCTGTGGGACGTGACGATGAACTGGATATTGGGGAGTTCCTTGGCGAGCGTCTGCAGGACGGTCATCTGCCACTTGGGGTGCAGGTGAAGGTCAATCTCATCTACCATCACGATGCCTTTGTTTTCCACGAGCTTCTTGCCCGAGGGGCAGGTCTCGCAGACGTGGTAGAGCAGGTCGCCGAGCCAGCCGAGGAAGGCGCGGTAGCCATCGGAGAGCGCGGGGAATGGAACCTCGGCTCCTTTCTTGCCAAAGAGATACTCGCCTTCCTTGTCCTGCTTACCGGTGAATTCCCATGCGTCTTTGCCCACGAGGCAGCCGAGCAGGTGTTCGACCTGCACATAGCGTCCCTTTAGTTGCTTGCTGGCCTTGTAGCGAGGCAGCCAGGAATTGAGCGGGCGCAGAGAGTAGTCCTCTTCGAAAAGGCCCATGATACGGGCGGCTCGCAGTGAGGACTTGCCACTTTGCTCGAAACGGGTTGATTTCGACACACGGCGGGTCGCTCCGTAGCCGACCATGAAGAAGGCATCCGAGCTGGAACTGAAGATCGGGTGCCAGGGCGATTCGTCGCCGTGGGTCCATTCGAGTTTCTCAATGTCTCCCTTGGGAACTACCTCAACGCGAGAATCAATCTCGGCGAAGGGCGCATCGTCTTGTTCATGCGCTTTGAAGCTAGCCTGCACGATGGCCCGCTTCAACGCCGTTTGCCCGACTTCCCGACGAATGAGCCGATAAGGGTAGATGCCAGAGTCCCCCACTGCGGGACCAAGCGCGGCGAGGGCGATAGCTTTCAGCAATGAGGTTTTCCCGTAGCCATTGTTGGCCAGCAGTAGATTGAGATTGGGAAGCTTGGGCTTCGGCATTCCGTCCGCCTTGAAATCCCGATCGGCGTGACAGAAGGTGATTTTGCTCTTCCGAAAAGTGCGGAAGTTTTCGATTTCGATGTGATCGATATACATGTCGTGAGTTGTCTGGTTTTATTGCCCGTGCGTTCGTCTTGCACACGACGATTCATGCTGCATGAAAATTGTAGTGACTCGTGTGCAACCGCACAAGGAAGCGGCGTTCCTTGTTCAGCGTGTCGCGAAAGGGGTATTGCCGGTATTGCCCCGTTCTTAAGGTGCCGGACTCCAATTGCGCCCAGTCCGAGCCGAACGCATTTTTCGACATGCAGAGCACCAGCACGCGCGAGCGCTCCAGCCCTTCCTCGATCGCGGCCGGGATGCTGTCGCCGGGCCTGAGCAACCATTCATCGAACCACACCTTCACCCCGCCTGTAGTTGAAACCGCGATACAGATTCAATTCAGCGATCTGCCTCGCTGGAATTCTGTCCATCACGGTTTATATTTCCCTAAGATCAGGGCACGATATCCTCATTTCGAACTAATACCAGAAATTCCGCCAGTTGTTGAGACATTCCCACCGTCTCCGGAGCGACTTCAGTTGCAGCTTACGGCAGTTTGAAAGCCTGAATCACGACAGGCTTATTCGGGTCCAACGAAATCGATTCGCATTCCAATGGAAATCTATCGTTTCCGGCGAGTCTACAAACTATCCACGCTACGAAGCAAATTTTCGATCCTTTGTTGACGAATTTGCAGTCTTCCACCGACATGTCGCTGTGGGATACGTTTCGCACGGTCCATCCGATGTACAACCTAAACGCACGTCGCGAACAAAATGACATGATCGTGTCACCTCCAACTGCTCGGAGTTCCCTTGCAGATACCTTGCAGCTACCTTGAGATCGTTTTCAGTTCTCGCAGTGATAGCCAAACGAGCACCCTGGCGGGCTAACTGCCTGCCGATCACGAGCCCAAGCCCGCGCGAGCCACCTGTGATGACCACTCGTTTACCTTGCCAATCGAAACTTCTATTTCGCCGAACTATGGTTCGTGACAGTTGCAGACCATCACCTGCTGCCACGGCAGCTAGGAAGACTTTCATAAGGGAGTTCATTTTGATTGTTCAAGCAGCGTGGCGTAATTTGGGAGAATGCCACAGTGTTTGGCACAATCTTTGCAGACCTTGACGCTCAAATTGGTGACACTCCCAATTGAATCTCGGTAGTTAGATCACGCTGAAATTGCAGCGCTCACGAATCTCGCCTCGAGACCAGCGAGTTGCCAACTGCGCGCGTTCCCGGCACGCCCTTTGCTCTTAAATAAACTGGCATGGCGAATTGGTTGCCAAGCATTGAGATTGTTGAGATTGTTGAGATTGTTTTGAGGGAGTAAATTCATGATACGTCGAAATGTTTTGATGAGCTTGTTCGGATTCTTCGCCATCGCTGCAGTTGGTCTAGCGCAGGCTCCAGGTGGCAAGGGTGAAAAGCATTCGGACAAGGCATGCTGGACGTGCGCTGATTCGTGTCTGGAATGTATTGATGCCTGCGCTGTCGCCATGGCCAAAGATCCATCGCGATTAGCTTGTCTACGCGCTTGCGTCGCTTGTAATCGCGAGTGCGTTACGTGCGCCCGCCATTGCGAGTCTGGTACATGCACACCTGCAATCATGGGTAAGTGCGCAGATGCTTGTCGCAAGTGTTTGGCAGAGTGCGAAAAACACGCAGGTCATGATCCAGCGTGCAAAGCATGTGCGGAAGCCTGCCGTGAGTGTATTAAACACTGTGAAGGCGGCAAGAAGTAAGCCTCTCGGTCCTTGAACCTGGCGTCACAAAAGTTACGTTGCCGCCTAGGAGCGGTGATGTAGGCTTTTGTGACACTTGCTCGGAGTTCTAACCCGCACCACTTTCAATTGAGCGTGGGATTTTCGGACTCGGAAGGACACTCTTCAAGCGTATGTCGCTCTTCAAACGCTCGACACTCTTTCACTGGTCGCCGCAATTGGCTCGGAATGTGCCGAGATCGAATTTTATCCATGGATGGCAAACCGGAAGGATATAGCTGAGGTCTAACCGACCAGTCTGGCCAGTTCGCTCTGGATTTGTGTGCCCGACGATCATTTCTACTACTCAACATTGTTTGGACCCTCAATGGCAAAGAAATCTTCCGCACAAGAATCAACAACTGGCAATGGCGGTGAACTGCATCAAACGGCGAGTCGCGGTACGGTGCTCACCACGAACCAAGGTTTGCCAATCGCCGACAACCAAAACACGCTCACTGTCGGACCTCGCGGTCCACAGTTGCTAGAAGACTTCATCCTTCGCGAGAAGATCACGCACTTCGACCACGAGCGCATACCCGAGCGTGTCGTTCATGCACGAGGCTACGCCGCACACGGATATTTCCAGGCATACGAATCGCACGCGGGTTTGACCAAAGCGGACTTTCTGAACGATCCGGAAAAAAAGACCCCAGTGTTCTGTCGCTTTTCAACCGTTGCAGGTAGCGAAGGCTCGCACGACACGGCCCGCGATGTTCGCGGCTTCTCCGTGAAGTTCTATACCGGCCAGGGCAACTACGATCTAGTCGGTAATAACATGCCGGTGTTCTTCATCCAAGACGCAATCAAGTTCCCTGATTTGATTCATGCGGTCAAACCGGAACCCGATCGAGGTTTTCCGCAAGCACAATCGGCCCATGACACGTTTTGGGACTTTGTGTCGCTCAACGCTGAAGCCGTTCACATGCTGATGTGGATCATGTCCGATCGCGCGATCCCGCGATCGTTCCGCATGATGGAAGGCTTTGGCATTCACACGTTCCGCATGGTTAACGCCAAGGGGCAATCGACGTTTGTCAAGTTCCATTGGCGTCCGAAACTAGGAACGTTCTCGCTCATCTGGGATGAAGCGGTCAAGATCGGCGGAGCAGATCCCGACTTTCACCGTCGCGATTTATTCAACGCAATCAATGCCGGTGACTATCCCGAATGGGAACTGTCGGTTCAAGCGTTTACGGAGGAGGAAGCAAACAAGTTCGAATTCGATGTGCTTGATGCCACCAAGCTGATCCCCGAGGAGCTGGTGCCGTTAACGCCGTTGGGCAAGATGGTTCTCGACCGCAACGTTGACAACTTCTTTGCGGAAACCGAACAGGTCGCGTTCTGCCCTTCGCATGTCGTGCCAGGCATCGATTTCTCAAACGATCCACTACTGCAAGGTCGTTTGTTCTCTTATCTCGATACGCAACTCTCGCGATTAGGAAGTCCCAACTTTCATCAGATACCTGTTAACAAACCGAAGTGCCCCTTCGCGAACTTCCAACGGGACGGTCACATGCAAATGCAAGTGCCAACCGGTCGTGTCGCAAACGAACCCAACAGCCTCGACGACGGGTTGCTGCGAGAAGATCCCAACCGAGGTTTTCAATCGTATCCAGCGGAGGGAGCGGGCCAGAAGCTTCGTATTCGCCCGGAAAGCTTTGCCGACCACTATACCCAGGCTCGGTTGTTTTACAAGTCGATGATCGAACCGGAACAACGACACATCGTCGGTGGATTCGCGTTCGAACTTGGAAAATGTCTGCAAGTCAAGATACGCACCAGGATGCTCGGTCACCTGCAAAATGTCGATGAGTCTCTCGCCAAGATGGTGGCCGATAAGTTGGGCATGAGCGGCCAAGCGGACAACATCAAACCGCGCGTCCCCGTCGGTGATCCCAAGCCGTCGCCCGCGCTTTCGCAGTACTCCAAAGCTCCAAAATCGATCGCGGGCAAAAAAATTGGTGTGCTGGTGTCCGAAGGAGTCGATGGCAAGCTAATCGCGGCTATCAAGAAAGCGGCGAAAGCCGAAGGTGCGATGTTCGAGCTGGTTGCTCCGAAGATCGGTGCGTTGCAAGACAGTGCCGGCAACGAGCTAGTGCCCGATCATTTTCTTGCCGGGGCACCCTCGTCGCTATTCGATATCCTCATCGTCGCTCCCGCCAAATCGGCCGTCGAAATGCTGATGGCACAAGTCGCTGCGATCGATTGGATACGAGATGGCTTCGGACACTTGAAAGTTATCGGCTTCGTCGACGAAGCTAAGCCGTTGTTTGAAAAGGCGTTCGTCCCGATCGAGGATGAACCAGGCGTCGTCAACGTTACCAAGTCCAAGCTCGATCACCTCATCGAACAAGCCAAACTGCATCGTATTTGGAACCGAGAAGGAAAGGTCCGTTAAAAGACCTTCGCCGAGAAGCCAGATAAGTGCATCAAAGTCGTACTGACGCCCTAGCACCTTCAAATGGGACTGAGTCGATACCAAGCGATACGAGATTCACCGCAACGAGTGAAAGGAGCGGCGATGCAGTTCCCCCGCATACAGTGGAATTTACAGGAAATCATGCATGCGATAACTCTTTGAAAAATCACTCGTTGACATTCTTGGGAGTTAAGACATTAGCTTTCACAGAGGTGCAAAATATTCTCATGAGTCAAAGCTCCCAAGGAGGGTTACACAGCCACAATCAAACCGACGGCCTCCGCGAGGCGCTGCTGATTTGTATCAAAAGTCAGGAAATCCGCCTTGCCCAGATGCAACGCCGTGGCGACATGGAGAATATCCGCCAGCCGATGACCACCGCTGGCTGTAAACCGAGCGCTCAAGTCTTCTGCCAATTGATGGATGACTGCCCAGTCCACCGGTACCGGCTTCAGGACGTCGTTCCGCAAATCTGAATCCAAATCGCGAAGCATCTGCGCAGCCTCAAGCAAGTCAAAGCCCTTTTTCTTGTCCGACGAGCGGAGTTTCACCTGCAAGCGGGTCGATTGGCGGAACTCCAGGAGCAAAAACGAAGAGACAGGCAACGGCCCTGTCCGCCGTTTCATCCACGAAATAGCGGGGGTCGAGTTGACTTGACGTCGATACAGGGAACACAGGAACGATGTATCCGGGAAGCAATTCATCCCTCTTCGCCCTCGAGTTCCATCGCCCGCATCTCCGCTACCTCCGCTTCGGAAAAGACTCGATCTCCCCAGATCGCCGTCAACCTGGCCTCGAAATCCGGATTCTTCACTTTGCCCGAACGTTTACGTCCCACGCCGGTCAGCAAAGCGATTGGTTTCCCGCGTTTCTCGATACAGACTTCCTCGCCCTCTAGCAGCCAAGCTTCGAGCATTGCAAAATTGTTTCTCAAATCTCGGACGGTAGCAGTTTTCATGATGTGGACATTTTAAGTCCCCATTCGCACTTTGTCAACATTTCTCATGGAAAATCACAGGAAACTCGAAATCGTGAAAGCAACGATGTTACATTATCCATTCCCTAGGAACGAGTGATTTTCCGACTCGGCGACAGTGTCGGGCGAGAATTTAATGACCAGGAATTTCTATCCAAGATTCTGTTAAACTCCCACAAAGTAAGCATGCCGAAATGAAACCAAAAGACCTTGCATCCTATTTCCGATCGGTTATTTCTTGTCTCGTATGGGTGCTAGGAATCTCGACGGTGGTTGCGGTCGACCCCGTCCCAGTTGAGAAGAAATGGGAAGTTGACGGTGTTGATCGAGAAGGGCTGGTCTATGCGCCTACCTTAGCAACCACGAGCCCGACTCCCGTGGTGTTTGCGTTTCATGGGCATGGCGGCACGATGCAGCATTCGTCTCGGACGTTTGCCTATCATAAGCACTGGCCGGAGGCGATCGTGGTCTATCTGCAAGGCCTCAATACGGCAGGAAAGCTTACGGACCCGGAAGGCAAGAAGCCAGGCTGGCAACATGGTGTCGGTGCCGAACAGGATCGTGACTTGAAGTTCTTTGATATGGTACTGTCGCAACTAAAATCGGACTATCAAGTCGATGAGAGTCGCATCTACTCAACCGGTCATTCGAACGGCGGCGGCTTTACCTATTTATTGTGGAGCCAACGGGGCGATGTTTTTGCGGCGGTGGCGCCATCGGCCTCGGTTGCCGCTCAGGAACTAAAGTCACTGAAGCCCAAACCCGTTTTGCATGTGGCGGGTACTAGTGATCCATTGGTGAAGTTCGGTTGGCAAGAGAAAACGATGACGGCGCTTCGAAAAATCAATGGCTGTGATTCGAAGGGCCAACCTTGGGGCAAGAGTGGTGATTTGGTCGGTACGATCTATCGTTCTGAAAAAGGACCGCCAGTCATCACACTGATTTCCCCGGGTGATCATAAATTTCCAAAAGAAGCTCCGGCTCTGATCGTAAAGTTCTTCCAAGAAAACAAAAAAAACTGAGTTTGCCTTAGAAATGAATACAAATCCATTGCGTGAACCTGCGGCGGTAATCGCGTGCATGTCGGCGGTTGCGAGAGCAAAGCTAGATGGTGCGGACAGGGCTCTGAACCTCGCTCGTGATGCAGGTGATTTCCTTATATGGGCGCAGCAGCAGGCGGGGGCAGGCTGTTATCCTTTTCCAGCAGCCAAAAGCACGTCCAGTGCGCGTGCCATGCAGGTCGCAACGCGGTTCCTCGAGCGTGCCGAGGTGCGGGGATGCTCGACAGAACCGTGCGCAACGGCTGGGCCTATGATAAAAGACAAAGCCATCGGATGCCTATTGCTGGTAACGAGTCTCTTTGGGAGATCGCATTGCGTTGCCACCATATTTTCAAGCAATCGAATATTCCCCATGCGATTTGCGGTGGAGTTGCCGTTTGCCTTCACGGTTACCAACGAAACACGACCGATGCTCTAGCCTACTCAGAAAGCCCCTTTGATCAACGTAGCCGCATTTTCCAGGTCACCTTCACTCTTGATGGGAACGCGTTCGATGCTCGGCATCGAACGGAACCAGATTTCCTGTCGACGAACGAACTGTCGTGTATGGGCTTTGACCTGCTCGACCATCTCCTTCTGATTGACGGCACCCTTCAAGAATTCCATGGGCTCTTTGTAGCCAACGGCCTGTGCTGCGGTCCTCCCCAACGTCCCGAATTTCACGATTAGCGCCTTGACTTCATCCAGTAAGCCGCGTTGGAACATCACGTCAACGCGTTGATTCACGCGACCATGCAACTGAGCGCGGTCCCATGCCAGTGCGAAACACTTACATCCTGTTGGCCCCTGGACTTGCTCGAATTGATTTTGCCAATGGCTCAGCGGCCGACCCGTAATCTTGGCAACTTCCAAGGCTCTGGTCATGCGTCGCAAATCGCCATCGAGGATTTTGAATGCCGAAAGCGGATCGACTTGTTCCAGCCGTTTGCGAAGTGAGTCCATACCGAATTCTGCTACGTCCGCTTCCACCGCAGCCCGGAACTCCCAGTCCGCCGGAGGGCCAAGAAACATCCCGCAGAAAAGAGTCTTGATGTAGAGGGGCGTGCCGCCAACAAGAAGTACTTTCTTTCCACGAGCCCGGATTTCGTCAGCCTTGGAATGCGCATCGACCACAAATTGCGAAACGCTGTATTCACCCGTCGGGTCGACCAAATCAATCAAATGGTGCGGTACTCTCTCTCGCTGATCGGAGGTCGGCTTAGCCGTGCCGATATCCATCCCCCGATAAACAGCCATTGAGTCGACAGAGATGATTTCCGCACCGCTTCTCTCCGCTAAATCCAACGCAACACGGCTTTTTCCCGAAGCGGTTGGCCCAGTCAAAAACCAAGCATCTTGGAGCGGCGGTTTAATCCAATCGGTGAAAGGCTGACTTTGAAGTGACATCGGATTTTGACGGTGTGCAATGGTCTTGAGTCGAATTCGCGGAAAATGCTATACGCCCTTACCGAAAACTATCATAGCAGGATCACAAAAAATGTCCCAATTTAATCCTGTGCTCTGCTTCGGTAGGTTGCCAACCAGCCAAATCGCTGCACTTGAAGGCTCGCAACCTGCATTAGGGCGAGGGGCAGATTGAAATCTACATATGAACTGGGTGGCACGCTCTGAGGTACCAAGGGCGTGGTGAATCGCTAGAGTCATTTGCCACACTTCCCACGCCCATTGCTAATCGCTTTGGGCGTGCCACACGCTTCCGACACCCATCGCTTTGGGCGTGCCACAAGGTGGCCTGGCTTGGTAGTCTTCTGTCTGCCGCTCGCCTAAGTACTAAGTAGACATCCGCCAGAACAGGCGTTTCGCATTGGCTGTCGTGATTTCCGCTAGTTCCTTGCCTGAAATGCCAAGCGTTTCTGCCAAGCATTTTGCTGTATGAACGACGAACGAAGGTTCATTCGGGCGGCGAGACCTGTTGGGCTCCGGCGTTAAATAGGGGCAATCCGTCTCTACCAAAATCCGATCGAGCGGTATCGTTTTGGCCGTTTTGCGAAGCGCTTCCGATTTCTTGTAAGTCAGCATGCCCGCAAAACTGATGAACAATCCATGCTCTAAGCATTCCCGGGCCGTTTCGGTACTCCCAGAAAACGAATGCATGACTCCGCGGAGTGCTCCTAAAGCCGATTGCTTGCCTAACGCCGCGAGCATTTCTTGTTCGCAGTCTCGCATGTGAATGATGAGTGGCAACTTGGATTCGCGACTTAACTCCCAATGCCGTTGGAAGTTCGCTTGCTGAATCTCGAACGGGCAATCATCCCAATGCCGATCCAAACCCGTCTCTCCTAAAGCGCAAACCTTGGGGAGATTGGTTTTTTCAATAATCCTGGTCCAGTCTTCTGCCGTTGCTTGATGCGCGTAGTTGGGGTGGATGCCTATCGACGCCCAAACAGCGTCCTTCGATTCCGCGATCGCGATCGCTTGGTTCGTTGTTTCCGCGTCGACGGCCACACAGATCACTTGCGATACACCAGCTTGTTTGGCACGAGCAAGCACATCCTCCAGTTGATGGAAAAGCGACTTGTCCGCTAGATGCGCGTGCGTATCGATAAAGCCCATCGAAGCGCCCTAAGTGAAGAAGAACCGAGTCAAATGATAAAAAATAGGTGCGGAAAAGCAGAGGGTGTCGATGCGATCCAAAACGCCCGCGTGACCTCGAACCAAAGTGCCGTAGTCATGAACGCCTCGATCTCGCTTAATCGCACTCATCGTCATGCCCCCTGCAAAGCCGAGGGCCGCCACCACGATTGCCATGAAAGCGGATTCCCATGGTGTAAACGGCGTAACCCAGTAGAGGATCGCGCCAACGATGCCGGTCGATAACGCACCACCTACCAATCCTTCCCATGTTCTCGAACTGCTAACGTCCTTGGCAATGACTCGCTTGTTAGCGACCCGACTCCAGACCCATTGGAAGATATCGGAAACCTGCGTGATCAAAACAAAGAAGAATAGCAAACCCGCGTTGCTTCCATTCCAAGGAATTCCGGAGGCGTTTTTCAATGTTAAATACAGCAACGCCGGAGCAAAGGACAGACAGTAAACACAGATCAGCAATCCCGCTTGGATCTGAGCGGAGCGTTCCAGAAATCGCTTATGATCGCCCGCAATCGCGATTCTTGCCGGAATGAATAGCGAAGCATACACGGGGATCATGATGCTATAGATCTCGTAAAAATCGATCACGGTGCCGTTCCGGTATTTGATTCCTAACGGAGACAAACCGATCAGGACGTATTGCAGCGGAGTGAAAACGACCAAACTCCAAAACAAAGCCCGGTGGTCACCGCGCCTCGTAGGGGTCATGGTAATGAACTCGCGGAACGCCCAAAAGGAAACGAGTCCGAACAATACGATGGTTCCGACCTCCTTCAGGAACAAACCGGCAATCAAAATGGCAAACATCAACCACCAAGACCAAAGCCGCAATACAAATCGCTCGACCAAAGCTGGATTAATCGATGGACTCGATCGACGGGTCAGATAATTGGCAACCCACGACGCGATGGCCAAAACCAAAAGAACGACGCTGGCCAAGATCAGTGTCCGGATATCGAGCCAAGCGCGCGGAGGCACGGCCTGCACGATTTCAGCCGCCGAAGAGGCGAGATCTTTCGCGGTGTCAGCCACCGCAGGCGGTTCGGCCTGGGCAAAAAAGTGATTAAGGAATAGCATCAATGCATTTGGGACTGTGTTTCGAACTTCGACGCTATATTATCACGATTTCTCTCCTTGCCGAGATCGAATGTGATCTGTTTTTCGTCGACATCGATTTGAACCTGGATTTTCACGATTGGAATGAGCATGTTGATTCGGCTCGGCACACGCCAAAGTGCCCTCGCGTTGTGGCAGGCGGACTACGTCTCGAATGCCCTGCGATCCCTTGGACACGAAGTCCAATTGGTCAAAATCACTACTTCCGGCGACGTATCGACCACTCCGCTTGGTGAATCGGGTGGCCAAGGGGTGTTTACCAAAGAGATTCAACGTGCATTGCTCGACAATCGTTGCGATTTGGCCGTTCACAGCCTCAAAGACTTACCAACCGAAATCATTCCAGAATTAAACTTGGTGGCTGTTCCTCCCCGCGAGGACACCGCCGATTGCTTAATCTCCAAGGGCCTTCATCTGGCTGAATTGCCAATAGGGGCAAGTATTGGAACGGGCTCGCCACGTCGAAAAGCCAGCCTCCTGCATATCCGGCCGGATTTGTTGGTCAAGGATATTCGCGGAAATGTCGACACGCGACTTCGAAAACTTGACGAAGGCGAATACGACGCAATCATTTTGGCATTCGCCGGTCTACATCGCTTGGGGCTACAAGCTCGCATTACTCAAAAACTGACACCAGACGAAATGCTGCCTGCTGTCGGTCAAGCTGCCCTAGGACTGGAAACACGCTCGGACGACAAAAACACCATTCAGGCTGTAGAGCAACTGGATCACGCCGTCACGCATGCCGCCGTCATTGCCGAACGGACTTTACTCCGCTCCATGCGCGCAGGTTGCCTTGCTCCACTAGCATGCAATGCGGTCGTCCAAGAAAACTCGATCAACCTGTTGGCAAGAGTTTTTTCGTCGGACGGTAAGAATAAAATTGAAGTGAAACATGCGATCCAACACGAGTTGCAAATCGAGACAACGGAACACAAAGAGCAACTGTATTCTTTGGCGGAACAACTCGGTCGCGAAGCCGCAGGCCTCTTGGCCGAGCAAGGTGCGACCGAACTCATTCATCAAGCGCACACGTAGATCCGTCGCCGTAGATCCGTCGCTCCGCGGACGGATGTCCTGCATGAAGGACTTGCCATGGATTTGTTTTTCATCCTGATGCTGGAGTCAAACGCGAATTCCCCCAAGATGACAACAGGAGTAGGGGTTTGGAGGACGGGCAAGGGCCAAAACTCGTGTGGCACGTCCCTGAGTTTACGAAGGGTGTGGTGAATCTGCATGCCCCTGGCTTCACGCCAGGGGTTATGACCATCTAATCTAGCGGAATGGTAAATATCCGCCGAGTAAAACTCGGGGGAATTTCACAGCCCCTTGGTGATGGGGCATTTCTCGGTTGCGGTACTAGCTAGTGCAATGCTTGGCCAGTGGCGAGAACAACGCAATCGATTGCAAGCCGAATTCGATTCAGAGCAACAAGACTTGCCGTCAGATATTTCGGTCCTCGATCGCAAGGCGCAGAATGCCGCTCTCAGAGCCCAGCAGGAAATATCTCGGTCTGATGTCGACGGGTGTCGTGGGCAGGCAGTGGCGTTCAACAAGCAGACCGAGGCGTTGCGTTCGGAGATAATGGTGTTGGAGCGTTCCAATAAGGACATTTAAAGCTGGCCCCTATCCGGATTGCCGTTGTTATCGAACTACCCTGATTCAATTTAGCCACCGCAGACCACCCTCACCACGTATTGTAATCAGCCAGAACGCTACAAACATATGGAGCGACACTACGGTTGCCACGCAAAGTAGTCGCGAGGAGACCGTACGGCGTTCTAGAGCATACCAAAGAAGGCCGAACGACAACAACAAAGGTTCGATTTGTGAGACTTGCGATCCAAGCAATTGCTCGACATTCTTTGGCCATTCGATAAATGCTCCATCGGGATGGAACAAGCTAAGAGTAAGAAAGGGAGAGAAGACTAATCCAATCATTATGAGCAAGACCGCCGCGCCCCGAGGTGTCTTCGAATAGGAATATTTGGGCGAGTCGCTTAGCGGATTGCCTTCCATATGCCCTCCGGACTTGGACGTATCGCCGAGTTCGATAGAATAAAACGAATAGCACTCTGTCCCAAACAGTAGCGAAGCGGAACGGAGTGATAGATTGTACTATACTGCAAGGCTCCAGGCAGCGCAGTTTACGGCAACAATTGTAGTAAGGACGAATAGATCAATTATTGTAAAATGCTTACCATCATGGTATCGATATTGGCGATGCCAGCGTTCGATCATAAGGCAAAGCGAAATACCAGTTGTCAACACTGCGAACGGCGCAAATTTTGTGAATGTAGGGACAACCACCGATATCGCGGCAAACACTAGCGTGGCGAAACCGATCAGGAACACTGCGTCGTAGTCGCGACTGATACTCCTTGGCTTGGTGTCCGAGTGCGACTCTTGGAAGTCCTTAAGTATTTGGAAAGCAGTTTGGCGATTCTCAAATGCAACGGAGATCGATACGTACATTCGAGTGGTTCCCGTTTTTGTGCGAATGCCGCTTTCGACAAGTCGCTGCGTTAGCTTTGCTGCGATGCTCCTGCTGTGATACTTGCACAAAGGCACGAGATGGCCGGGTTGGATTCCGATGCCTTTTGCTGGTGGATTGTTCGCTCTTGCCAATCGCGTCAACGTCGATACAACATGTGATTGAGGTATTTCGTGCATGAGAGAATCATCCAAGCATGGAACGACCGCCATTCAGCCAGTGGCGGCAAGTAAAGTTTCTAACGGTGGGATAGATCATGGTACTTTTCTGCATGCCCCTGGGTTCACGCCAGGGGTTTTGACCATCTAGGGGTTTTGACCATCTAATCTAGAGGGATGGTAAATATCCCCCGAGTAAAACTCGGGGGCATTTCACCGTCGCTCGTGTGGCACGCCCCAGAGCATATTCGTGTTACACGCCCCAGTGCGCATGCGATGGGCGTGAGGATTGTGGCAATTGTTTCTAGGGACTCCCACGCCCTTCGCAATCTCAGGGACGTGCCACACGCTAATGGACACTTACAGTATAATAGTCCTCGTGGCTTGTCGCGGTTTTTAGTTTTCGAATTTCGCAAATCGAAAAGAGCATCGTTGTGTCGGTTCATGGGATTTGGGTCCTCCTCTTCCTCCTTTTGCTGTGGCGATCACCCGCATCCGCGTTGGGAGAGGACTGGCCAAATTGGCGAGGCCCTGCAAGAAACGGCATTTCCTCCGAGAAAGACTGGAAACACACTTGGCCTGCCGAGGGTCCAGCTATCCTTTGGAAAGCCAATGTCGGAATTGGATTCTCATCGGTCAGCGTGGCCGGTGGTCGGCTCTATACGATGGGAAATTCGGATGACCAAGACACCGTCACTTGTTTGAATGCAAAGTCAGGTGATGTGATCTGGAAGCACACGTACGAATGCCCGCTCGATGATCGGTTTTTCGAAGGTGGTCCAACCTCGACCCCAACCGTCGAGGGCGATCGAGTCACCACGCTGAGCAGGCAAGGGGACTTGCACTGTTTTGAAGCACGCACGGGTAAGATTTATTGGTCCAAAAACGTACAACAAGAAGCAGAAGTGCGAATCCCTGGCTGGGGATTTTCTTCTTCTCCAATGATCCATCAAGACCGACTGATTCTTAACGTTGGTGAAGCGGGTTTGGCAATCAATAAATTGACTGGGGACTTGATCTGGAAGTCGGGCGATGGCGAAGCTGGCTACATGACTCCCTACCGACTTAAAATTGGAGAGCGTTGGTTTGCGATGATCGCTTCTGGGAAATTCTATCAATGCGTCGATTTGGAATCGGGGGCAGTTGCATGGAAGCATCGATGGCTCACAACCAATGGCTGCAATGCGGCTGATCCCATTGTAAATGGAAACGAAGTCTTCATTTCTTCGGGTTATGGCCGCGGTGCGGCCTTGCTGTCGTTCACGGAAACCGCCGCCAAAGCAGTTTGGACCAACACAGAAATGCAAAACCAACTCAACTCGAGCGTCCTAGTCGATGGCCATATTTATGGCTTCGATGGCGACGAGGGTGGTGAAGTCCAGCTAAAGTGCCTAACACTTTCAAGCGGAGAGGTTCGCTGGAGTTTTTCCGGTTTAGGTGCCGGCTCATTATTCGTTGCGGACAACCATCTCATCGTTCTCAGCGAATCCGGAGAACTCTTGATCGCGCCCGTGTCCAATGAACTTTTTTCTCCAATTGCAAAAGC
>Ga0105048_10009609_pt1 | contig 15354 bp, 11 predicted proteins | sample MAT05_FD_78382 | JGI IMG/M metagenome (GOLD analysis project Ga0105048, IMG submission 78382) | Freshwater microbial communities from Lake Fryxell liftoff mats and glacier meltwater in Antarctica - MAT-05 | ecosystem: Environmental > Aquatic > Freshwater > Ice > Liftoff microbial mat | place... | reverse complement strand
GGCGAACAGGAAGAACAACAGGAAGCCATGGCATTCCTCGGAAACGCCATGATCATCGCCATGATGTTGATTGTACTCATCCTCATCACCCAGTTCAACTCCATCGGCAAAACCCTGATCATCCTCACCGAAGTTGTTTTCTCCGTGGTGGGTGTATTGCTTGGTCTGGCCATTTTCAACATGGATTTTGTGATCGTGATGATGGGTATTGGTATCGTAGCCCTTGCCGGTATTGTGGTTCGAAACGGGATATTGTTGGTAGAATTTACCGACCACCTCAGAGAAAAAGGCATGCCTACCCGGGAAGCCATCATTGAGGCTGGCCGCATCCGTATGACACCCGTACTGCTCACCGCAACAGCCGCTATTCTCGGTCTGGTGCCACTGGCCGTTGGTTTCAACATCGACTTCGAAAGCCTTTTTGCTCATGGCGACCCGAAAATTTTCTTCGGCGGCGACTCGGTAGCCTTCTGGGGACCTTTGTCGTGGACGATCGTTTTCGGTTTGAGCTTTGCCACCTTTATTACACTCATCATCCTGCCGGTTATGTACCTGCTGGGATGGCAGTTTAAAAACTGGTCGTCAAAATTCCTTTAATTCGGATCTTTAAGTGATTTGTATACAGCGAACGGCGCCCGGGAGTACCCAGGCGCCGTTTTTTTTGGCTATTTTGTGGCATCAAAATGCGCAATTTTATTCTTGCAAATGAGCGACCAAAACATGGATGATTCCCCCAAGCCAACCTTCAACATCGGTTTTGGCCTTGCCTTTTTTCTCGTGGGTGCCTTAGCAGGTTTTGCCGGACTTCAATTTTTCCTCGGTAAATTACCCCTGTTGACCGAAGTCCTGATCACAGCATCCTATTTGATTTTTGGGTTGCTGATTGCGACGTTTGTCATCATTTTTTATTTTAGAAACTACCTCTCCAAAAAACTTTTCGGTACAAGCCCCAAAAACGTACATACTGCTTTGCAGGACACCCAAAAGGCCGCCAACTACGTAACCGACCAAATTACAGCACATGTTCTGAAAGACGCTCCGGCAGACATACGCGACGGCGTGCGTGCCCTGCTCCCGCGACTGGCCTACCAACTTTTCTGGGCAAGGCTTCGCAACTGGTGGTGGCAATGGATTCTGGGGATTTTTATAGCGGTGGGTGGACTCACGGGTACGCTCCTTCTGATGAACCAAAACGAGCTGCTGCAAAGCCAAAATAACATGATCCAACGTCAAATGTCGTTGGAGGAAGCCAATCGCCGCAGCGCATTGGTCGTTTTGATGAGCAACATCCTGGATAAAGTAGACAAAGAAATAGAGGTACAGCAAAAAGGTATGTCGTTAAGAGCCCGCGAAGCTACCAGGTACTCTTTGAGTCAATCCTTGGTTGGTCAAATAGCTGCGCTGAGCCACGCTTTCAAACCCTACAAATACATGGAAGGCGATACGCTTATTGTTAAACCACTCAGTCCTGAACGCGGACAACTGCTCACCACCCTCACAGCCCTGCCGTTGGACACAACCACCATGAAAAGGATCTACAAATCAGCAACGTTCCAAAGCGCCGATTTGAAAATGGCTGTGCTCATCAACGCCTATTTGTCGAGCGCAAACATGAAAGAAGCCAACCTGAGCCATGCGGACCTGACCTACGCTAACCTTTCGGATGCCTATTTGTCCGACGCCAACTTGTCTGATGCAGACATGCGCTGGGCCAAATTGCCATGGGCCATCCTGAGCAATGCCAACCTCGTTTCGGCCAACCTGTCGAAAGCGGACCTGACCCATTCCACCCTTTCCAAAGCCGATTTGAGCAACGCAGATGTTGGTAAAGCAAATTTCTCCGAAGCAAACCTTAAGGAGGCTACGTTGAAAAACATCGTCGACTTTAAAATGGAACAGGCAAGTACCGTCAGTTCACTGTTCAATTGTGTAGCACTGAACGATTCCATCAAGGTCAACCTCCAAAAAAGCCATCCGCATTTGTTCAAAGATTTCGACCAATAGGAATATCCTCTTTAGAAAGCCGCTAAAAACAAAAAAGCCGATCAACTTGTGTTGACCGGCCTTACTTTTTGCGGACTGGACGGGACTCGAACCCGCGACCTCCGCCGTGACAGGGCGGCATTCTAACCAACTGAACTACCAATCCGTTTGCTAAAAGCGGGGCAAAGATAAGACAGCAATAATCATCTGTGCAAGTGTTTAGGAAAAATAATTCATAAATCTTTTCGCCTAAATTTTAAATCGTTGAATTTCAGGTGTTCTCCCATGCAAGCCACATTGCAAATGCTTGTGATCGCAGAAGTTCGACACCTTGTCGTGTGAAAGCAGTATGGGATCAAAGTTCTTTGAGCCAAAAAAGCATGGATTTGGCAGTCGATTCGGTTTCGCCGATGTCGGGCCACGAAAACGTAGTGATTAGTTCCTGAATAGGTTTGTAGCCCCGTTTTTTCCAAAAAACATCCAACGGTTGGTAGTCTGATGTGCGGTCCGGATGGTCTGCCGGACGTTGCACGGCACAAAAACACATGTATTTGAACCTACCAAAACTTCGTACGTGTTTTTCGCGTTCATCAAAAAACCGATGACCGATGCCCAGGCTGCGGTATTCAGGCAATAGGATGCTTTCGCCGAAATAAAACACGTCCTCAAGCCGGTAGCCTGCTGCAACAAACGGCGCCTGCACCTCTTCAGCTTCATCGGCAAGGGGCAAAGCCGTGGTGGCGCCCACCATACGGCCGTTGTCGAACACCCCAAAAAGCAAGGCCTTGGGCGATTCTTCGTAGGTTTTCAGGTAATCCATTTCATAATCCACCCTGCCTTCGTAGAGGTATGGAAAACTACGAAAAACGGCAATGCGCAAGGCTGCAAGTGGTTCGAAAACGCTTGCTATCTGTGCTCCAACGAAACTCTGGTACGTCAGTTCACGGTTCATGTTGGTTGTTCGGACACCATTTTGATCCAGTCTGTCAGGTTGTAATAGGTGGTAACACGGAAAATTTTGCCGTCGCGCATTTCCAAAAAAGCGCCTGCAGGCAACGTGTAGGTTTGTCCGTGGGCAGGTGGCAGGTTGCCGTCGGTTTTTTTGTAAACACCATGTACCGTAAACTCGCATGCAAAACGGTTTTCGGTAGTATCGAACAAAAAAACCATGTCCTTGAGCTGTTCCTCGTACGTTTCATCCATGTGTCGCAAAAACGAACGGTATGCTTCAGTGCCCACCTGCGTTTCCCCTTGATTGATGTCGTGGCGCACGTTGGGATGTAGGAGTTCGAGCATACCCTGCCAGTTTTGGCTGTTGAAACATGCGTAATAGTGTTTGATGGTATCGAACGGTGTCATGGAAAATTTCTTTGTCCGCAAAGGTAGAAACCGACGCAGCTTTGAGGCCTATTAGTTTATCAAAATAGGTTGTAAACTTGTCGCAAACCAAACACCGATCAACATGCATTAAAGGTTGGTTAGAAATACATTCACACACATTGTGTACCTTTGCCTTCCCGCGCATTCATTCCGCGGGGAAATAAACCACGCTGAATACCATGGCCATGACCTTTATGGATTTCGAGAAACCGCTCGAAGCCTTATACGCACAGTTGGAAAAACTGAAAGAGGTGGGAGCACAAGGAGAGGTGGATGTCACCGACATGCTCCTTGAGCTCGAGAACAAGATCATCAGCAAGCGCAAGGAAATTTTCGCCAGCCTAACGGGTTGGCAGAAAGTCCAGTTGTCGCGCCACCCCGAGCGTCCTTACACGCTTTTTTATGTCAACACCATTTGTACCAAGTTCATTGAACTGCATGGCGACCGCTGCAACGGCGACGATCATGCCATCGTGGGCGGTCTTGCCGATCTTGATGGACAAACTGTTATGATTATTGGCCACCAGAAGGGTGTAAACACCAAAATGCGCCAATACCGCAATTTCGGTATGGCCAATCCGGAAGGCTATCGAAAGGCTTTGCGTTTGATGAAAATGGCCGAGCGCTTCAACATACCCGTAGTTACGCTCATCGATACGCCCGGGGCCTTTCCAGGTCTGGAAGCCGAAGAACACGGTCAGGCAGAAGCCATTGCCCGCAACCTGTTCGAAATGGCACAACTGCGCGTGCCCATTTTATGTTACGTTATCGGTGAAGGCGCTTCTGGCGGTGCTTTGGGCATCGGTCTAGGCGACAAAGTCTTCATGCTTGAATACACATGGTATTCAGTTATTTCGCCCGAATCGTGCTCATCCATCCTTTGGCACTCGTGGGATTACAAGGAAAAAGCTGCCGACGCGCTCAAACTCGACGCCGACAACATGCTTTCTTTCGGACTCATCGACGACATTGTAAAAGAACCTTTTGGTGGTGCACACAATGCTCCGGAAGAAATGGCCCAGACGTTGAAAAAACACATCAAAAACGAACTCGACAAAATTGGTGGTCAAGACCCGGATGCCCGCATCATTGCGCGCATTGACAAGTATGCCAAAATGGGTCATTACAAAAAAGCGCCGGTAGCTTCCAAATAACCCTCAGCGCTTATCCCCCTCACCCAAACTGATTTGCCATGCTGGACCGATTCCGTCACGCATTTTTTCTCAAAGCGCTGCGCCGCGTGCTTGAAAATCAAAAACGCCGGCGCAAAACGTCTACTGTTCAAAGCGCCCAAAAGTTGGGACTTCTTTTTGATGCCGGAAACGAAGCCTATTGCAAGGAAATCCTCGAATTGAGCCGCATTTTAGAAAAACGGGGTAAAAAAACCGAATTATTTGGCTTTTTCAGCGTCAATCAAGATCCAGAGGATACCAAATTTGCACACTTTACGCTTAAAAACTGCAGCTGGTGGACACGGGTACCCAGCAGCGACAAATTCTCTGCTTTTACCAGGGAAAACTTTGATCTGCTGCTCTGTTTCAACCCAAACGACCTTGATCCACTGCATTATGTTGCAGCCTCATCGAATGCTTTGATGAAAATGGGTTACGCGACTAACCTGCCCAACGACTTCGATATCTTGTTGGATACTTCCAAACAAAAAGGTCCGAAGCATTTCATTGAACAACTCGAAATTTATCTCGATAAAATCGTACTCACCAAACATGAGCCTGCAGGAGCACTTTAGAGGCACCGGTGTTGCCCTTGTAACACCTTTTAAAAACGGAAAAATTGACTTCGACGGCCTCGAACGTGTGATCGAACACGTGATCGAAGGCGGCGTGGAATTTCTTGTAAGCCTCGGTACCACCGGCGAGTCGAGTACCACCACCGACGACGAGCACCGCCAGATCCTCGATTTCACCATACGGGTCAACAACAAACGTTTGCCATTGGTGGCTGGCGTTTTTGGTGGTAACAACACTGCCGCTTTGGTGGATAAGATCCGGAAATTTGATTTCGATGACATCGATGCCTTGCTGTCGAGCAACCCGGCCTACAATAAACCTGGTCAGGACGGCATCTATCAACACTACATGGCCCTCGCTGAGGTATCGCCACGCCCCATCATCATTTACAACGTGCCCAGCCGAACTTCGTCGAACATGACCGCCGAAACCACCCTGCGCCTGGCCAACGCCAGCGACAAGTTTCTCGGTATCAAAGAGGCTTCCGACGATATTTACCAGGTCATGAAAATCCTCAAAGGCAAACCGAAAGATTTTCTGGTGCTCAGCGGCGACGACTTCATCACCATGCCAATCATATCCGCAGGTGGCGATGGCGTCATTTCCGTTATTGCCAATACCGCACCACGCCCTTTCACCGACATGGTTCGCGCTTCCCTGAAAGGCGACCTGACGACGGCCCGCCAACTCAACAACCAGTTGCTCGAACTCTACAAACTGTTGTTTATCGAAGGTAATCCCTCCGGCGTTAAAGCAGCCATGGAACTTCAGGGCATCTGTACACGCGAAGTGCGGCTCCCGTTGGTGTCCATGAGCGAAACCGGCGTTCATCTTATGATGGCCGAGCTGGAAAAGGCGCTGGGATAGATGGATTTTGAAATAAAAAAAGCGCCATACCGGAAATCCAGTATGGCGCTTTTTTTATTTCCTTCACTGTCTACCCTGGCTTTTGCGAGGGGCAGTACGTGTTCCTTTCCCTTTTTTGGCTCCCGATGATTTTGTGCCTTCGGTGGACGGAGACTTTTTGCCCTGCTTTTTGGCAGATCCAGCCTCAGATGGTGCCTTTTTATTCGTCGGTTGTGTAGTGGGCTTTGCAGCTTCGCGCGACGATGTGTTCTTGGTCGCTTCCTTCGAGCTTGGCTTTACTTCACGCGCCATTTGCATGTCCGAAGTAGCTGGTTGGGCTGTTGGTGCAACCTCACGCGAAGGTTGTACCGTTGTTGATGGTTGCCGGCCAGCTGGTGCAGCTTCGCGCGTTGGTTGCACCGTCGTGTTTTGTTGTCTGCCCTGTTGGTTGGTCGTTGTTGGCCTTCTGCCCTGCTGATTGGTAGTAGTGGTTTTGCGGGTAGTTTTGTAGGTTGTCGTTCGGGTATGCACTGTGTTAGAATACGAACGACGGGGTGCGTATACGCCGCGAGCATGGTTACAACGTACCACCGACACATGATGGTAGTGCACATGGTAAGGTGCCATCCTTGGATAGTAATGTACATATGGCCGCGGCCGCCAAGGGCGCCAATAGTTTGGATAAACATTCCAACCCCACGGAGACCGGTAAACGACATATGTGGGGCGATAAACATAACGCACGGGCGCCCAATGCCAAACATTGACAACGACATAAACAGATCCCATGGTGGGCGCCGGTCCGTTTTTGCCGCTTTTTTGCGTTTCTACTTCAAACGGCTCCACTATCTTTTCTTCGCCGTACACATCTTCGTCTCCAACGATCTGAAGTGTAGCTTCTTCACTCCCTGTTTTTTCCAGGGTGATCACTGCCACATCCTGGTTTTCTTTTTCATTCACAGGCACTTGGAGCACAATGGCGTGTGACTCCTTTTCCATGTTGTCTAACACGCGTATGTAGTCGATTTTGCCGTCCTCGTTGATGTCGAGGTTGTTTACTTCATTGGATTCCTGATTGAGCTTTTTTTCAAAATCTTCCAGCGATTCGGATTTTTTGAACAAATCGAGTACGGCTTCCAGGCTGAGGCCATCGCCTGGGAAACCTGTGCTATCAACTTCTACCTGGGCAGATGCCTGCAGGCCTGATAGCATAACAGTTGCAAAGGCGAAAAACAGGGCAAATTTTTGTTTTTTCATGTTCTAAAAGTTGTGTTTTGCTGGATATTTGGATTTTCTTACAACGTATGTATGACATATAGCAGATGCATACGTTTAATCATCCTAACACAAGTTTACGACTTTTAACTTTTTCTTTGCATTAACAAGCCAGGGAATTAAAGGACCTGCTCCCACAAGAGCCGTTCATCAACCCACGGCCTGAAAAAGCAAGGGGGTGTAATGGTTTACCGGCTAGCCAGCAAACCATTACACCCCCTTGCTTTTCAGGGATACAATTAGAAATCATCGCCTTCATCATCGTCTGCGCCAACGGCCACGGCGGCAGCAGCAGCGCCTACGGTTTGTCTGACAGGTGCGCCTGCGGACACTTTTTCCTTGATGCGGGTTTCGATTTCAAGGGCCATCTCAGGGTTGTCGTGCAGGAATTGTTTGGCAGCATCGCGGCCTTGGGCAATTTTTGCGCCGTTGTAGCTGTACCAAGCACCGCTTTTCTGTATGATTTCGAAATCGGAACCGATATCGATGATTTCACCCACTTTGGAGATGCCCAGTCCAAATATGATGTCGAACTGAGCGATCCGGAAAGGTGGAGCAAGTTTGTTTTTCACCACTTTAACCTTCACTTGGTTGCCAAACACATTGCCGTCCTTGTCTTTCAATGCCGCGCCGCTTTTGCGGATGTCGAGGCGGACTGAGGCATAAAACTTGAGTGCATTACCACCGGTGGTGGTTTCGGGGTTGCCGAACATCACGCCTATTTTTTCACGCAACTGGTTGATGAAGATGCAGGTGCAACCTGTACGACCGATGGAGGCTGTAAGTTTGCGCATGGCCTGGCTCATGAGGCGAGCCTGGAGACCCATTTTGGAGTCGCCCATTTCGCCTTCAATTTCTGAACGGGGTACGAGTGCGGCAACCGAGTCGATCACCACAATATCCACAGCACCCGAACGGATCAGGTTCTCGGTAATTTCGAGGGCTTGCTCACCGTTGTCGGGTTGGCTGATGAGCAGGTTGTTAACATCCACACCCAATGCTTCAGCGTAAAAACGGTCGAACGCATGCTCGGCATCGATGATGGCGGCAATACCGCCTTTTTTCTGGCATTCGGCAATGGCGTGGATGGCCAGAGTGGTTTTACCCGAAGATTCAGGACCATAAATTTCGATGATACGGCCTTTGGGTAAACCGTAGCAGCCGAGTGCAATGTCGAGACCCAGCGATCCAGTTGGAATGACTTCTACTTCCACGGCCTGCTTATCACCCAGACGCATGATGGTGCCTTTGCCGTAGGTTTTATCAAGCCGATCAATCGTGGCCTGTAGGGACTTGAGCTTGTTTTCTTTTTCGTTCGACATGGTGTTGTTGTTGCTTGCTGTTTTGGTTGACCATGATCCGGCTTTTAAACCGCCGGTTGTGTTTTTGATGAGACAAAAATAAACAAAATGTTTTTATCTGCCCACTTTTTCTTCAAATATTTTGTAAAAAAATGCAATTCAGCAAACATTTTCCTATAAAAATACATATTTTTAATAAATAAATATAAGTATAAAACAAACAAAACCAACACTTTAAGCATACATTTTCGTGCAGGATTCCCACACTTATAAAACAGGCTGGCTGTTTTATAAGTGTAAGAATCCTGCACGAAAATGTCCTGCATAGAACAAACAAGACGCCGCGCGGATGTCACAATTTCAAACATTAACAATACAAAACGTGGTGTACAGGCCTGCTGCTTCCGGCAGGACGCCTCTGTGCAGGGTAAAGTGAAGTGTACATGCGGCTAGCATTATATACACTTCACTTTACCTTGCACAGAGGCGTATGCTACAACTCCTTTCGCAGCCTGGCAACGGGAATGTTGAGTTGTTCGCGGTACTTGGCGACAGTACGGCGGGCGATGTTGTAGCCTAACTTGAGCAGGAGAGACTTGAGTTTTTCGTCGCTTAGCGGTCGACGTTTGCTTTCCTCCTTGATCATGTCCGATAAAATTTTCTTCACTTCCAACGTGGATACTTCTTCACCGTCCTGGGTTTGCAAACTTTCGCTGAAAAACTCTTTGAGGCGTTTGGTACCAAATTCGGTTTGAACGTATTTGGAGTTGGCAACACGGGAAACGGTGGAAATATCGAGACCGGTAACATCGGCGATGTCTTTAAGGATCATGGGTCTGATCTTTTTTTCATCACCGGTTTTGAAGAACTCTTGCTGGTGGTCGAGAATGGCACCCATGGAAAGAAGCATGGTTTGCTGGCGTTGTTTGATGGCATCAATGAACCATTTTGCGCTGTCTATTTTTTGCTTGATGAATAAAATGGCTTCTTTTTCTTGTTTCGATGCGCGGCGGTTGTTGCGACCTGCGTGGAAAGAGCGCAGCATCTCCCGGTATTGGTCGTTGATGCGCAAGTCGGGTGCGTTGCGGGAATTGAGGGTGAGTTCGAGTTCATTGTCGCGGTTGCTCACCAAAAAATCGGGCAGCACATAATTGTAGGCGCGATCGCTGCGACTGGCAAAACCGCTGGCAGGTTTTGGATTGAGCTTCAGAATTTCATCCACAGCCACTTTAAGGTCTTCCTCGTCTATTTCCAACTGGCGACACAGACGGTTGTAGTGTTTTTTGGTAAACTCATCGAAGTATTGGCTTATGATGCGGATGGCTACATGGATGCCGAGTTTTTCTTCGTAGGAAACCAATTCATCGTCCTGTCGCAGCCGGTGGCGCAGTTGCAGCAGCAGGCACTCCTGAAGGTCGCGCGCACCGGTTCCCGGCGGATCAAACTGCTGGATTTTGATAAGGATGCGTTCGATCTCCCGTTCGTCGGTGCTGACGTTCTGGCTGAACAACAGGTCGTCCACCATGGCCGTCGGTTCGCGACGCAGGTAACCGTCGTCGTCAATCGAACCAATCACTTGCATTGCGATGGCTTTTTCACGCTCGTCTTTGAGTTCGAGCAGTCCGAGTTGTTGTTCGAGGTATTCATGGAAGGTACTTTCAAAAGCCAGGGGTGAGGAGCGTTCTTCTTCGTCGCCGTTGCGCTCATCGCCACGGGTTTTGTACGTAGAAGGATCGTCTTCAATGAAATCCACGAGGTAATCGTCGAGCTCTACATCGTCGTCGCGCAAACTCACGGCATCTTCCTCATCGGCAAAATCATTGGAGGTATCGCGTTCTGCATCGTCAACCATTCCGCCCTCAGCATCGGATACTTCGGAAGCGGTGCCACCTTCGCCGGGATTTTCGCGGTCGAAATAAGCATCGCTCAAATCCATTTCCGACATGCCTTCCGTCAGGTCGGCTGTTTCATCGCCCTCTTCCAGGGCCGGATTGATTTCAAGTTCCTCCTGGATACGCTGTTCGAGCGTAGCCGTAGGAATTTGCAACAATTTCATCAACTGAATCTGTTGGGGCGACAGTTTCTGCTGCAGTTTATGACTTAGGCTCTGTTTTGGACCATACATCGACATGGTACTTGCGCGGGGGATTAGTATGCTTAGAACTTGTTAAGGATTTAGGATTCGGGCTTAAACCAGCAAATTGTATTTCACTTTTCGTTAAAATTTTCGCCTTAGGCACTTGGCTAAGGTTGCAAATTTTACCTCAATTGAAATAAAACTTATTTGCTTTCGCCTCGAACCAAAATCTTGAACAAGCTCTTAAATTGGTTGATGGATTATCGTTATTTGAATGATCCTGTAGGAGCCCTAACAAAATAAGGGCCAATTTTTAAGAAATGCAAAGTTGAGAAAATATTTCTTTGGAAAAAAGGGGTGTTGGTATTTTTTATTTTATTGATAATCAATTATTTATAAATTTTTAGTTAAAATTGCTTTTTTAATTTTTTTTATAAAAAGGAACTAAAATGCTGGAAATGCGGTATTAGGGGTAAAATCCAACGTGTCATAATTCTTACTGAAAAATGGGCATTGAAATAAGAAAAATAAAAACCCGGTGCTTCATTAACTGAAACATCACTCGTGAACGCTGGTGCCGCGTCCAAAATTAAGATCCTTTAAATAACCTACCTTTGCATCTTTAATACGACTTATGGCAAAAGAATGGACGCTTGGTGAAAAATCCACCAACCTCAAAAAAGAAGAAGAATACGCTGTGCTCGTCAGCGTCATCACGCCCGACGCAACCGAAACACAGGCACACGAATACCTCGACGAGCTTGAATTTCTCGCCCTCACAGCTGGTGCAGAAACCTTGAAACGATTTACCCAAAGACTCAAACACCCCGAACACCGCACATTTCTGGGGAAAGGTAAAGTGGAAGAAATCCAAAAATACCTCGAGGTACATGAAAACGTGAACATGGTCATTTTTGACGATGACCTCAGCGGTAAACAAACCAACAACCTCGAGGAAATCCTGAAGGTGAAAATAGTTGACCGCTCCACGCTCATTCTTGACATCTTCGCCAACCGCGCCCAAACCGCACAGGCCAAAAACCAGGTGGAACTGGCGCAAATGAAATACCTGCTGCCACGCCTCCGCGGTTTGTGGACGCACCTTGAACGCCAACGGGGCGGTATAGGCATGCGCGGACCCGGTGAAACCCAAATCGAAACCGACCGACGGATCGTACAAAACCGCATCAAGGCGCTCGAATTGAAAATGAAAGACATCGACCGCCAGTCGCAAACCCAGCGCAAAACGCGGGGTGAAATGGTGCGTGTTTCGCTGGTAGGCTACACCAACGTAGGCAAAAGCACGCTGATGAACCTGATCAGCAAATCAGACGTATTGGCCGAAAACAAACTGTTCGCCACGCTGGATACCACCGTGCGCAAAATCGTGTTCGGAACCATGCCTTTCCTGCTGTCCGACACTGTAGGGTTTATCCGAAAACTGCCCCACCACCTGGTCGAAAGTTTCAAAAGTACCCTCGATGAAGTGCGTGAAAGCGATATCCTGCTGCACATCGTGGATGTAGCGCACCCGCAATTCGAAGACCACATCCGTACGGTGCAAAGTACACTGAAGGAACTCGGCGCCGCCGACAAACCCACTTTGATGGTGTACAACAAGATGGACCTCTACCGCGAACGGTACTTCGACGATCTGGTAGACAAAGATACCCGCCTCGAACTGGAAGCCGAACTGGCCGACCGCCTCTTACACGCCTACGGTGAAAACGTGTTTATTTCGGCTGAAACCAAAGAAAACATGGAAGTTTTGCGTGAACGTATGACGCGCCTCATCAAGGAAACCTATGTGGTCCGCTACCCGCACCAGATAAAGGGCTGGTGAAGTTTAGAAAATTAATTACAACACCGACTGCTCCACAAACGGCAATTTCTCCGGATAATCTGTCGTAAAATGCAATCCCCGGCTTTCCCTGCGGTGTGTTGCCGACCGGGTAATGAGGTAGGCGATGGTGATGAGGTTGCGCAGTTCCATGAGTTGGGGTGAAACGGCCGTGGTTTGGTACAAAGCCTCGGTTTCGCGGTAGAGTATCAGCAGGCGGTCGGTTGCGCGTTGCAAACGGATGTTGGAGCGTACGATGCCCACGTAATACGACATGATGTCTTTCAGCTCCTTCATGCTTTGGGTGATCAACACCATTTCTTTGGGTTCGTTGGTACCCTCGGCGTTCCAGTCTGGTACATCCTCGCAGTAATCCCACTGATCGAGCTGGTCTTTGATGTCCAAGAAAATACGGTGGGCATACACCATGGCTTCGAGCAGAGAGTTGGACGCCAGTCGGTTGGCGCCGTGCAGTCCGGTGGAAGTACATTCACCTGCTGCATACAGGCGTTGGATGCTGCTTCGCCCGTTGGTATCCACCATGATGCCGCCGCACATGTAATGGCATGCGGGTACCACGGGAATCATGTCTTTGAACGGATCAATGCCGATGCTTTTGCATTTTTCGTAAATGGTGGGAAAGTGCGCCAAAAAATCTTCTTTGTTGAGGTGGCGACAATCGAGGTACATGCATTCTGTACCGCGCTTTTTCATTTCCGAGTCGATGGCACGGGCTACGATGTCGCGCGGAGCGAGCGAAAGGCGTTCGTCGTAATGCTGCATAAACTCCTCACCTTCAGCACTTTTCAAAATACCTCCAAACCCTCGAACGGCTTCTGAAACCAGGAACGACGGGTTCTCAACCACGGGATTGTACAAGGATGTAGGGTGAAACTGTACAAACTCCATGTTTTCCACGCGGCCTTTGGCACGGTAGGTCATGGCAATGCCATCGCCTGTAGCGATCACAGGGTTGGTGGTGGCTCGGTACACTTGTCCGGTGCCGCCGGTGCATACCACGGTTGCTCGCGCGAGAATGGTATCGATTTTGTTGGTTTGTTTGTTCAGGGCATAGCACCCGTAACACTCGATATCGGGTGTTACGCGGATTACCATACGACCAAGATGGTGCTGCGTGATAAGGTCGAGCGCAAAGTAATGCTCCAGCACTTTGATGTTGGGCAGCCCTGCGGCTTCTTCCATGATGGTTCGCTGCATTTCCCAGCCAGTAAGGTCTTTGAAATGTAGAATACGGTGTTCTGAGTGCCCACCTTCGCGTGCAAGGTCGTACTCCTCAGAATTTTTCTCCTTATCGAAACGCGCGCCCCAATCGATGATTTCCTGAACACGTTGAGGGCCTTCCTCCACTACGATACGCACGACGTCCTCCTTACACAAGCCATCGCCAGCATCAAGGGTATCTTCCACATGTTTTTCGAAGGTGTCGGTTTCATGGTTCCACACAGCAGCTATACCCCCCTGGGCATAGCGGGTGTTGCTCTCTCCTTCGTTGGTTTTGGTAAGTACCAGTACCTGATGGTCGGGAAAATGCCTGGCGGCCTTGATGGCGAATGTGAGTCCGGCAATACCGGAACCCATCACGAGGATGTCTGTCTTAATGCGCGTCATGGTAAGAATGGAGGGTAAAAAAAATGAGTCATCCCAAGTTTTTGGGATGACTCATAAAATGTTTTCAGGATTTACTGGTTTGTATCCGGAGTTTCTTCAGCTTCCGGCTTCACTTCAGTTTGCTCCTTTTTGGGTTCATCACCAAGCCTTAAAATATCGGGGTGGTTGGGGTCAAATTCCTTTACAACCTTGATTTTCATGGAAGTGGGGTGACCTGTGAAATGTTTCAACATGATGATTTCCCGCTGGGTAAGTTCGCGAAAGGCGCCACGTGGCAGATCTTTCTTTGTCAAACCGGCAAAATAGAAGCGGTCTAGTTTGCGAACCTGGTATCCGAGCGATTCAAAAATTCGGCGTACAATACGGTTGCGGCCCACGGTAATTTCCAGTTCGACAACATCGCGCGTTGGGTGGTCTTCCGAAAAACGAAGCCAATTTACTGTAATTGGTCCATCTTCAAGTTCAAGACCAGCTTCGATGGCATTGTGATCGGCTACGCTGAGTGGCCGTTCGAGTCCTACGCGGTATTGTTTTACAATTTGGTAGCTCGGGTGTGAAAGCCTTTGTGCCAGATCACCGTCGTTGGTAATGAGCAACAAACCTGTCGTGTCGCGGTCGAGACGACCGACGGGATAAAGGCGTTCGGGAAATTGTGGATCCACAATGTCGAGCACCGTAGCGCGACCGTGATCGTCGTCGGTGGTGGTAATCACGTTTTTGGGTTTATTCATCAACACATACACCATCCTTTCCTGGATTTGTACGGGTTTATTGTCGCAAAGGACCACATCGGTGGTTTGAACGCGGTAGTAGGGCTCTTTTTTCACTTCACCGTTTACCGTTACCAAACCTTCCGCAATAAAATCAACAGCCTTGCGTCTGGACGCGATGCCGCAGTGTGCAAGATATTTGTTCAAAGGCATGCCTTCACCCGTAGGAAGCAAGGGTTTGGGCTTCTTTTCTACATGAAATTCGTCACGTTTTTTGTTGAACGGCTTTTTAAAGCCGCCACGGTCGTTGCCGTATGGACGTTTTTGGCCGAATCCACTGCCGCCGCCGCCGCCTTCACGACGCTCGTACGGTTTGCGTTCGCCCAATCCGCCGCCGCCTTCACGACGTTCGTATGGTTTGCGTTCGCCCAATCCGCCGCCGCCTTCACGACGTTCGTACGGTTTGCGCTCGCCCGTGTCTCCGCCTCCGCCTTCACGACGTTCGTATGGTTTGCGTTCGCCCGTGTCTCCGCCGCCGCCTTCACGACGTTCGTCCGGTTTGCGT
>Ga0105048_10009608_pt1 | contig 15360 bp, 14 predicted proteins | sample MAT05_FD_78382 | JGI IMG/M metagenome (GOLD analysis project Ga0105048, IMG submission 78382) | Freshwater microbial communities from Lake Fryxell liftoff mats and glacier meltwater in Antarctica - MAT-05 | ecosystem: Environmental > Aquatic > Freshwater > Ice > Liftoff microbial mat | place... | reverse complement strand
ATCGACTCCTGGCAGAAGAAGATGGCTGACGAAGGCGAAAAACCCGACGTCAACAACGTCTACTTCACCGACGAGATCTTCGGCGGTGTGGTGCCGAAGGAGTACATTCCGTCAGTCGAGGCCGGGTTCCGCAACATGGCGAAGAAGGGGAGCAAGTACCCGTTCCCGTTCGTCGATCTGGTAGCAACGCTGTTCGACGGCAAGATTCATGACGTCGACTCATCGCAGGACGCGTTCCGCGCGGCCGCCGAGGAGAACTTCCGTGATGCGCAGACGACGGCCGGCATCCGCCTGCTGGAACCGATCATGACTGTCGTGGTCGTGACGCCGGAGAGCTACCAGGGTTCGATCACCGGCGACGTGAACCGCCGCCGCGGCGTCATCGAAGAACTCAGCAGCGACAAGGGCCGTGGTATCATCCGCGCGAAGATCCCGCTGGCCAACCTGTTCGGCTACACCAGCGATCTCCGCGGCGCCACCGCCGGCACGGCAAGCTTCAGCATGGAGTTCAGCCACTACGCCGAAGTCCGCGAGGAACTGGCGGACATCCCGAAGCCGACAGAGAAGAAGTAACCGCTTGCGGCATGTTTATAGCCGCTTGCGGCGTCGCCCTGAGTCTTCCCTAAAGATTCACGGCGACGCCGCGAGCGGCTACTGTTACAGAATGAACTTGCTCAGATCTTCCTTCTGCAAAATCGCCGTCAGCTTGCCCTTCACATATTCCGCGTCGATGACGACCCGTTTCTCTTTGATATCCGGCCCTTCGTAGCTCACCTCTTCGACCACGCGTTCAAGGATCGTGTGCAGCCGGCGGGCGCCGATGTTCTGCACGGTGCGATTCACCTCGAAGGCGATGTCCGCCAGCGTCTCGATGCCGTCCTCGGTGTATTCGATCTCGATGCCTTCGGTGGCCAGCAACGACGCATACTGCTTGGTCAGCGCGTGTTTCGGCTCTGTCAGAATCCGCAGGAAGTCGGCTTTGGTCAGGTCGGTCAGTTCCACGCGGATCGGGAAGCGGCCCTGCAGTTCGGGCATCAGGTCCGCCGGCTTCGATGTGTGGAACGCCCCCGCTGCGATGAACAGAATGTAGTCGGTCTTCACCGGGCCGTACTTCGTGTTCACCGTGGTGCCTTCGACCACGGGCAGCAGATCACGCTGGACGCCCTGCCGGGAGACATCGGGCCCGTGCCCGGCCGACGGACCACAGACCTTGTCGATCTCGTCGATGAAGATGATCCCCTGGTTCTCGGCCAGTTCGATCGCCTTTTCCGTTACCACGGCCCGGTCGATCAGCGCTTCGGTTTCCTGCTCCATCAGGATCTTGCGTGCTTCCTTGACGGTCACCTGACGAGACTGGTTCCCCTTGGGCATGATCTTCTCGAACATATTCTGCAGGTCGACATCCATCGACTCCATGCCCATGTTGGAGAATATCTGCACCGGCACCGCGCGCTGCTCGATCGACAGTTCAACGGACTTCTCTTCCAGTTCGCCGGCTTCAAGTTTCGCCTTCATCTTCTCGCGGGTGCGCTGTTTGCGTTCGGTCTCTTCCGGCGTTTCTTCGCCATCCCAGTTCTTGGGTGCCGGCAACAACAGATCGAGCAGCCGTTCATTGACGCGCTCGCGTGCCTTCTCTTCCACCTGCTGCCGCTGCTGCTGTTTGATCAGGCTGATCGATGCCTCGGTCAAGTCGCGGATCATCGATTCGACGTCGCGCCCGACGTAACCGACTTCGGTGTACTTGGTCGCTTCCACCTTCACCAGCGGAGCGCCGACCAGTTGGGCCAACTGCCGGGCAATCTCAGTTTTGCCGACGCCCGTCGGCCCGATCATGATGATGTTCTTCGGCGTGACCGCCTTGCGCATCTCCTCGGGCAACTGCTGCCGCCGCCAGCGATTGCGGATCGCCACCGCCACCGCGCGCTTGGCAGTATCCTGCCCCACGATGTAGCGGTCGAGCTCGGCAACAATTTCTCGAGGGGTCATATCCATGTCAGCTCCAGTGGGCAGTGGTTAGTGGGCAGTGGGCAGCCGGAAACACGAGGATCTTCAGACGATGCGGCGCAACCGGCTTGCGTTTGCCGGCCGCCCGCTGCCCACTATCCACTTCCCACTTCGACAACGTCGATATTCCGATTCGTGTAGATGCAAACCTCGCCGGCGATGCCGAGGGCGGCTTTGACGATCTCGGGGGCGTTCAGGGTCGAATGCAGTACCAGGGCACGCGCGGCCGAGAGGGCGTACGGGCCGCCGGAACCGATCGCGAGGATGCCGTCGGACGGCACGATCACGTCGCCGGTACCGCTGACCAGGAGCAGTGTTTCCTTGTCGAGTACGACCATCATCGCTTCCAAGCGGCGCAAGTTGCGATCCATGCGCCAGTCTTTCGCCAGCTCAGTCGCTGCCCGCACGATGCCGCCCTGATGGTCGCGCAGCTTGGCCTCGAACCGTTCCAGCAGGGCGAACGCATCGGCCGAGGCACCGGCGAAGCCGACCATGACTTTGCCGTCGTACAGCTTGCGGATCTTGTGGGCATCGTTCTTCATGACGATGTTGCCCAACGTTACTTGCCCATCGCCGCCGATGGCCGATTTCCCCTGATGCTTAACTGCCAGGATCGTTGTCGCGTGAAACTGGTCCAATGTTGATCTCCCCTGCACAGGGGGCTTATCCCCCCGCTCGCCATGTACCGACGGATCATGGCACGAATATCGCTCACTTCAACATCATATGGGCGCAATCCAGTTCGTCCGGTCTTGTCCGCGGATGCACTGTACCTCCATAATAGTCGCGACCTCTCCCCGGGAGTTTGACCATGATGCGAATGAGCCTGCTGATGGTGCTGCTGCTGGCCGGCCCGGCTGCGGCGCAGCCGAAGAAGAAGGACGAGAAGCTGGCGGTGAAGACTGATGCACGACTCGTCGTCGGCGATGCGGCGGGAATGTTCAGTGCCGAGGGAATCAAGAAGGCAAAGGCAATCGTGGCGGAAGTTCATGACCATTTCCCATTCGAGATGACGATCATCACGACGAAGGAAATGCCGGCCGACCGCAAGAAGGATTTCGACAAGCTCGACAATGCGGCCGACAAACCGAAGTTCTACACCGATTGGGCGATCGCCGAGGCGAAACTGCACAAGGCCCGCGGCATCTTCGTCCACGTCTGCCGCAGTCCCGGGCACATTCATGTACTGGCGGATAAAGCGATTCGTGATAAAGGTCTGACGATCCGCGACGAAGAACTGATCAGAGACATGCTTCTGGAGAAGTTCCGCGAGGCGAAAGACAAGCCGGAAGCCGAACAGACCGAACTGCGCGACAAAGGTCTTGTGAAGGCGACTGAGTTCGTGCGTGACGCGTACAAAAAGATGATCAAGTAGACGAACAGCGTATAATTCAGACAACCATCTTACCCCGGAGGTTTTTCATGTCGATCTTCATGCGCTGTCTGCTGCTTCTCGCCGTGCCGCTTGCGGCGTCGCCCGCGGTTTATGCCAGCGCCGCCCCCGCATCGCCCGCTCAGTTGATTGTCGAGGACAACGGCGGCTACTTCTCGCAAAAGGCCATCGACGAAGCGAAAGCAATCGTGGCCAAGTCCGTCGGCACCGGTGACCGCCAGGTGCATGTGCAGACGTATGCGGCGCTGTCGCAGGAAGAAGCCCAACGTCTGAAGGACGCGGGGAAAGCAACAGCCGAGTTCTGGCGAACGTGGTCGAACGGCAAGATCAAAGGCGACCACGGCGTCGTCATCCTGATGGTGCGAGAACAGCGCCATGTCGAGATTCGCGTTGACGGCCAAATTCGTGAGTCGGGCTTCTCGGGATCGAACGAGAAAGGCGTTTATGACGCGATGGCTGCGGAACTTCGAAAGATGGGAAAGATCGATTCGCCGGACGAACAACGACCATTCAACGACGCAGCCTTGCTGGCAGGGGCTGATTATTTGAAGTCCAACCTCCCGACCGCGATCGCGCAGAAGCCGGGCGCGAAGCACGGTACCGAGCACAAGGCGGCCAATGCCGGCGAAGGTTCGGGCATCATGAAATGGGTCTGCATCGGCATCGCGGTTCTCGCGGGCATCTGGTTAGTGACCGGCCTGATGCGGGCGTTCTCGGGCGGCGGTGGCGGCGGACCGGGCGGCATGGGCGGCGGCGGTGGTGGCGGTTTCGGCTCCAGCTTGCTGGGCGGCCTGTTCGGCGCAATGGCCGGCATGTGGCTGTACAACAATCTGCTGGGTGGCAACACCTCGTCGGCCTGGGGTGACACCGGCGGTGGCGACACGGGCGACACTGGCGGCGGCGACGTCGGCGGAGCTGGCGACTTCAGCGGCGACCAGGGCTCCGGCGGCGACTACGGAGGTGGCGGTGGCGACACCGGCGGCGGTGGCGGCGACTTCGGCGGCGGCGGCGGGGATTACTGACCGGTCCAATCCCCGACATGAGGGTTTCCGAACGTCGGGGCTCGCTGTTGCGGAATCAGGATAACCACGAAAGACGCGAGACACACGAAAGGAACTCATGCAGTTTTCCTTTCGTGTGTCTCGCGTCTTTCGTGGTTACTGATCTAAACCTCTCTTCGATTCCCGATGCACGCAAAGCCTCACGTCTGGGCTTCGCCGCTGATTGATGTTGCCTCCGCCGTCCCGCGCTCAAGTTCGCGAGTCATCCGACGCACACGATCGCTCAGCGCTTCACTGCTCAACCCTTCGCGCAGTCGATCGACCAGGAGCGGAAACGCCAACGGCGTCGGCTTCTTCGGGGCGATCATCACGATCCGGCAGTGGGCGATCCGCTCCAGCGCCTGCCGCAGCCGCGTCTGTTCAAACTGGCGATCAAGTACCTCGCGCCGGGCCTGCGTCAGCAGCAGGTTGCCCGGGTCGTGCTCGCGGAACACATCGTAGAACAACCCGCTCGATGCCTGCAGTTGCTTCGCGCTCTTGCCTGAACCGGGAAAGCCCTGCGTCACCAGCCCGGCCACGCGCGCCACTTCGCGGAACTGCCGTTTCGCCAGTTCGGCCGCGTTCACTGATGCGAGAATATCATCCACCAGGTTCTCCGGCCGCAGCAGTGCACGTAAATTCTCCGGCGTTACCGGGATCGCTTCCGGTGCCAGCAATTCGAAGCCATAGTCGTTGACGGCAATGGTGAACGAAATCGGCGAGATGCGCGACAGCCGGTACGCCAGCAGCGTCGCCAACCCCTCATGCGCAAGTCGGCCCTCGAACGGGTAGCAAAACAGGTGATGCCCTTCTCGCGTCCGCAGCATTTCGACCAGCAACTCGTTCGGGGCGGGGATGCGCGATCGCTTCGCTTGCGTTTCCAGTGTCGGCCGTACCGCGCCCAGTTCCGGTGAATCGAAAATGCCCTGCCGGGCCCTATCCAGTTGTTCTCGCACGGCCGCGGCCAACTCACTCGACAGCGGCATGCGCCCGCCCATCCAGCGCGGTACCGTGTTCGCCTCGCGCTTCGTCCGCTTCACCCAGGCGGTCAGGTCACGCACACGCACCAGTTCCAGCAGCTTGCCCGCGAACGTGAAGCGGTCGCCCGGCTTCAGCTTCGCGATGAACGATTCTTCGACGGTGCCCAACCGTCCGCCGCGGACGAAACGCACCTGCATCGACGCATCGCTGACGATGGTGCCGATCGCCAGCCGGTGCCGCAACACCGCCCGTCGGTCGGGCACGTGCCAGCGGCCGTCGAGGAACACGACCCGCCGGAAGTCAGGGTACGCTCGCAGCGTTTCGCCGCCGCGAACGACGAAGTCGATCGCCCAGTCCCACTCTTCCCGTGTCAGGTCGTGGTAGGCGTGCGTCGTTCGCACTTCGTCAAACAACTGTTCCGCATCAAAGCCGCCTGCCAGTGCGCTGCTGACGAGATGCTGCGTCAGCACATCGAGCGGCTTGCTGTACGGTTCGCGGGCCTCGATGCGCCCGGCCAGTGCCGCTTCACGCGCGGCCGCGACTTCGATCAGTTCCAGCGCGTTCGTCGGAACGCAAGTCACCCGGCTGATGCCGCCCGGCTGATGCCCGCTGCGCCCTGCGCGCTGCAGCAGCCGGGCGACGCCTTTCGGGCTGCCGATCTGAATCACGCGATCAACGGGCGTGAAATCGACACCCAGATCCAGGCTCGAAGTGCAGACGACGCAACGCATCTGCCCGTCCCGCAGTTGCTCCTCGACGAAGTCGCGCACCTTGCGGTCAAGCGAACCGTGATGAAGGGCCATCCGCCCGGCCCATTCCGGCTTTGCATTCAGGATCGCCTGATACCAGATTTCTGTCTGTGAACGCGTGTTCGTGAACACCAGCGCCGTTCGACCTTCGTCGATGGCCGTCAGCACCTGCGGCAGCAGCGTCAGGCCCAGATGGCCCGACCACGGGAAGCGTTCGACTTTCTCGGGTAGCACACTGTCGATGATGGTGCGCTTGGGCAGGTGCCCGTGAATCAGCGTCGGCTGCCCGTGAATGCCCAGCAGCGCCCGTCCGGCCACATCCAGGTTGCCCAACGTGGCCGACAGCCCCCAGGTGCGTACGGTCGGGCACCATGAACGCAATCGCGCGAGTGCGAGTTCAACCAGCACGCCGCGTTTGTAGGACAGTAGTTCGTGCCATTCATCAACGACGATCGCCTTGAGTCCCGCGAACTTCGTTCGTGTGTCCTCATGCGTCAGCAGCAGCGACAGACTTTCGGGCGTGGTGACAAGAACGCTGGGCAGCTTGATCTTCTGCTTCGCGCGGGCCGCGGCTTTCGTGTCGCCAGTGCGCAGGCCAATATCCCACTTCAGGCCCAGCGGTTTCAGCGGGGCTTCGAGAGAACGCGCGGTGTCGGCCGAGAGCGCCCGCAGCGGTGTCAGCCACAGAACGCGCAGGCCGTCGCTGCCGATGTCGTTTGCATCAAGGGCTTCCTGTACTGGGCCGAAGAACGCGGCATAAGTCTTGCCGGTTCCCGTGGACGAATGAATCAACCCGCTCTCGCCGTGCGCGTAGGCGGCCCATGTGTCCCGTTGAAACGGGAACGATTGCCAGTTCTGCGTGCCGAACCAGTCGATGAGCCGGGGGTTCATGGGGTGTCGTGCATCGCGTCGGGATGCACGCTATACGGAGTGGTTCAACAGTTGTTTGACCTGTTCCAACGTATCCGCCTCGACAGCGGGTTTATCCTGCCGCCAGCGCAGCATGCGCGGGAAGCGCACGGCGATGCCCGACTTGTGCCGGGGCGAGGCCTGGATTCCTTCGAAGCCGAGTTCGAAGACCAGTTCGGGCTTCACCGTTCGCACGGGGCCGAACTTCTCGGTCGTATTGGCGCGCACGAACGCGTCGACTTCGCGGATCTCGGCATCGGTCAACCCGCTGTACGCCTTGGCGATCGGCACCAGCGCCGCCCCATGCCAGACGCCGAAGGTGTAGTCGGTGAACAGATTGGCCCGTTTGCCGTGCCCCTTCTGCGCATAGATCAGCACGGCATCGACGGTGTACGGCTCGATCTTCCATTTCCACCAGTCGCCCGTCACCCGGCCCACCCGATACGGCGACTCACGCCGCTTGAGCATCAGCCCTTCCACGCCGCGCGAACGACTGTGCCCGCGCTCGGCCGCCAGCGCTTCCCACGAATCGAACGGTACGATCGGCGACAGTCGCAGCCGCGGGTCGCCCACCGTTGCCGCCAGTTGCTCCAGGTATGTTCGTCGATCGCGCAGCGGCAGCTCGCGGATGTCGCGCCCGTTGAACTCCAACACATCATAGGCCGTCAGCACCACGGGAATCTCGTCGAGCAGCTTCTTTCCCAGCGTCTTGCGGCCGATGCGTTTCTGCAGTTGGGCGAAGGGCAGTACGATACCTTCCTTGCACGGCAGCAGTTCGCCATCGATCGCGCAGCCATCGGGAAGCAGTTCGCCGAGCGCGCGAAGTTCGGGGTAGCGTTCCGTCACCAGTTCCTCGCCACGCGACCAGAGGTACGACTGCCCGCCGCGGCGAATCAGTTGGGCGCGGATGCCGTCCCATTTCCATTCCGCCTGCCAGTCGGCCGGACCGCCCAATGCGGCCGGGGCGGCCTCAAGCGGATGCGCAAGGAAGAACGGGTATGGCCGGCTGCTGTCCGCATCGCCCGCGTCCGCAGCCACCAGCGCTGTGGCAAACGCGGCCGTCGGCTGCCAGTCGCCCATCAGGCGATGGGCGATCGTTTCCTTCGACAGCCCTGCCACCTGCGCGATCGCCCGCGTCACCAGCAGTTGCGAGACACCCACGCGGAAGCCGCCGGTGATCAACTTGTTCCAGACGAAGCGCCCCCGGGCATCCAGTTCCCGCCATGCGGCCTGCACCGTCGCTTTCTGCGTCGGATCATCCGCATTGCGAAGCGTCAGTACCCGCTGCTCGATCCATTCATGCAACTGCATCGGTTGATGCGTTTCGGCAGGCACGGGATCGGGAAGCAGCAGTGCCACCGTCTCCGCCAGGTCGCCGACGGCATCATAGCTTTCATCGAACAACCATTCGGAAACGCCCGCCGCCTCGCGTGCCCACGTTCGCAGTTTCGCGGTGTTGACCGCCTGTCGGGGCTTCCTTCCCGACAGAAAGTAGATCGCCCATGCGGCATCCGCCGGCGTGGCATGCGCGAAGTAGCCGGCCAGCGCCTCGACTTTTTCGTTCGTGCGCGTTGTTTCGTCCAGCTTGCGGAACAGGTCAGCGAACGCGTTCATGCAGGGACGACCTCCGCGTCAGCGGGTTCGTCGATTTCTCCCTCGTAGCGCGTCGCCAGCGTCTCCGCCTGCAATCCCTGTTCAGTTAAATGCCGTGCGAGCACGGCTGAGAAGCCATGCGTGACCAGCACTCGCTGGGCCCCGGTCGCATCGATCGCCCGCAGCAGGCCCGGCCAATCGGCATGATCGGACAGCACGAAGCCGCGATCGACCGACCGCCGGCGACGCTGGCCGCGCACCCGCATCCAGCCGGAGGCCATCGCCGTCGACAGCGGCTGAAACTTGCGAGCCCACGACGTGCCGTCGGCCGAGGGCGGTGCGACGATCAGCGCCCCCGCCCAGGATGTGCCGCGCGGCTGATCGCTGACCGGCGTCGTCGGCGGCAGATTCACGTCGCTGTCGCGGTAGGCACGTGTCACCTTCTCGACGGCACCATGCGTGAAGATGGGGCCAATCGTCGCATCAACGCCCGCCATCACGCGCTGCGCTTTGCCGAGCGCATATGAGAGTATCAGCGATGCCTTCCCCGCATCGCGGTTGCCGCGCCACCAGTCGTTGACTTGGTCGAAGGTGATGGCCGTCGCATCCCAGCGGTAGACTGGCAGGCCGAAGGTTGATTCAGTCAGGAAGGTGTGACAGCGCACCGGCTCGAACGGCCGACAGGTCGGGTCGGCATCGAGCTTGTAGTCACCGGAAACGACGACGATTTCGCCGTGATGTTCGAGCCGGATCTGTGCCGAGCCCAGCACATGCCCGGCAGGGTGGAAGGAGATGTGCACGCCGTTGATGCTCAGCGATTCGCCATACTCGAGCGTATCGAGGTGAATGCCGGCACCGAGCCGCGTGCGCAACAGGTGCTGCCCGTCGCGCACGGCCAGATAGCGATCGCAGCCCCAGCGTGCGTGATCGGCATGCGCGTGCGTGACGAGTGCCCGCGGCACCGGCAGCCACGGGTCGATATGAAAGTCGCCCGGCGGGCAGTAAAGCCCGCGCGGCGTCAGTTCGAGCAAGGGTGTAAGCACGCACAATTATAGGTGGCGCGACGAACGAATGCGGAACTCGGAATTCGAATTGTGGAGTGGAAGAGGGGAAGAAGAATTATTTCTTCAACTGCTCCTTGAAGAACTTCACGATCAATGCCGGTGCTGTCTCGGGGTATTTGTGCCCTTCGCCGTGCAGGTGGATGACGACAGGCGGACCGTTCTTCGACGGGTAGCGTTTGCAGTCTTTCGCCCAGTCTTCACATTCGGCATCACTGCCGTTGAGTTTCTTGATGCGGTCAATGGTGCGCTGCTGCATGGCGAAGGTGACGAGCGGGTCTTTCTCGCTGGCAACGTGGAACAGCGGCTTGGGCTTGGCATCCGCGAAGTACGGGCCGGCGACTGCGGCGACCGGGGCGAAGGCCGCGAAGGTGTCGCCGCGTTTGGCCCACAGCAGGTAGGTGAACGCACCGCCGTTGGAGTGGCCGGTCGAGTAGATGCGATTGTCGTCGACGGGGAAGTCTTTCTTCATCGTCGCCAACACGGCATCGAAGAACTTCAGGTCGCGGTCCATCTGATCGCCGGGGCCGGACTGCCAGCCCGATTTCTTCCCTTCCGGATCAGTCAACTTCCCGGGCGTGTTCAACCCCTGCATGTAGACGACGACCGCTTCAGGCCAAGTGTCGTGAATGTGATGCACCTTCGCCGAGTTCCGGGCCGTGCCGCCGTGGCCGTGGAAGTCAAACACCAGCGGCACTTTGCCATCGGTCTTCTTCGAGGGAGCGAGAACAAGTGCTTCGCGCTTCACGCTGTCAACGTCCCAGCTGCGCGCCGAACCGTCCTGCGCCGGCGCGAACAACAGCATCGTCGTGGTCAGCAACATGTTCATCGGCAGCATCTCTCAGGTTTCGGTGCTTCAGAGATTCAACCCCGAAGGCAGGGGAACATTACATCGGCGGGTAGAGCGATGCGGTAAAGTTTGATGCGACTCGAATACATGCCAAGTCGATGGTGTCAGCCGTGACCCGTAGGCTTTGCAGAGGGGAGCGCTGTGTCTCGCGAAACGCGTTCGTCTTCGCAACGCCTACCGTTCGCGGCATCATTCTTGTCCGAAGGAAGTATAACCGAACACGCCGGAACAGGCTGACAAGAAATGGCAATAACTGCAACCAACGCTGAACTGAGACAGTGCGCGCCGACGCGAACGAGTATTACGCCAGCGGTTCGTCAACCGCAAAAGAAGTCTCTGCGGCGGCGTCTTACTCATTGGGCGCGGGCCGCGATATGTCACGCATGTGACCTCGCGTCGCTGAACCACCTTGCACGCTTGACCAGGAATCGCTCGACCCGATCGCTGAGTTCATCGTAACTCACCAGCACGGACCAAGGGTGCTCTGATCCATCATCGTACGTCAGCCGGACACATCCCTCCACCGGTTTGATGTCCAAGTGGGGGTTATTAATGACCTCGCCCGCAGGGCCGAGGGCGAGGTCGAGGTCGAGCATTGAAGTCGTGCCGTGGAGTCCCGCTGTCACATTCCCGGCATCGCGCAGGCCAAGTACCGGACGATGCATGGCAACTGCATACGGGTATTTTGGTAGCGACGCAAAAAGGGCTATCACGCCGGGCCAATCCCGGGCGTTGGCTGTCGGATAATGGAACAACGGTAGCATCCGGTTCTCCGCCGCCGAACACCTGCGTTCACTTGCCGTGCCGGCGGCGACGATTGTGAATCGCGCGAAGCCGAACTGCCCGCCCGGGCCTTGCAACGCTCTTGTTCGGCGTTCACCTCGACCCGCGCGGCTACTTCTCCGGCAAGAACCTGCACTTGAGTTCCACCTTCCGCCGCGCCTGGCCCGGCCCGGAGTCAATTCCGCTGTATAGGGTATATGTCTCGTCCTTGTCAGGTATGCGGTAGCCGCTGCCGCCGAAAACACCTCCGGAGGATGGCGATACTCCCCACCCTGGTGGACGAAGGTCGTCTTCGACGATCGACAGAACAACTTTCCCAGCCTTGTCTCGAACAGCGATCACCAGCCGCCAGACCCCCTGCTCCCCCGACTTCGAGCGAGCCCAGAGGATGTACCCGGACGATACGGCATCTGCCGGCAAACCCACTTCCCTGGTCCAGTCGGACCCCAGCCGCCCCCCCCTAATCGTGTTCGCTGCCCGTCCATCTCGACCTCAATCCAGGCGCTCACCGGTGGCCCGTTGTATTCGAACACTTCGATCTTCTGGCTGAGGAGAGGGAGGAAATCGGCGTTCAGGGCGGGCCGCACCCACGGGGCGGCTAGCTCCGTGGACCCGGCCGGGGTCGGGAGGGGGCGGTCAGGGGTGGCGCGGGAGTCAGACCGCCGAGTACGCCGGTCGCCACGAGGCCACCCACTGCGAGCAAGCCCGCCGCAAGGGTTAAGGTGACGAGACTGTGTATTCGGTGGCGAGAAAGCCAACGCCCGCTTTGTATTCCCATGGCACCCATTCCTCGCCGCACGACCCAGATCAGTAGCGGCAGGACACCGGTGAGCTATGGTCGGGATAAACGAATCATGCCCCGCCGTCTGCTGGAGTAATTGGTTCGGCCTCCTGGCAACCTGACTTAGCGTTCACCGTTCACTCTTGCACTTTCCAGAGCCGGATCGTCTTATCGACTTCGGCGGTTGCCAGGGTCTTGTCATCGGGGCTGAAGGCAACTGTGGCAACCGCCTTGCTATCGCCTTGCAGTATCCGGATTTCCCTGGGCTTTTCTGCGGCAATAAGCTTCGCATTTCCATCCCTGCCCACGTACGCAATCATCGCCCCATCGGGGCTGAACGCCACGGCGGAGCTCCATGCCGAAGTTCGTAACCCATCCGATTGGCTCGGGATGGCGAACGATTCTTGTTTCTGAGCAACATCCCACAACCGCAATTTTCCCTAGGTCTCGCACGTTGCGATCGTTGTCCCCTTCGGATGAAAGGCAATCGAATCCACCGCCGACTTGAGGCCGGGGAGGTTTCCGGTTTCCTGCCAATTGGCCGTGTCCCACAGTTTCAAAGATCCGGGTTCTTTACTTGAATTCCCGACGACACTCGCCGTAGCCAGCGTTTTGCCGTCGGGGCTGAAGGCGACGGCCGTAACGGTGCCTGGATGCGCCGGGAGCGTGGTCAGCAGTTTCCTGGCCTGGATGTCCCGCACGCGCACCGATCGGCCGGGGCCAGCGGTCGCCAGGATCTTTCCTTGCGGGTGGAACGAGACACTCTTGATCTGCCCCCGATACCTCTTCTTTCCGTCGGGGGTTGTGATGGTCGTTGAAGCATCCTCTTCGCCGAACGGGGCCTCAAGCCTCACAGGCTCGGTTTCCTTGCCAATATCCCAGAGACGAACGCCGCATCCCAGCCACTCGTTGAAGCGAGTATGTTGCCATCAGGATGGAACTGCACGGAGAGGATAAAGCCCGTTTTCTCCTTGAGTCGGCCTTTCACTTGACCAGTCGCTACATCCCACAGCTTGATACCGTCCGAATCCTCACAGCCTGAGGCCAACGTTTTGCCATCCGGAGAAAACGCAACACCGTAGATGAGGCTGTTATGCCCTTTGAGGATAGCCACGGGTGTGTCGATGTTCACGACGGGCAGTTCATCCATGGCAGACACAGGCGTGTCAGGAACAGTCGGTTCCGAAGGCGGTTGGCGACGACACCCGACCCCCGCGCAAAGCTGGATCGCGAGAAGAACGCCTGCAACCGAGTAAACCCAAGGTTCGCCACATCGGAGTTCCTCGCTTCTGCCGCCGAACACCTGCGTTCACTTGCCGGGTCGGTGGCAAGGAACGTCATACCTCGGAAAACCGTAATGCCGGCCAAGTGAAGTGCAACGCTTTGTCCGGTGTCGTTTTCGCTCTCGGGGTTACTTCTTCTTCTCCGCGTTGATGTCTCCCGATGCGAGCTTGACTCCGAAGATCGGGGTGCCTTTGTCGTTCTTACCCGCGTAACTCTTGCCGTCACTCGCTAAGTTGACCACGTCGTCCCACGCCCCGCCGGGTGCTTTGGGATCTGGCCACCTCAGAGTTAGTAACCCGCCCTTGATGTACCAAGTGGCCCGGCCTGTCGGCGAATTGATCTTGCCGTTCGAGTACAGTTTGAAGGTGGACCGGACCGTGTCCTTTCCTTGCCCGACTTGGTGGGCCCAAGTGGCCACCACCGTCGGTTCCTTCTCCTTCGCAGCGGGGGCATAGCCCTTTTTCGCCGGGATGACGTCGGCGTTCCGTTTGAGTTCCTCGGCGACTGCCGAGGCCTCGTCGAGCTTAATTGCCTGCGTGTATTCAACCTTGGCCGTTTCGAGCGCCTTACGCAACCCCTCGTCCGCCGTGCGAACCTCGGACTCGTAGTCCGCCTTAACGCGGGCCATTGGCGCTGACTTGGGAAGGCTACCGTCCTTCTCGAACAGTACCTTCTGCGACTTGAGATCCTTGGCGCCCTCCAGATCCCCCTTACCAGCTACCTCCAGAAGTTTTGCGTCCAGCGAGGCGACCAGTTTGGTCCTGGCGGCGTCCAAGACCTCAGCGTGTTTAGCCCGCGCCTTATCGAGTTCCGCCTTGATCGGATCGTCAGCCGCGAGGGCCAGCGCGGGGAGGACGACGAGCAGGACCATCAAGCGAATCATCTCGAATCTCCTTCGGCCTCGGCCGCCGAACGCCAAGGTAAAGCTGCCCCGCCTCGCTGGTGACGAATCATCACTTTCACATGCGTTGATCGATCCCGTCGGGACGGCTGGTGCCCGTGCCGACTTCCCTACCCGACCCCTTTCCCCTGATTCCGCAACGCTTTTGTAGAAAGCCTCATGCCTGTCCACAAGGTTTGATCGCCGCACGCGCGCATGCTGCAGCGGCTGCTCGCCTTTGCTGTTCCTCCGCCGTCGCGATCCGCCGGCAACGATCACTTCCCCGACGACACGCGGCGTGATGCCAAAGAGTGCGCCCGCGCCCGCGTCGCTGCCTGTGCAGCACGCGCACGCCGCCGGCATCGACGCATTGGGTCTGCGTCGATGCGCCCCCCGACGGGTCCGACACCGTGAAGGCATCGACGAGTTGCATGACCTGACGCCGGCTAGCGAACTGGGAACCGACTTTACGAAGTGGCCCACCGTAAAGCACTTCTCCGCCTGGCGAGCCGGGTTGCGTAAGCACCCGGAGACGCCCCAAGCTGATGCCTCACGGCGAGGCCTACATGAAGCGTGAAGAAGAGGCCTACGCCGGCGGAGTGCGTGCCCGGCAAGAACGTCAACTGCTGCGACGTGCGAAAGAATTAGGCTTCCGGATCACACCTATCGAGCCATCCAACCCCGGCGAGGAAGTGCCCGCCGCGTTGATCGCGTGAGTCAAGCCATCGCCCAGCAAGAAAGGACGTAACGAACCGAGAATGAATCAACGATGACCGTACGTCTCAACCCGAGACGACGAAGCCCATGCGCGCGAAGGGGAAAACAATCGCCCGTTCAGTCGACTTCTCTCAGCATCCCCGCCAGAGGAAGTTCCTGGTTCAAGGTGAGCCGCCTCGGGGCGGCGCGACGGCTACCCGTGGCCCTCGCGGCAACGGGCCAAGCCTAATTCTACCGCGTAGGGTCGTACCCTTCCTGCCCCCGGAATAGCAGTCCGAAGCCGTTCAGCTCGGCCGCGCTCGCTCGGCCGACTACGCCCACCGCTGGCGTCCCGT
>Ga0105048_10009605_pt1 | contig 15363 bp, 14 predicted proteins | sample MAT05_FD_78382 | JGI IMG/M metagenome (GOLD analysis project Ga0105048, IMG submission 78382) | Freshwater microbial communities from Lake Fryxell liftoff mats and glacier meltwater in Antarctica - MAT-05 | ecosystem: Environmental > Aquatic > Freshwater > Ice > Liftoff microbial mat | place... | reverse complement strand
TGACGCAGGCATTGGTCAGCCACCGTGTGGCGGCCGAGGTGCCGGTGGTCCTGATGATCGGCCGCGGTCGACTGATGATCCGCGCCGCGCTGCCCGATCCCGAGGTGCAGGAACTCGAGCGCTGGCTGCGCTTGTTCGAGACGGCCATCCGGCAAGCGCAACGGGTGGTCAGGGAGGCCAGCGACAAGTCATCCGAGCCCACTGTGCCGCCCAGCGAGTGGTCTTCCAGCGCCTTGCCGGGCGAAGAACACCCGCCACGCTGACGCGTCCAGGGCCGCGCTGATTCAGCCTCTCAGCCCGCTGGTCGGACCTTGCCCAATTCGAGCTTGGCGATGGCGTTGCGGTGGACTTCGTCCGGGCCATCGGCAAAACGCAGCGTGCGCGACAGGGTGTAGAAGTAGGCGAGCGGAAAGTCCTGGCACATGCCGCCGCCGCCGTGCACCTGCATCGCCCAGTCGATCACCTGGCAGGCCATGTTGGGCGCCACCACCTTGATCATGGCGATCTCGGCTTTCGCGCTCTTGTTGCCCGCGAGGTCCATCATCCAGGCGGCTTTGAGGGTCAGCAGACGCGCCTGATCGATCATGCAACGCGCTTCGGCGATACGTTCCTGGGTCACGGTTTGCTGCGCGATGGTCTTGCCGAATGCGGTGCGGCTGACGGCGCGCTCGCACATGAACTTGAGCGCGCGCTCGGCAATGCCGATCAGACGCATGCAATGGTGAATGCGGCCGGGGCCCAGCCTGCCCTGCGCGATCTCGAACCCGCGGCCTTCGCCCAGCAGCATGTTCGATGCCGGCACGCGCACGTCCTTGAAGTCGACTTCCATGTGACCGTGCGGTGCGTCGTCATAGCCAAAGACGGTCAGCGGCCGCAGGACGGTGATGCCGGGTGTGTCGCGGGGCACCAGGATCATCGACTGCTGTGAGTGACGCGGCGCTTCGGGGTCGGTCTTGCCCATGAAGATGTAGATCGCACAGCGCGGGTCACCGGCGCCGCTGGTCCACCACTTGCGCCCGTTGATGAGGTACTCGTCGCCTTGCCTTTCGATGCGCGCCTCGATGTTGGTGGCGTCCGAAGAAGCCACCGCAGGTTCGGTCATCGCGAAGGCGCTGCGGATCTCGCCGGCGAGCAAAGGCTGCAGCCAGCGCTGCTTATGCTCCGCGCTGCCATAACGTTCCAACACCTCCATGTTGCCTGTGTCGGGCGCCGAACAGTTGAAGACTTCGCTGGACCAAGGGACTGCGCCCATGATTTCGGCCAGCGGCGCGTAGTCCTGATTGCTCAGGCCCGCGCCATGTTCGCTGGCCGGCAGAAAGAGGTTCCACAAGCCCGCCGCACGTGCCTTGGGCTTGAGTTCTTCGATGACCTGCAAGGGTGTCCAGCGTTTGCCGGCCGCCGTGTTGGTTTCGATCTCGGCGAAGTAGGCGGCCTCGGCAGGATAGACGTGTTGCGCCATGAAAGCCTGCAAGCGCGCTTGCAGTTCCTGGGTGCGGGGGGAATAGCTGAAGTCCATGAGGTCTCCGGTCGCAAGTGAAGTGGGGGAGGGGGCTGACAGCCGTTCAGCCGTTTCTGAGCGCCAGCTTCAGGCTGCCTGCCGGGCAAAGGACCAGGCCAATTCCGCCAGCGGGCGGGTGGCCGCGCCGCTGGCCCGAGCCTGGGCGCTGGAGGCCGTGCCATCGACCACGCGCTTGGCGATGCCCTGCGTGATCGATGCCAGCCTGAAGAGGTTGTAGGCGAGGTAGAAGTTCCAGTTGAGCCGTAACGCGTCGGCGTCGTTGCGCCCGGTGCGACGGCAGTAGCGGTCGATGTAATCGGCTTCGAGCGGGATGCCCAGCGCGGCATGGTCCAGGCCACCGATGCCACGGAACATGCCGGGCTGGATGTGCCAGGCCATGCAGTGGTAGCTGAAATCGGCCAGCGGATGGCCCAGCGTGGACAACTCCCAGTCCAGCACAGCGACGACCCGGGCTTCTGTCTTGTGGAACACCAGGTTGTCGAGGCGGTAGTCACCGTGTACGACGGAGACCTGGCTGTTGTCCATCGCCTGCGCCGGAATGTGCTCGGGCAGCCAGGCGATCAAGCGGTCCATGGCCGGGATCTGTTCCGTCACCGAGGCCAGATATTGTTTGCTCCAGCGGCCGATCTGGCGCTCGAAGTAATTGCCCGGTTTGCCGTAGTCCGCCAGACCCACTGCAGCCACATCCACCGAATGCAGCGCCGCGATGACGCGGTTCATCTCGTCGTAATGGGCCGCGCGCTGCGCCACTTCCATGCCGGGCAGTGACTGTTCCCAGAGCACCCTTCCGTCCATGAATTCCATCAGGTAGAAGGCGCGTCCGATGACGGATTCGTCCTCGCACAGCAAGTGCATCTGCGGCACAGGCACTTCGGTGTGCGCCAGCCCGCTCATGACCCGGAACTCGCGCTCGACGGCATGCGCCGAGGGCAGCAACTTCGCTGCGGGTCCGGGCTTGCTGCGCAGCACATAAGCCGCGCCGGGCGTGCTGAGCTTGTAGGTGGGGTTGCTCTGCCCGCCCTTGAACTGCGCCACGGTGAGCGGACCCTCGAAACCGGGCAATGTCTTGTCCAGGTAAGCCGCCAGGGCCGTGCTGTCGAAGGCGTGGCTGCCGACCATCGGGCGTGTGCCGGTGAACTGTTCCATGGTGCTGTCGATGTCTTCTGTCGGGGTCAATGGGGAAGGCTTCCACGGCCCGGGACGATGCCCTGCACCCTGCAAGTTCGAGCGGTGTCAGTGACAACCGGTGAGTGTGGAGCGCTGACTATTTTTCGGCGATCCGCAGCAGCTTTTCGCGTGACAGCACCACCAATCGGGTGGGTTCGACCCGCACGGCGCCCTCGCGCTCGAAGCCCTTGAGTTCCTGGTTCACCCGTTGGCGCGAGGCGCCCAGCAACTGCGCCAGGTCTTCTTGCGCCAACGCCAGTCCGATACGGATTTCTTCGCCCTGGGCAATGCCATAACTCTTGGCCAGCAACAGAATCTGGCGCGCCAGTCTGGCCTGCAGCGGACGCGTATTGAGGTCCTCGAACTGATCGAACATCAGCCGCAGACGTCGACAGTTCAGGCGCAGCAGGGCCTCGTAGAGTTCGACATGCAGGGACAGCAGCAGCTTGAAGTCGGGTTTGCGGACCACCAGCAGCGTCGTCGGTCCGTGGGCGTCGGCATCGTGGGTGCGCGGCAAGCCGTCGAACAGCGCGATGTCGCCGAACCAGGTGCCGGGTTCGGCGTAGGTCAAGGTGATCTGTTTGCCCGACAGCGACACCGAACTGATGCGTACCGCGCCATGCGCCACGCCGCACCATTCTTCGGCAGCCGATCCGCGAGTGGCCAGCGGATCGCCGTCGGCCAGCCTGCGCACCACGGCGCGAGCCAGGATGGCGTTGCGAAGCGTCGGCGAGAGTTTGCTGAACCATGCACCCGATTCGATGTGATGAAGCTCGTCGATGCCAAGAACCGGGCTGCTCATGAGTTGTCTCTGATGCGACATGTGTGGACCGCATCATTGTCTATCGTCATGCGTGCGGTCACCGATTGTCTCGGGCGTGGGGCTGATGCCAGACTCGGCGCGACCGATCAATGCGCGGGAACCTTCCATGTCCACCACCGAACTTCACATTCCCAGCCTGCGCGGCCAGGTCGCCGCCGAAGAGTGGGGCGCCCGCTGCGAGCTTGCCGCAGCCTACCGCCTGGTGGCGCTGTTCGGCTGGGATGACCTCGTCTTCACCCACATCACTGCACGTGTGCCTGGCCGCGAAGACGAATTCCTGATCAACCCTTATGGGCTGATGTTCGAAGAGATCACGGCGTCCAGTCTGCTGCGGGTCGACTCCAGGGGGGTGAAGTTGCAGGACACCGCCTTCGATGTCAACCCGGCCGGCTTTGTGATTCACAGCGCCGTCCATGCGGCCCGACACGATGCGGCCTGCGTGTTGCACGTTCACAGCCTCAATGGCATCGCGGTGTCGGCGCAGAAAGAGGGTGTATTGCCCTTGTCCCAGCAGTCGATTTTTGTCCTCTCGTCGCTGGGTTATCACGACTATGAAGGGGTGGCGCTGCGCGACGACGAGAAGCCCCGGCTGGTGGCCGACCTGGGGGACAAGAACTTCCTCATGCTGCGCAACCATGGCCTGTTGACGGTGGGCGCGAGCGTGGCCGATGCCTTCCTGTCGATGTACCTCTTCGAGACCGTGTGCACGATCCAGGTGCGCGCCCAGGCCGGCGGCGGCGAACTGGTGGCGGTAGACCCGCGCATCATTGCCGGCGCCCGCCAGCAGGCCGCCCAGGTCACGCGCGGACTGGGTGCGATGCTGACCTGGCCCGGACTGTTGCGTCGCCTGGAGCGGCGCAACCCCGGGCACGACAGCTGAGCGTCGGCAGCCGTCCTCTTTCGACGCACAGTACACAAGGGCGCCTTGCACGGCGACACGGCCGGGCGCAAAAGTGCTTCCACGCACCGGGGCGCACGAGGCGACTTCACAACAGCCGCTGCCATCGTGTAAATGACCGCAATTGCGGCGTTTTTCGAGGGGATGGAGGCATAAACCTTCATGCTAGAGTGCTCATCGAGAGCGGTCTCCAGGCTGCCCATCCGTCGGCCTCCTTGCATGCAACTTCCGCGTTATTTGCTCTCCCGAGCTGCACTCTGCTTTGCCGCCTGGGCCGTGTCCATGGCACAGGCTGCCGGCATTGGCGCCGCAAGCCCGGTGACTGTTCTTGGACAGCCGCTGGACTTTGTGATCGCCTTGCGCCTCGATGCGGGAGAGACGCTGAGCCCGGAATGTGTCAACGCCGAGGTCACGGTCGGCGATCAGCGCTTGTCGTCTTCTGCTGTTCGTACCGTGATCGAAAGGCTGGGCGCAGACAGTGCCCGGGTGCGCGTGCAGACGCAAGCAGTGATCGACGAGCCCGTGCTGGCAGTGCAGCTGACGGTGGGCTGCGCGGCCAGGGTCACGCGCCGGTTCGTGGTGCTGGCCGATCCCGCGCCGGGAACCGGGCTGACAACCGCGCTGACAACCGGGCTGACAACCGGGCTGACAACCGCGCTGACAACAGCGCTTGCAACCGCACCCACTCTTGCGATCAACCAGCCTGCCCTGCCTGCGGGCTTCGCACCTGCCGCTGGCTCGCCTTCTACGGCAGCGCCTGCGGTCGGCGACCAGGCCGATCCCGCTTCGATTTCAACTGGCACCGCCCAGGGCTCACCGCCGCGTCAGCGCAACCAGCGGGCGACGGCGGTCGGCGCCGCCAAGCCGAAGGCTGCGGCCCGCAAGCCCACGGCGCGAACCGGTGAGCCGGGACAGGCGCGGTCTCGGGCGGGCAGAGCCGAGCGACCCGCCAGGCTGGCCAGGGTCGGCAAAGTCGAGTCGGCTCGGCCCCCAGCGAGATTGAAAATGGACTTCGTCGAGCCGGACCTGCCGGCGGGCGCAACCGCCCGCCCGGCAGGTCAGGCGCCGTCTGCCGAAGTGGTGGAAGAAGCCTTGATCGCGGTAGCGCAGGCCGCCAGCGCGGCACGCGCCGCAACGTCGGCAGCGTCGGCCAGTGCGGCGAAGATCGCGACCCTGGAGCGCAGCGCGGAACAGCTCAGGTCACAGGCCAAAGTTGATCGCGACCTGGTGGTTGCCTTGAGAGAGCAACTGGCCCTGGCGCAGAGTGCCTCCCCGTGGACGGCCCCGCTGCTCGGTCTGGTGGCGGTCATGGCAGTGCTCTGCGCCTGGCTGGCCTGGCGACTCGGGCGCTTGCAAGGTCAGCGTCAACAGCGCTGGAGTGAGTCTGTCCAGCCCGACGAGCATGCTGTCCGGAGCCGGGCCTCCATGGTGTCCGGGCTTGCAACGGCCGATGCCGATGCGCCCAGCACGTTTCCGCCGGCGTCGACCCAGGCCATGTCGGCTCTCGTGCGTCCCGCCCCCGCGCGTTCCGGTCGCGGGCCCGCCGCCACCGCCGCCGCCACCACCGGTGCGACCCGTGCCTGGCCGCCGGCCGCACCGGCAGACACCCTTCCCAGTCTCGATGGTCGGAGCCACGAAAATGCCCAAGGCTCGCCGAGTCCGTTCGACAGCCCGACGGTCATCACCCAGGCGCTGCCGTCACTGGGGTTGGACGGCAGTGGCGCGGCCCGTGATGTGTCGATCGAAGAGCTGATCGACCTCGAGCAACAAGCCGAGTTTTTTGTCGTGCTGGGACAGGACGACGCCGCCATCGACCTGCTGGTGGACCACCTGCGCAGCACAGGAGGGGGCAGTCCGCTGCCTTACCTCAAGCTGCTGGAGATCTATCGCCGTCGAGGTGAGACGGCGCCTTATGAGCGCATGCGAACGCGCTTCAACCACCGCTTCAACGCCTACGCGCCCGGTTGGGACGTCGATCTCTCGCACGGCCGCTCGCTGGAAGACTACCCGGGCATCATTGCGCGCCTGGAGCAGGTCTGGGCTCGTCCCCTGGATGCGATGGCCGAACTCGAAGCCCTGTTGTTCCGCAAGTCTCGCGGCGAACTGTTCGAGCTTCCTGCCTACCGCGAGGTCTTGTTTCTCTATGCGTTGGCGCGCGATCTGCTGGACCGCGAGCCAGCCGAAACCGGCACTGTCGACCTCTTGCTGCCCTTGTCCGAGCCGGCTGACTTCAGTGCCACCGCGCCGGCGCCTTTCCTGACCCTCGAAGAGCGAGCGGTTGGTGGCTTGCAAAGCCACGACTTCGACGACAGGCCCACGGCACCGGTCGACCTCGACATCTCGATGCCCGATCCGCACAAGGGCATCTTCGACCCGATCGACGGGCAACCCCGGCCACCGGGCAGCCGCTGAGGCCTGATCTCGCCGAGCGTTGCCGTCTGCGCCCGGGCTTGCCGGTTCACACGCGCTGCAGCCGCCCCAGCCGGTCCAGAGCCTGCACCAGTGTGCTGTCCTTTTTGGCGAAGCACAGACGCGCCAGTCGCTGTTCGAATCCGGAGGCGTAAAACACCGACAAGGGGATCGCCGCCACGCCCACTTCGCGTGTCAGCCATTGGCAGAAAGCTGTTTCTGGCAAGTCGCTCACGGCGCTGTAATCGACGAGTTGAAAGTAGCTGCCCTGGCTGGGCAGCACACGCAAGCCGGTGCGCGCCAGTCCCGCTTGAAAGAGGTCGCGCTTGTGCTGGTAGAAAGCGGGCAGGTCCAGGTAAGGCGAGGGGTCGGCCATGTACTGCGCCAGTGCATGTTGCACGGGGGTATTGACAGTGAAGACGTTGAACTGGTGCACCTTGCGGAACTCTGCGCTCAGGGCGGCTGGCGCGGCGACATAGCCCACCTTCCAGCCCGTGACGTGGTAGGTCTTGCCGAAGCTCGACACCACGAACGCCCGTGCCGCCAGGCTGGGAATCGAGGCCGCGCTGACATGCGGCGCGCCGTCGAACACCATGTGCTCGTAGACCTCGTCGGCGATGAGCAGGGTCTCGGTCGGTGCCAGCAGGGCCGCCAACTGCTGCATCTCGGCGGCGGTCCAGACCGTGGCGCTGGGGTTGTGCGGGCTGTTCATGATGAGCAGCCGCGTGCGCGGCGTCATCGCTGCGGCAATGAGCCTGAAGTCGGGGCGGAAGCTGCCCGGTGTCAAAGGCACCCGCACCACGATACCGCCCGCCAGTTCGATGTTGGGTGCATAGCTGTCGTAGCAGGGCTCGAGCACGATGACCTCGTCGCCGGGATGCACACAGCACAGCACGGCAGTCAGGATTGCCTGCGTGGCGCCGGCGGTGATCGTGATCTCGTGCTGCGCGTCGTAGTGCCGCCCGTACAGCGTGGCGATCTTGTCCGCCACCGCTTGACGCAGCGCAGGCACTCCGGCCATCGGCGGGTACTGGTTCAGGCCCTGTTGCATGGCCTGTGTGACCTGCTGGACCAGCGTGGGATCGCAATCGAAGTCAGGGAATCCCTGACCCAGGTTGACGGCGCCGGTCTCTTGCGCCAAAGCCGACATCACGGTGAATATCGTCGTGCCCACCTGCGGCAAGCGGCTGGCGAAATGGGGCGTTCGTTCGGTCATCAGGGCGTGCATGGTTGGACTGAGCTCAAGTCGGTTTCAAAGCTGGAAATCCGTGCCCTGTCCGGTCATGGCACGTTCGATCAGGTTCGGCGTCAGGCGTGCCGACAGCAGCCCGGCAAAGGCCAGCACGAACTGGCGCAGATAAGCGCCGCGCTTGAAGGCGACGCGCGTCACGTTGTTGCCGAACAGGTGACCCAGTGGCCGCGTCGCCAGGTCCGGGTCGTCTGCAGGTGCACGCATTGCCAGCTCGCTGACGATACCCACGCCCAGTCCGAGCCGGACGTAAGTCTTGATGACATCGGAGTCCAGCGCCTCCAGTGCGACCAGGGGCTTGAGGCCCTGGCGCTCGAACGCCTGGTCGATGCGCGAGCGCCCGGCGACGGTCGCGTGGTAGAGCACCAGCGAGTGGCTGGCCAGTTGTTCGAGTGAAGGTCGCTCGACGCCTTCCAGCGCGTGGCCTCGCGGCACCACCATCACATGCTGCCACTCGTAGCAGGGCAGCGCCACCAACTGTTCGTGTTGGGTCAAGGACTCGGTGGCGATGGCGATCTCGGCGACATCGTCCAGCAGCATCCGCGCCACCTCCTGCGGCATGCCCTGATGCAGCACCACCTGCACCTTGGGGTAGCGCTGGCGCAGTTGCGCCACCGGGCCGGGCAGAAAGTAGCGTGCCTGGGTGTGGGTGGTGGCGATCGACAGCGTGCCCGAATCCTGCTTCGAGAACTCATTGCCGATGCGCTGCAGGTTGGCGATCTCGCGCATGATGATTTCGATCGACTTGAGCACCAGCTGGCCGGGTTCGGTGACACGCTTGAGGCGCTTGCCGTGGCGGGCGAAGATGTCGACGCCGAGCTCTTCTTCCAGTTCCAGAATGGCCCTGCTGATGCCCGGCTGCGAGGTGAACAAGGCCTTGGCGGTCTCGGTCAGGTTGAGGTCGCGACGCACGGCCTCCTGCACAAAACGCAGCTGGTGCAGATTCATTGCTGACCGTCGATCCGGGTCAGCGCGGCCAGAGCCATGGCGGCCACGACGCTGGCCATCTCGCCCACGGCGGCATGCAATGTGAACTGAATGCCGGGATGTTGCTCGCTCAGGCCCTGCATCAGCAATGGCAGGTCCTTGCGCACATGACCCCCGGCACCCAGGAACATCGGCAATACATCGATGCGCTCGCAACCCAGCGCCACCAGTTCAGCGCCTGCCTGCGGCAGCGTCGGGCTCATGAACTCGAGGAAGGCCAGGCGCACGGGCAGATTCGGCCGCGCAGAGCGGATGTGTTCAGCGACTGCCTCGAAGGGACCGGACCAGCGGGCGTCCCGGGCGCCGTGGGCAAAAAGGATGAGCGCATTCGACATGGTTCTAACGGTAGCGCACCAGCCAGGCGAAAGCGGCCATCGACATCAGCAGGTACAAGAGGCTGGGCGTGGCGGCCGCCACCCATGGGGTGACACCGCGCAGCACGCCGATGTAGCCCGACAGGTTGTTGAGCAGGACGAAGCTGATGCCCAGCATGATGCCGCCAAAGACCTTGAAACTGATCCCTCCGGAGCGCGCGTGCAGGTAGGCAAACGGCAACGCCAACGCCACCATCACCAGGCAGGCCAGCGGGTACAGGGCCTTGCGCCAGAAGCGGATCTGCTGGTCCTGCGAGGCCTGTTCCTGTTCGCTGAGGTGGGCGCTGTAGCGCCATAGCTCCAGCGTGGTCATCGTGCTCACTGGCAACACCGCCGCCGACACCACCTGGGCCGTCAGGGTGCTGGACCATTGCATGCTGGCGTCTTTCTCCAACTTCACCAGCGTCAGGCCTGGGCCGCCAGCCGCAGGCCAGCGGGCGACCTCGGCGTCGAACAGGGTCCACACGCCCTCGTCGCTGACGCGTCCCAGTCGAGCCTGGGTGCGCGAGAGCAGGCGGCCGTCGACGTCGAACTCGAAGATGCGGATGCCCTTGAGTTCACCTTTTTCGTTGGCACCCGCCACATTGACCGAGTAGTTTCGCTCGCCCTCGGGCGTGCTGCGCCGCTCTTTCAGCCAGGCGCCGGCGCCGCCCAGCGTCAAGCCCCCGCTGGCACGCGCTTTCAGCGACACACTTTGGCGCTCGCTGGCCGGCGCCAGGTAGTCGCCGACGACGAAGGTCAGCAGGCCAAAGGCCGCACCCAGCACCGCCAGCAGCCGCAGGGCCCGGCCCGGGCCCAGGCCGCTGGTGCGCAGGATGGTGAACTCCGAAGCCTGCGCCATGCGGGCCAGGGAGTAGATGGTGCCGATGAGCACGGCGATCGGGAACAGGTCGTAAAGGCGCCCAGGCATCTCCAGCACCGTGGTCAGCACGGCGTCCCACACCGTCTTGCCGTTCTTGCCGACCGATTCGAGCTCGTCCACGAAGTCGATGAAAAAGAACAAGGACAGGAAGGCCAGGGCGACGAAGAACACCGAGGCCACGATGTCGCGGTAGAGCAGTAAACGCACGGTTTTCAAGACCGGTCTTTCATCGTGTTGTCAACTTTCTGACACCGGGCCAGGCCCCGGAAAGAAGACTTCTCCATCAAGTTCTCGATTGCGGCGCGCTGGCGCCAGACGGTTTCCACCATCGCATCACGCTGGCATGTTCTCGCCACCAGATCAGGCCCATGGCAAGCAGGAAGACCGTACCGTGCACGCCGCCCAATGCGGCACCCATCGACATGCGACCGTTGCCGACCCAGGCTTGCGACAGGTTGATGAGATTGAAGTAGACGATGAAGGTGAGCAACGCGAACAGCAGGTTCCAGTTGCTTGCCCGCCGCGGATTGGTCGAGGCCAGGCCGATGCCCAGCAACAACAGGTTGGCAGCGCCCAGCAACAGCCCCAGGCGCCAGGTCAGTTCGCCCTGGTTACGTGGTGTGGGCTGACGCAGCAGGTCGATCGACCGCATGACCTTGGGGGCCTGGGTTTGCGCCGACCGCGCCGCTTGTTCACTGGCCAGCACGCGGTAGCTTTCGAAGCTCGACTGCACACGGTCGCCAGCCCGGCTTTCCACGACATTGCTCTGGCCGCGCTCGAGCACCAGATAGCGGTCCTCACCCCGGGTTTCCAGGCGCCCCGCCCTGGCCGAGGTCACGGTTTCACCTCGCGCCTGGTTGGCGAGGATGAAAACATGACGGGCGTTGATGCCATCGGCGCTCTCGCGCTCGACGAAGAAGATGCGTCGCCCGTCCGCCGAGACCTGAAAGACCCCCGGCGTGATGCGCGACAGGTCGGAGCGTTGTTGGTAGCGGTCGCGCAGTTCCTGGCTGCTGCGATTGCCCCAGGGCCAAACGAACAGCAGCAGCAGCCCGATCACCAGCAGCACCGGCCAACAGGTTCGCAGCACCGGCCGAGTGAAGCGCCGCAGGCTCACGCCGCTGGCAAACCAGATCACCATTTCGCTGTCACGGTACATGCGTCCCAGGCCCACCACGATGGCGATGAACAAGGACAGTGCGAGCATGTTGGGCGGGTGGCCGAGAGCGACATAACCCAATAAAAGTACGACATCCTGCGGCGCCACCACACCGCTGGCCGCCTGGCCCACGGTCTTGATGAGGAACATCGTCAGCACGATGGTCAGGATCACCACCAGTGTGGCCCCGAAGCCCCGGGCCAGTTCCTTGCGCACAGTTGAATCGAATAACATTCGTCGCTTTTCCCTCTGGAAACGATTATGGACTTCAAGACCTTGGTCGTCGGCACAGCGGGCCTGAGCGCAGTGGCCGCCGACGCGCTCGTGGTCGTGGTTGTCGGCCAGCAGGTGCCCGGCACGCTCGAAGCGCCGTTGGCCGACCTGCTCGGCGCTGCCATCAAGCGTGCCGATTTCGCCTTCAAACCGCAGCAGACCCTGTTGCTGCACGACGCCGTGGGCGTGAAGGCCGCTCGGCTGCTCTTCGTGGCCGGTGGCGACGGCTCTGCCAAGTCCTGGCGCAAGGCGGTGACTGCGGCGGTGGCCTCGCTGAAGAGTGGTGGCACACAGCGCATGGTGCTGGCGTGGGTGGGTGAGACGGGTGACCAAAGCGGGGCGTCGCTGGGTCCGGCGCATGCGCAAGCGCTGGTGATGGCGGCCGAAGAGGCGGTCTATGTCTACCGCGCGACCAAGCCCAGCGCGCCGGCGGCCCCGGCACTGAAGACGCTGCTGCTGGCCTGCACCCAGGCCCAGTCGACGAGCTTGGGTGCCGCCCTGCTGCAGGGCAAGGCGATCGCAGCCGGTACGGCTCTGGCGCGCGAGTGCGCCAACTTGCCGGCCAATGTGTGCACGCCGACCTATCTCGCCGACGAAGCCCGAAAGCTGGGCAAACAGCCGGGCCTGAAGGTCGAAGTGCTGGAGCGCAAGGATTGTGAAAAGCTGGGCATGGGTTCTTTCCTGGCGGTGGCCCAGGGCTCCGATGAACCGCTGAAGTTCATCGTCATGAAGTGGCTGGGCGGCAACAAGGCCGACGCGCCTGTGGTGCTGGTCGGCAAGGGCATCACCTTCGATACCGGTGGCATCTCGCTGAAGTCGGCGCCCGAGATGGATGAGATGAAGTTCGACATGGGCGGTGCAGCCAGCGTGCTGGGCACGATGGCGACGGTCTCGCAACTGAAGCTCAAGCTCAACGTCGTGGGTATCGTCGCGGCCTGCGAGAACATGCCCAGCGGACGCGCGGTGAAGCCCGGCGACGTGGTGACCAGCATGTCGGGTCAAACCATCGAAATCCTGAATACCGACGCCGAGGGGCGCCTGATTCTTTGTGATGCGCTGACCTACGCCGAGCGCTTCAAGCCCGCCGTGGTGGTGGACATCGCGACGTTGACGGGTGCCTGTGTGGTGGCCTTGGGGCATCACCGGTCCGGTCTGTTCAGCAACGACGATGCGCTCGCCGCTGCGCTGCTGGCCGCTGGCGAGGCGACGGCCGATCCGGCCTGGCGCATGCCGCTTGACGAGGAGTACGACGAAGCCTTGAAGAGCAACTTCGCCGACATGGGCAACGTCGGAGGCAGGGCCGGTGGCGCAATCACGGCCGCGAAGTTTCTGCACCGATTCACGGCCAGGCAGCAGTGGGCCCACCTGGACATCGCCGGCACCGGCTGGAAGTCCGGCCTGGCCAAAGGCAGTACGGGGCGCCCGGTGCCTTTGTTGACCCGTTTCCTGATCGACCGGGCTGGCTGAGCGCTGGCGGCGATGACCGAAGTCGAGTTCCATACCGGCCTGGCCGAGCCTTTGGATCTGGCCTTGCGCATGGTGCGCAAGGCTTACCGACAAGGGGTGGCGGTCTGCGTGACCGCACCGCCGGCCATCCTGCAGCAGCTCGACCACGCGTTGTGGAGCGCTGAGGACCGCGACTTCGTGCCCCATCTGCGTTGGCCGGGCGCCAAGCCCGAGGTCTGCCAGCGCACACCGATCTGGTTGTGCGAGTCAGTGCCTGATGCGCCGGGCACACCGACGGTGCTCATCAACGTCGGCGCCGAAGCCCCCGCCGCGCCGCTGGCCTTGAGCAGGCTGATCGAATTGGTGTCGCGTGATGTCGATGCCGCTGCCTTGGGGCGCCAGCGTTGGCGAAACTACAAGGCGCTGGGCTTGGAGATCCGGCATCACGCCCCGCTGACCAGAGGCACGGGCGATGACATCGGTGCCTCTGAACAGGCTTGAGGTTTCCCAACGCTCAGCCGCAAGACGTGTTTTTCTTCGCTGCCCTGTCCACCGTTCCGGCTGGGGTTCCGTTGTGCTGACGCCTGTCAGTCGGGGCGCCACCCGAGAGTAACCCCGGTAGGTTCGGGCATTCTTCTGCGGTATCGTGCCCTTCGCAGTTTTTCAACGTTTGTCAATTTCGACAGATTTCCACCCCGGAGGTATTTGCATGCAAGTCAAGCTGAATATGATCGTCGTCGCTGCCGCCCTTTGTGTGAGCGGTTCGGTGTTCGCCCAGGACTTGGTCGTCAAGATCGGTCACGTCGGCCCCACCAGCGGTTCCATCGCCCACTTGGGCAAGGACAATGAAAACGGCGCTCGCATGGCGATCGAGGAACTCAATGCCAAGGGCACGACCATCGGCGGCAAGAAGGTCAGGTTCGAGTTGCTGGCCGAAGACGACGCGGGCGACCCCAAGCAGGGCACGGCTGCGGCACAAAAGCTGGTCGACAGCAAGGTCAACGGCGTCATCGGTCACCTCAACAGCGGCACCTCCATCCCCGCTTCGAAGATCTACAGTGACGCGGGTATTCCGCAGATCAGCCCCTCGGCGACGAACCCCAAGTTCACCCGCCAGGGCTACAAGACCACTTTCCGCGTCGTCGCTGACGACGTGCATCTGGGTGGCACGCTGGGCCGCTATGCGGTGAAGGACCTCAAGGGCAAGAGCATTGCCGTCATCGACGACCGCACCGCTTACGGGCAAGGCGTGGCCGATGAGTTCGAAAAGGGCGTCAAAGGCGCGGGTGGTACCACGGTGGGTCGCGAGTTCACGAGCGACAAGGCCACGGACTTCACCGCCATCCTGACCAGCTTGAAGGCCAAGAAGCCGGACATCATCTTCTTCGGCGGCATGGACGCTGTGGCCGGTCCGATGATGCGGCAGATGAAGCAACTGGGCATCGAGGCCAAGTTCATGGGTGGCGACGGCATCTGCTCCAGCGAACTGCCGAAGCTGGCCGCTGGCACCATGGCTGACGGCCAGGTGGTTTGTGCCGAGGCCGGTGGTATCGAAGGCGCGGGCAAGAAGTCGATGGACGACTTCAGGGCTGCATTCAAGAAGAAGTACAACGCCGAAGTGCAGGTTTACGCGCCTTACGTCTACGACGCGCTGAACCTGATGGTGGCCGCCATGGTCAAGGCCGGCTCCGCCGAGCCTGCCAAGTACCTGCCGGTGTTGGCCAAGACCACCGGCTACAAGGGCGTGACCGGCATCATTTCCTTCGACGACAAGGGCGACGTGAAGAACGGCGCGCTGACGCTGTACACCTACAAGGGCGGCAAGCGCGACCAGATCGCCGTCATCCGCTGATCTGCTGGTCCTCGGATTCGTTCCTCCGGATCTGTCGTTCAAGGGGCCCTTCGGGGCCCTTTTTCATGGCGCCGCAGAACATTGTCCAAGCCCGGCTGGGCATAAAAAAACCCGTCTCGGAGGACGGGTTTCTTCTGACGGGAGCCCGAGGTGGGCACGGCCTCATTTGAGCTTGATTTCCTTGTAGAGCACGTGCTTGCGCGCCTTCGGATCGAACTTCAGAAATTCGAGCTTTTGGGGCGTCGTCTTCTTGTTCTTGCTCGTGGTGTAGAAGTGGCCGGTGCCCGCTGTGGACTCCAGCTTGATCTTTTCGCGTCCGCCTTTGCTGGCCATGGTGCTCTCCTA
>Ga0105048_10009602_pt1 | contig 15363 bp, 16 predicted proteins | sample MAT05_FD_78382 | JGI IMG/M metagenome (GOLD analysis project Ga0105048, IMG submission 78382) | Freshwater microbial communities from Lake Fryxell liftoff mats and glacier meltwater in Antarctica - MAT-05 | ecosystem: Environmental > Aquatic > Freshwater > Ice > Liftoff microbial mat | place... | reverse complement strand
TTGCCGCGCAGCATCGGGCCGGCAGGCAGGTAGATGCACGGGAAGCCGGCCGAGATCGCGCCCATCATCAGGGCTGGTGTGGTCTTGTCGCAGCCGCCCATCAGCACCGCGCCGTCGATCGGGTGGCTGCGCAGCAGTTCCTCGGTTTCGATCGCCAGCAGGTTGCGGTACAACATGGTCGTAGGCTTGACGAAATTCTCGGCCAGCGATATCGCTGGCAACTCCAGCGGAAAACCGCCCACCTGAAAAATGCCGCGCTTCACATCTTCGACCCGCTGCTTGAAATGCGAATGGCAGTTGTTGATGTCGCTCCAGGTATTGATGATGGCGATCACCGGTTTGCCTTGCCAGTCGGCGTGTTCGTACCCCATCTGCATGGCGCGCGATCGGTGACCGAAGGAGCGGAAGTCATCAGGGGCGAACCAGCGCGCGCTGCGCAACTGGTCGTAGGTTTTGCGGGTCATGGTTCTTCTCGGGTGCTCGGGTTCTGAAACGGGAAAGGCGCGTGCGGGGAAATCCGATGATTGGTGGAATTCTAGAATTCTAGATTAGCATGCAAGTTCTGACAAGCAACCGATGGACTTTCGCCATGGCACGACCCAGACCTCATATTCCTGGCATGGCGGGGGTGTCCGCAGGCGTGAGCCGGGGCGGCATACGCGGCCAGATGGGCCAGGATGCCTACGAGAGCATTCGCACGGCAATCCTGAGCTGCTCGTTTCCGCCTGGCACGGCCTTGTCCGAATTGTCAGTTTCAGAAGAACTCGGTGTCAGCAAGGCGCCGGTGCGGGACGCGTTCCGGCGTCTGGCCAGCGAAGGGCTGCTCGAGGTGGTCCCGCAACGCGGAACCTCGGTAGCCTTGCTCAGCCGCTCCCGCATCGCCGATGCGATTTTTGTGCGCGAAGTCATCGAATGCCGCGCCGCCGAACTGGCGAGCCAGGCGCCCATGGCGGCGCGCAAGGGTCTGACCCAACTGCTTGATCGCCAGATTACTGCCTCGGATCAAAAAGACTTTCAGGGTCATCTGATGGCCGACGAGGACTTGCACCATGGCATCCTGGTACTGGCCGGTCATCGCCATGCCTGGGGCCCGCTGATGCTGGCGCGTACCGGCATGAACCGTATCCGCCATATCGCCATTCCCGAACTTGGCGGCAACCGCATTGCGATCGACCAGCACCGACAGGTCGTGCGCGCCATCGTGGCCGGTGACGGCGCCGGCGCCCGCGACAAGATGCTCGAACACATTCGACTGCCGCTTCGATTTGTCGACACGATCTGCGAACGTTACCCGCATTACTTCACGCCGGATTGACGGAGCGGGCGCGGCCACGGTCGGCCGCCTGCGCATCCGGTTAGCCCGATGTGGCGCACACCTTCGGCCGCACGCTCGGCGTCGACACCGTTGACTCGGAACATGGTCGAGGGGTACATCATGTCCGGGCCGTCCGTGCCTTTTTCGAAGGCGGCGCCGGCGTGTTTGGCCAGATCGCCATCTCCGGAACAGTCGATGAACATGCGTGCGCGCACCGCCTGGCGGCCGGATTTGGTTTCGATCAGTAAAGCATCGATGCTGCGTTCGTCACGTTTGACCACGCCCACGGCCAATGCATGGAACAGCAGCTGCGCCCCGCTGTCCAGCCACAGCTGGTCTGTCGCCACCTTGAATGCCGCGTTGTCATAGGCCTGCGCCGCGATGCGGTCGCCAAAGACCCGATGTGGCTCGTTCAGTCCGCCCAGGGCACGCATGCGTGCCAGCAGGTCGTCGGCCACGCCGTGCCGCGCGTAAGCGACGCCGCGTCAGAACGGTGCGTCGGTGTTGCTGGTGGGTGGTGCTGCTACAGTGGCAGCGTCCGCCAGCGGCCCCGCCTTGTCGCTCGACGCTGCGGCAGTGCCCGCGCCGGACAGGTTCTTGCGCAACTGCGTGCGTACTTCGGCCTTGTCCCCAGCGCTGGCGAATTTGCTGTATTTGCTGACGATGGCCACCAGCTGGGCGTAGATCTTCGGGTTGCCGGCCAGGCATTCCTTTTGTTCGAGGAAATCAGACTCGCCGCTGAAGTTGCCGATCAATCCGCCGGCCTCGGTGACCAGCAGCGAACCGGCAGCCACATCCCAGGGTTGCAGGCCGGTCTCGAAGAATCCATCGGTATAGCCGGCCGCGACATAGGCCAGGTCCAGCGCCGCGGCGCCCGGCCGGCGCAAACCGGCGGCGCGTTGCATCACGTCGCCCATCATGGCCAGGTAGCTGGGGAAGTTGTCACCGGTGCGGAACGGAAAGCCAGTGGAAATCAGGCTTTCCTGCAAGCGGATGCGCTTGGACACGCGCAGACGCCGGTCGTTGAGATAGGCGCCACGGCCCTTGGTGGCGCTGAACAGGTCGTTGCGCGTGGGGTCGTAGATGACCGCATGCTCGATCTTGCCTTTGACCGCCAGCGCGATGCTGACGCAATACACCGGGAAGCCATGGATGAAGTTGGTCGTGCCGTCCAGTGGGTCGATGATCCAGACGAAATCCGAATTCTTTGCGCCGTGCTCGTTGCCAGACTCTTCCGCCAGAATGCCGTGCTCGGGGAATGCCGTCAGCAGGGTTTCGATGATGGTCTTCTCGCTGGCGTGATCCACCTCGGTGACGAAGTCGTTGACCTGCTTTTGCGAAATACGCACCGCCTCGACGTCGAGTGCGGCACGGTTGATGATGGCGCCAGCGGCACGGGCGGCCTTGATGGCCACGTTGACCATCGGGTGGAGGTTTGGGGACGGCATGGTTTGTTCGTTTCGGTTTGGGCGCAACCTTCAGGCTGCGCGCCGCACTGCAAGCAGGAGCGTTGGCCGGATGCACGATGGCAGCCGCGAGACCCGGTATTTTCCCATGAAAAGCGCAGTCGCCCGGGCTCGCCGGATCGCGCGGCTGCGGCGCGCAGACAATGGGCCCCATGCAGACACGATTCGTATTGATCCAGGCCAGCCATGCCGGCAATGTCGGCGCCGCTGCCCGTGCCATGAAAGTCATGGGTTTCGACGACCTGGTGCTGGTCGCGCCGCGCTGGGCCAATGTGTTGCGCCGCGAAGAGACCATTCAGCGCGCCAGCGGTGCGCTCGATGTGCTGGACAAGGCACGCATCGTGGACACGCTGGACGAGGCGCTGGGTGGCATGACCCATCTGTGCGCCACTGCGATGACACCCCGCGATTTCGGCCCGCCGACCATGTCGCCGCGCGAATGTTTCGCGCGCCTGGTCGCCGGTGAACCGCTTTGTCCGGTATCGAAGGCTGCGCCGGCCGAACCGGTGCAAGTGCCTGGCGGCGTGGCGATGTTGTTCGGCTCCGAGCGGTTCGGCATGCGCAATGAGGATGTCTACCGCTGCCATGTGGCATTGTCGATCCCGACCAACCCCGGCTTCGGGTCGCTGAACCTCGCAGCGGCGCTGCAGGTGCTGGCCTACGAATGGCGCATGGCGCTGGGCGGCTTTGCGGTGGGGCCGTCGGCCGGTGTGGTGCCGCCGCGCGGGGCCGACGCCAAGCAGGTGGCCGGATTGCTGGCGCATTGGGAACAGGCCTTGATTGCCGTGCGCTACCTCGACCCGGCCACACCGGGCAAGCTGATGCCGCGGCTGAACCAGTTGTTCAACCGCGCCGGCATCACCGACGAGGAAATCCACGTTCTCAGAGGTGTCGCCAAGGCCATGCTCGAAACTGCCTCGGCTGCCAAGGGCTAGACTATCGCGCATGTTTTCCCGCATCCGCTCCGACATCCGGTGCATCCTGGACCGTGACCCTGCTGCGCGCAGCTCCTGGGAGGTGCTGACCTGTTATCCGGGTTTGCATGCGCTGATCCTGCACCGGCCGGCGCACTGGTTGTGGAACCACGGTTTCACCTGGCTGGGGCGCTTCATTTCCCATATCGGGCGGTTTCTTACTGGTGTCGAGATTCATCCGGGTGCCAAGATCGGTGAGCGGGTTTTCTTCGACCATGCCATGGGGGTGGTGGTCGGCGAGACTGCCGAGATCGGTGACGGTTGCACGATTTACCACGGGGTCACCTTGGGCGGCACCTCGCTGTACAAGGGCACCAAGCGCCATCCGACGATAGGCGCGGACGTGATCATCGGCGCCGGTGCGCAGGTGCTCGGGGGTTTCACCGTTGGCGACGGCGCCAAGATCGGCTCCAACGCGGTGGTGACCAAGCCGGTTCCCGCAGGGGCCACGGCAGTTGGCAATCCGGCGCGCATCATCCAGGGAGAGGGCGAGGCCAAGCGCGAAGCGGCCGCTACCCAGATGGGTTTTTCGGCTTATGGCGTCACGCAGAACGACGACCCGTTGAGCCTGGCCATGCGCGGCCTGATCGACAACGCGAGTTCGCAGGAGCACCAGATCGCGATGTTGTGGCAGGCCATTGGCACCTTGTCCGAAGGTCGCAGCCAAGGCGACTGCGTGCCGTCTGACGCCTGCCGTGACGGTGATTTCAAGGCTGACAAGCTCAACGATCTGGTGGGCAAGTAGCCTGCCGTGTCAGCTTGCCGGCGGCGCCCGCCGCTGCGCGGACTTGGGCCGGAACGCCTTGCAGACCGCCGCATCGGTTTCCATGTAAGGCCCGCCAATCAGGTCAATGCAATACGGTACGGCGGCGAAGATGCCGGGTACCAGCGACTCCCCGGTGTCCGATCGCAGACCCTCGAGCGTCTGGGCGATCGCCTTGGGTTGTCCTGGCAGGTTGATGATCAGGCTGTTGCCGCGGATCACCGCGCATTGGCGCGACAGGATGGCGGTGGGAACGAAACGCAGGCTGATCTGGCGCATCTGCTCGCCGAATCCGGGCATTTCCTTGTCGGCCACGGCCAGCGTCGCCTCGGGTGTCACGTCGCGCAGCGCCGGTCCGGTGCCGCCGGTGGTCAAAATCAGGTGACAACCGGCGTTGACCAGGTCGATCAGTGTGGCACTGATCTGTGCCTGTTCGTCGGGGATCAGCCGCGCGTCGAACTGCAGCGGATTGCGTAATGTGCGGCCCAGCCACTCCTTGAGCGCCGGCAGTCCCTGGTCTTCGTAGACGCCGCTGGAGGCGCGGTCACTGACCGAGACGATGCCGATGCGGATGGAATCAAATGTCGCTTCGGCGGCTGCTGCCATCGTCGTCGCTCTCATTGTTGTCCCGGGCATCGTGCAACTGGCTGCGCACCAGCTGAAACAGCTCGCGGTAGGCCTTGCCATGGCGGGGCGTTTCGCCCGCCACGGTGGGCTGGGCATCCTTGCGCGTCTGGCGGATCAGCGCACGCAACTGCTGACTATCTGATTGCGGATACCGGGACACCCAGTCCTGAAAGGCGCCATCTTCCGCAATCAACTGCTCCCGCCATTGCTCGACCTGGTGCAAAGCCAGGGTCTCGCTGGCCGAGCCACTGTGCTGTTCGGTCAGCGCTGCACGTACCTGCTCAAGGGTGTCGGCGTCGAGCTTGCGCATCAGCTTGCCGACAAACTGCAACTGGCGCCTCTTGCCCTCGAAGTTGGTGATGTGCTTGGCTTCGGCAATGGCGTCGACCAGTTTGTCGGACAGGGGCAGGCGGCTCATCAATTCGGCGCGCAGCGTCAACAAATCTTCACCAAGTTTCTGCAGCTCGTCGCTTTCACGCTTGCGATCGGTACGGCTGGGCGTGTCCGAACCCTTGAGCTCGCGTTTGAGTTCGAGGTCGAGTTCGCTGCCTTCGGTAACAAACTTGCCCGAGACGAAGTACCCTTTTTTGGCTTTGCGTTGCATGGGTGAAAACGGGCATTCAGGCCAATGGCGGCCGGTAGTTGGTCAGCCAAGTATCATAGTCGCCCACGTGAACGAACCAAGATGACACAACACAAGAAGACCCGGGCCGACAGCGGCTTCAGCTATAGCCGCCCCTTTTTCGAGCAACTCGTGGACAGCGCCTTGCACCATGCGGGCAAGCTCGGCGCCACCGACGCAGCAGCGGAGGCGTCCGAAGCATGCGGCCTGAGCGTGTCGGTGCGCAAAGGCGAGCTGGAGAACGTCGAGCGCAACCGAGACAAATCCTTGTCGGTGTCGGTCTACGTCGGCAAGCGGCGTGGTAATGCCAATACCTCGGACTTCTCCGAGGCTGCGATTGCGCAGACGGTGCAGGCCGCGTTCGACATCGCCCGCTTCACGGCTGAAGACCCGATGGCCGGACTGCCCGATGCCGCCGACATAGCGCAGCCGTCAAGCCTGGCCGATGAGCTGGAACTGTTTTTTCCCTGGTCGGTGACCAGTGAACAGGCCGCCGAGCTGGCCCTGCGCTGTGAGCAGGCCGCCTTGAAGACCGACAAGCGCATCACCAACAGCGAAGGCGCAGCGGTGTCTGCGCAGCAGTCCCATTTTTTCAGTGCCCATACCCATGGTTTTCGCGGCGGATACTCGAGTTCGCGCCATTCAATTTCGGTCTCGCCGATTGCGTCGATCGGTGAGGACATGCAACGCGATGCGTGGTACAGCTCGATGCGCGACGCGAACGAACTGGCCAGTGGCCACCAGGTCGGCCGCTATGCTGCCGAACGGGCCTTGAGCCGGCTGGGCGCGCGCAAGATTTCCACCCGCCAGTGCCCGGTGCTGTTCGAGTCGCCGTTGGCCGCAGGGCTGCTGGGCGCCTTCGTGCAGGCCGTCAGTGGCGGTGCGCTGTATCGCAAGAGCTCGTTCCTGCTCGACTCCCTGGGCAAGCAGGTGTTTCCAAAACACATCGACATCCAGGAGGATCCGTTTATCAAGCGTGGCAAGGGCAGTTCGCCGTTTGATGAGGAGGGCGTGCGTGTGTCGCCGCGTACCGTGGTCGAGGGCGGGCGGGTCAAGGGCTATTTCCTGAGCAGCTACACCGCGCGCAAACTGGGCATGCAAACCACGGGCAACGCCGGGGGCTCGCATAACCTGGTGCTGCGCTCGCGCCTGACCGACCCGGGCGACGATCTGGACGCGATGCTGCGCAAGATGGGTCGGGGCCTGTTGGTGACCGAACTGATGGGCCAGGGCGTGAATTACGTGACCGGCGACTATTCGCGCGGTGCGAGCGGCTTCTGGGTCGAGAACGGGCGCATAGCCTACCCGGTGCACGAGATCACGATCGCCGGCAACATGAAGGCCATGCTCAAGTCCATTGAGGCGGTGGGCGCGGATACCTACAACTACGGCGCCAAGACGGTGGGTTCCATCCTTCTCGGCAAGATGAAGATCGCTGGCAACTGATGCGGCCCTGAGCGGCGCCAGAAGGGCCGGCATCCCGTGCCCTTCTTGTGCAGTGTCAGCGCGGACGCGCGCCGACTGCCTCAGCCGGCCAATGCCGCCTTGACGGCGGCGGAGACCTGGCCCATGTCGGCCTTGCCCGCCAGCCGGGTCTTGGCAAATCCCATGACGCGTCCCATGTCGCCGGCTGCGGGCTTGCGACCGAGTTCGGTGCTCAATTCCGCCACGATGGTGTCGACGGCGCCTCGTACCTGCTGAGCATCCATGCGCTCGGGCAGATAGGCCGTCAACACGACCAGTTCGGCCGATTCGATGTCAGCCAGGTCCAGCCTGCCGGCGCCAGTGAAGGCGGTGATCGAGTCCTTGCGTTGCTTGACCAGCTTGTCGATGATGGAAACCACGGCCGCATCGTCAAGCGTCACGCGCTCATCGACTTCCTTTTGCTTGCATGCAGCCAGCAGCAGCCGGATGGTCAACAAGCGCGCCGAGTCCTTCGCACGCATGGCGGTTTTCATGTCCTCCATGATCTGGTCTTTGAGTGCCATGTTCAGCTCCTGGGGAATCAATAGGTTCAATAACGCAAAAACCCGCGCTCGGATACCGGGCGCGGGTTTTGCAGTTTGCACGGGGCGGCGGGTGGAACCCGCCACACCATCAATACATTTTCTTGGGCAACTGCATCGAGCGGATGCGTTTGTAGTTGCGCTTGACCGCGGCGGCTTTCTTGCGCTTGCGCTCGGCGGTCGGCTTTTCGTAGAACTCGCGGGCGCGCAGGTCGGTCAGCAAGCCCAGCTTCTCGATGGTCCGCTTGAAACGGCGCAGGGCCACGTCGAACGGCTCGTTTTCTTTTACACGGATGGTGGTCATTAGCGTTTGGGTTCCAATAATGTGTCGGGAAGAGATCGAGCCTCCCGGCTGAAGTTTGCTGTCAACTCGCTCAATGGAGACCCCTGCGGCGGCAATCGCGGCTCGGGCAGTTTCCAGCAAAGCCGCAAATTATAGTGCTTTTGTTTCCTGATTCAACAGACGGACTGACAGCGCCTGTGCGCAGGCATATGCACTTGCCCAGGCCCACTGGAAGTTGTAGCCACCCAGCCAGCCGGTGACGTCCACTACCTCGCCAATGAAATACAGTCCGCTCTGGCTCGACTCCATGGTCTGGCTGGACAGGCAACGCGTGTCGACACCACCGGCGGTGACTTCGGCCTTGGCGTAACCTTCGGTTCCGCTGGGCACCAATGCCCAGCGTGCCAGCCGGTCCGCCAGCGTGCTGATGGCCTTGTCGCCGGTCTGGTCGATCGGCCGATGCCAGTCGTGCCCCATTTGCTGGTCCTGGCGGATCCAGGTGTCGGCCAGGCGCGTGGGCACCATGGTCGCCAGCTCGTTGCCCAGCAGCTTGCGCGACAGGCCCTTGGCCCGCAACAAGGTCTTGAGCAGGTCAATTTCTGGCGCCAGGTCGATCAGGATGGGGGTGCTGGCGCGCCAGTAGCTCGAGATCTGCAACACCGCCGGGCCGCTCAAGCCCCTGTGGGTGAACAGCAGGTCTTCCAGGAAACGGCTGTGCTGGCGTTTACTGCCGGTTTCGATCGCCACCGGCAACGACAGGCCGGACAACTCGGCAAACGGCGCCCACTGGGCTGCGTCGAACGTGAGCGGCACCAGCGCCGGGCGCGGCTCAATGAGCGGCAGTGCGAACTGGCGCGCGATCCGGTAGCCAAAATCGGTGGCGCCGATCTTGGGAATAGACAGCCCGCCGGTGGCAATCACCACCGCACGACTGTGGATCGCGCCCTGGGCACTGCCCAGCACATAGTGCTGCTCTGCGCCCTCGGTGGCGATGGTATGGATCGGGCAGTTCTGCCAATGCACCACGCCGCCGACCGCGCATTCGGTCAGCAGCATCGTGATCAGGTCCTGGGCAGAGCGGTCGCAGAACAGCTGGCCCTTGTGCTTCTCGTGGTAACCGATTTCATGGCGCCGCAGCAGGTCGATGAAATCACCGGGCGGATAACCGGCCAGCGCCGAACGGCTGAACTTCGGATTCTCGCCCAGAAAATTGGAGGCACTCGTGTACAGATTGGTGAAATTGCAGCGCCCGCCACCCGAGATGCGGATCTTCTCGGCGATCCTGTCGGTATGGTCGACCAGCAGGACCTTGAGGCCGGATTGCCCGGCCACACCCGCGCAAAACAGGCCGGCCGCACCGGCACCAATCACGACGACATCGAACGTAAACATGGCTGCCAGTTTAGACCGGCTGCATCAGCCGACGCTCTCGACCAGTAACCGTCGTGACACGCACCCGGACGCAACGCGTGCGGATTCGGTGCTCAGGCCTGGGACGCGATGGCCTTTGGCTGAGGTTGGGTGGCCGCCCCCGCGATATCGGCTGCCAGCATCGCTGCGCGTGCCACCTCGCCGATCACGATGATGGCCGGGCTGCCGATCTTTTCGCGCGTGATGGTCTGTGCCAGTTGGCCGAGTTCGGTCACGACCTGGCGCTGTGTCGCCAGGCTGGCGTTCTGGATCAGCGCAACCGGTGTGTCGGCGGCAAGGCCGTGTTTCAGTTCGTCCTGCAGGTGCTGCGCACCGGCAACACCCATGTAGATCACCAGCGTCAGGCGTGCGTCGCGCGCCGTGGCGGCCAGTGCGCGCCAGTCGGTCGCCCCGCCATCGCGCCGCGCGTGCCCGGTAATGAACACGACGCCCTGGGCATGGTCACGGTGCGTCAGCGGCACGCCGATGGATGTGGCTGCCGCGACGCCGGCGGTGATGCCGCTGACCACCTCCACTGTGAAGCCGGCGGCGCGCAAATGCTCCACTTCTTCGCCACCGCGGCCGAAGATGAACGGATCACCCCCTTTGAGTCGCACCACGGTCTCGCCGCCCTGCGCGGCCGACAACATCAGTTTCTCGATGAAGGCCTGGGACGTGGACTGGCAACCGCCGCGCTTGCCGACGTGGATCACGCGCGCCGCAGGGTTGGCCATGGCCACGATGGCGTCGCTTACCAGATCGTCCACCAGCAGGACCGTTGCCTGTGCAATCGCGCGCGCCGCTTTGAGGGTCAATAGATCCGGATCTCCGGGGCCGGCTCCGACCAAGGTGACGGTTCCTGCTCTCATGGGGTTATCTCCTGCTGCAGTTGTTTCTCGGCGTGCACGATATGTGCTACCTGCATCGCAATGGGGGTTGGCACGGGACTGGCGCCGTTCAGGACCGCGCAGATATAGGCAGCGGTGCTGGCAGGGTCGATGTCCCGCGGCAACGCCGGCAATGCCTCCAGCGATCCGCTCTTCGCTTCCTGCAGCGTCTGGCCGCGGCCCTGCAAAAAAAGTTCGATGCGTGGCGCGCGCCGCGGGTCGGCCACGGCTTCGCCTTCGGTGCCGCGCAGCAGCATGGCATTGGCGCCGGTCAGTGCAAAGGTGGCGGCCATCGACAGCGCGTACTCCGGGTGCGTGTAGCTGCTGACGATCAGGCTGGTTCCCGCGCCCGGATTCATCAGCTTGACCAAGCTGTGCGCCGGATTGCGCAGACCCACGATCCGGCGCACATCCAGCAGCTTTTGCAAGCCGGGGCAGAGCAGGGCGGTGGGGGCGAATACCACCTGGCCATCTGGCACGGGCTCGACACGCTGGGCGGCCGGTATGCCCAACGCTTCGAGCACGCCCGAGGTAAAGACCCGGGTCGACTCGCTGGCCGTGCCATGCACCAGTACGGCCAGGCCCTCGCGCGCCAACAGCAGCGCCAGCAGTGGCGTGAGCACCGGCAACTTGCGCGCGCCGTTGTAACTTGGAATGACCACCAATGGCCGGGGGCCGGCCGGGAACTTGTGCAGGCGACTGTCGGTGGCGTCCAGAAAGCCGGCCATCTCCTCGGCGGTTTCTCCCTTGATGCGCATGGCCAGGCAGAACGCGCCGATCTCCAGATCAGTGACGGCGCCATCGAGCACCTGACCGAACAGGTCGGTTGCCTGCTCACGCGACAAGGCGCGGGCGCCGTCCTTGCCGCGTCCGATCTCCTTGATGTATTTGGCAATGGCCATGGCCGCATTGTCCCGGATCAATGATGACAAGCAGTTATGAGCTTATGCCGTCACGCGGTTGCGACTCGGCCAACCCGAGGCCCTAAACTGCATGGTTGATGAAAGCTGCTGCCGACGATCTTCTGGTTCTGGGAATCGAGTCCTCCTGCGACGAAACCGGCGTGGCATTGGTGCAGTCGCGGGGCACGGCTGTGCCCATGTTGCTCGCGCATGCCTTGCACAGCCAGATCGACATGCACCAGGCCTATGGCGGTGTGGTACCAGAGCTGGCCAGCCGCGACCATATCCGGCGGGTATTGCCGCTGGCACGACAGGTGTTGCATTCAGCTGATCGCACCCTGGCTCAGGTCGACGTCATCGCCTATACGCGTGGCCCGGGCCTGGCCGGGGCCTTGCTGGTGGGCTCTGGCGTGGCCTGCGCGCTGGGTGCCGCGCTGGAACGGCCGGTGCTGGGCGTGCACCATCTCGAAGGCCATCTTTTGTCGCCCTTTCTCAGTGCGGACCCGCCCGAGTTTCCGTTTGTCGCCTTGCTGGTCTCCGGGGGCCACACGCAATTGATGCAGGTCGAAGGCGTGGGCCGGTACCGCATGCTGGGCGAAACCATCGACGACGCTGCGGGCGAAGCTTTCGACAAGTCGGCCAAGCTCATGGGCTTGCCTTATCCGGGCGGGCCAGTCCTGTCGCGCCTGGCGCAACAAGGGGATCCGGCGGCGTTTGCCCTACCGCGGCCGTTGCTTCGCAGCGGCAATCTGGATTTTTCGTTTGCCGGCCTGAAGACGGCGGTCATGGTGCAGGCCAAAAAATTGGTCGCGGCCGCTTTGCCCGCGCATGTCGGAGCGCTGGCTGACGGATTCCTGCAGTTGCCGGCGCAAATGCAGGCCGACCTGGCCGCTTCGGCCGAGGCGGCCATCGTCGATGTGCTGGTGAAGAAGTCGCTGGCCGCGTTGCAGCAAAGCGGCATGCGCCGACTGGTGGTGGCCGGTGGCGTCGGCGCGAACCGCGTGTTGCGCCAGCAACTCGATGCCGCCTGTGCCCAACGCGGAGTTAGGGTGTATTACCCCGAACTCGATCTGTGCACCGACAACGGCGCCATGATTGCGCTGGCCGGCGCGATGCGCCTGCAGTCGGGCTGCCAGCAGGCCAGCGACAGCTACGCCTTCGACGTCAAGCCACGCTGGCCGCTCGATCAGATGTGACGCCTGCCTGCCCAGCGCAGGAACGGGCGGGTCGGCTTGTGGCGCCTATTCTCAGTTGATCGCCAGCTGGGCGACCTTGCTCACAGGAACCTGCTTGACCAGATGCACGGTCAGCACGCCGTGTTCCAGTTTGGCCGTACTGGTGGCCACTTCGATTTCGGTCGGCAGCTCAAAGGCGGCCTTGTAGGCGCGCGGCGCATCGTCCAGCGACGCAATGCGCACCACCTGGCCTTCGATGCCGATGCTCAGTTGCTCGCGGCTGATGCCAGGCACATCGAAGCACAGCGTGTAGGACTTGTCGTCCTGTTCGATCGACGTGACCGGTTGCAGACGGCGCTGCGCGACCTCGTCAATGGTGCGCTCCAATGAGCGGCCGGCATTAAGAAACGCGTGACGACGGGCCAGGCTGGGGACAGTGGCGGAAAAGATCATGGAATGGCTCCTAGTAAACTGCGCGGCTCTCGACGCCGAGTGCCACATGCAATCAAGCTCTGTCCGCTTGCGCCGAAATCAAGTAGGAGTCCACCATGTTTATTCTTCGCGCCTGGCTCTTGAAATTGGGTTGCCTGCTCGCATGTCTGCCCGCGATGGCCTTGGCGCAGGCGCCGCTGCCGCCGGTCAAGATTGCGATGATCGAAGGGCTCAGTGGCGCCTTTGCCAACACCGGCGAGGCGGTGCATCGCAACCTGGTTTGGGCCCTTGAGCGGGTCAATAGCCGCGGGGGCGTCAAACTGCCTGCGTCTTCCGGGGGCAACCGACTGATGGTGCTGCAACGTTATGACAGCAAGGGCCAGAACGAGGAAGTGCTGTCTGCCTTGCGTGCGGCCATCGACGACGGTGTCCAGATCGTGGTGCAGGGCAATTCATCGGCGAATGCGGCGGTGCTGATCGATGCCATCAACAAGCACAATGCGCGCGACCCGGCACGCCGCGTGTTGTATCTCAACTACTCCGCCGTCGATCCGGTGCTGACCAACGACAAATGCAGCTTCTGGCATTTCCGTTTTGACGCCCATGCCGACATGCGCGTGGCCGCGTTGATGGAACTGATCAAGGCCGACTCCGCGCTCAAGCGGGTCTACCTGATTGGGCAGGATTACAGCTTTGGCCACGCGGTGCTGAGCGAAACGCGCCGGCAGCTGGCTTTGCAACGCCCGGACGTGCAGATCGTCGGAGATGAATTGCATCCGATCGGGCGCGTAAAGGATTTTCTGCCCTATGCGGCCAAGATCAAGGCCAGCGGTGCGCAGGCGGTGGTCACCGGCAACTGGGGCAACGACCTGACCCTGCTGGTCAAGGCCGCCAAGGATGCCGGCTTCGACGGCAGCTTCTACACGTTTTACGGCAATGCGCTGGGCGCACCGGCGGCCATGGGTGATGCCGGCATCGGCAAGGTGTTTGCGGTTGCCGACTGGATGCCCAATGTGCCGACCGCGGCAAGCGAGGCGTTTTATCGCGCGTTCCGAACCCGCTACCCGAACCCGGCCGACGACTACGTACACATGCGTATGCAGCTGATGATCGAGGCGCTGGCCCAGGCTATGGAGAAGGCCGCCAGCGCAGGCAAGCTGATGGCAGGCGACCGTCTGGATGTGGTGGCGATTGCGCGTGAACTCGAGACGGCGACGGTGAACCTGCAGGGGCAAGGAGGTCAGATGCGTGCGTCCGATCACCAGTTTCAGCAGACGCTGGTGGTGGGCGTGATGGACAAGGCCGGCTCGCCGGGCGTGAAGTTCGATGTAGAGGGTTCGGGTTACGGGTTCCGCGTGGTCAAGATCATTGCCGCCGCCGCCGCCGAGCAGCCAACCAGCTGCAAGATGCAGCGTCCGTAACAGCCGCCCGCCGTTTGTCTGACTCCACCCGTCGAAAGTACTTTCATGCGCCGCATTGTTCAAGATCTGCAGGAATCCCGCATTCGGGAAGTCGCCAACGCCGGGATCGGGCGCAGCGATGTGCTGCCGTTCTGGTTTGGTGAAAGCGACGAGGTCACTCCTGATTTCATCCGCCGGGCTGCGATCGAGTCTCTCGAGCGTGGGGAGACTTTTTATTCGCACAACCTCGGGTTGCCCGAGTTGCGTGAGGCCATCGCCGCATATGTGAGCGCGCGCCATCCGGCGGTGGCGCCGGACCGGATTGCCGTGACCTCGGGCGGGGTCCATGCGTTGATGCTGGCCGTGCAGTGCCTGGTGGACGCCGGTGACGAAGTCGTGGCGGTGACGCCGGTGTGGCCCAATTTGGTGGCGCAGCCCGAAATCATGGGTGCGCGGGTACGCTGCGTGTCGCTCAAACCGGTGAACGGTGCCTGGGTGCTCGACATGGATGCCCTGCTGGAAGCCGTGACGCCGTCGACGCGCTTGCTGATCGTGAATTCGCCGAACAATCCGACCGGCTGGGCGCTCGGCCGCGATGAGCAGGACAGGATCGCATCGCATTGCCGCCAGACCGGCACCTGGATTCTGGCTGACGAGGTGTATGAGCGGCTGTATTACGAACCCAGCGACAACAACTGCGCGCCCAGTTTCCTGGACGTCTGTACGCCTCTGGACCGGCTGATCGTGGTGAACAGCTTTTCCAAGAGTTTCCTGATGACCGGCTGGCGACTGGGCTGGCTGGTGCTGCCTGCGGCGTTGACGCCACAGATCGGCAAGCTGATCGAATTCAACACCTCGTGCGCGCCGGTGTTTGTGCAGCGCGCCGCGATCGTGGCTATGGCGCGCACGCAGGAGGTCACGCCGGGTATCGTGGCCCATATGCGACTTTGCCGGGACACCTTGACACCGCTGCTGCAGGCGGTTCCCGGTGTCGATCTGGCGCCAGCGCCCGGTGGCATGTACGCGTTTTTCAGACTGGGCGGAGCCACCGATTCGCTGGTCACGGCCAAGCGCCTGGTGCTGGAGGCAGGTCTGGGCCTG
>Ga0105048_10009600_pt1 | contig 15364 bp, 14 predicted proteins | sample MAT05_FD_78382 | JGI IMG/M metagenome (GOLD analysis project Ga0105048, IMG submission 78382) | Freshwater microbial communities from Lake Fryxell liftoff mats and glacier meltwater in Antarctica - MAT-05 | ecosystem: Environmental > Aquatic > Freshwater > Ice > Liftoff microbial mat | place... | reverse complement strand
CAGTGGGGCAGGCGACTCGCCTGCCAAAGTCTCATCGGGCGACTCGCCCGATGTTCCGGCGAGTCGCCGGAACAGACTGACGCAGGCGGGGTCGCCTGCGCCACTTTACTCCACGAGCAACCCGAGGCGGGCGAGCTTTCCCAGCATCGCGTCGAGATCCTTCTCGGTGATTTGCTGAACAGGAACGGCATCCGCAGTGACCCGACCATCACGCACGGCCTGCTGCAGAGCCTCGCGGAGGGCATCCCGATCCCGCGTGCCATCGAGCAGGAGCAATAATGCGCGGCCAAGCTCGTCGTCCATTCGCACAATCCCATGCAAGAGCGTTGACACCCTGTTGCCGAGTTCGAGTTGGATCCGGGCGAGCGCGCTCGCCTTGGGCTTCTCGCCGGGTTCCAACACAAACTGCGGATTGTCGGCGCGCAGTTCCAGCACACCCGCGATGGACGCCTGCAGGAGAGCCGAGGCCAGATCTTCTGCGTCGGCTGCCGCATGTTCGTCGCCCATTCGCCCCAGATCACTCCTCACCTTCCCGAGGAGATCGCGAAAATGGATGAACGACGGCCACGCGCTGCCAAGCCGTCGGAGCGCCGCCTTCACCAGCGGCCGGTCAGTTTCCAGTTCCGCATTCTTGCGGCCGATGAATAACTCGGGCGAATCTGAAAGTGCATCCCCGTGCCCCGACGCAGATCGAATCTCGCCCGCGATGGAAAGCCCGCCCATTTGCGCGGGACTGAAGCCGCGAGTGAGCCGAATTCCGCGGCGGCAAAGCAGCGTCTGCCGGAACGCCCGGCACCGCACGAAGTCACGGTATTGCTCGCCGCCGACAACGTCATCCGGATCGAGTTGCTGCAGCACCGACCGCACATGCGGCGGACATTCCAACTCCTGCTGCTCCGTGACATCCGCCTCCCCGAGAAACTGAAGCCCGTGTCGTTCCGCGTGCGCCATGAACGCGTGAAAGTACACAGGCCGGTTGTTCGCGCTGAGATCATCATGAAAAAAGCTGGCGTCGGTGTACTTGGTAATCCGCTCCAGCTCCCGACCGAGGATCTGCCGGTAGGGGTCATCCTTCTCGCCTGCTTCGGCCAGCAGCTTCACCAGTCCGCGCGCCTGCTGGATCTGGTCAGCAGGCTTCGGAAAATGCGCCGCGTGGTAGCGCATCATCCCACGCACCAGATCGCGCAGATGATTTCCCGGATACGCATTGTAGCTCACGTACGCGACGCCCCTTGCACTGAGATTCTTGCCGCAAATCTCCATGATTCTCTCCCGCACATGCGGCGGAACCCACGAGTAGAGCCCGTGCGCAATGATGTAATCAAACTCGCCAAGATCCGGCCCTGCTTCCGCCACGTCCCTCGCCTGAAGCCCGATGTTCCGCAAACCCAGCCTGTCAACAATCGCGCTCCCTCTCCCAATCGGCTGCGCCGCGAGATCGATGCCGACAAACTCACTCCCCGGCAGCCCATACGCCATCGAGATAAGATTGAACCCATCGCCGCAGCCGAGTTCGAGCACCCGGCAGCGCTCCACCGGCGCAGGCGTCATTCCAGACAGCGTCGCGACGACGGCAAGCCGATCCGGATGCGTCTGCGAATAAACCGCACTCGGATACGGAACCTCATCATAAAGTGTGGCAGGAGCGTCAGACATCCGCCCCGTTTCAGCGCGCGAGGGAATGGCGTCAATCGGATTGATCCTCAAGAACCCGGCGGACGTGCTCCCCCGGCCCGGTCCCCGCGAGTTCCCCCGTCGCTGTTGCGCGTGGGTGTTGCGCGTGGGTGTTGCGCGTGGGTGTTGCGCGTGGGTGTTGCGCGTTGATTGTTCCGAGCCACGACCGAAGAATCCGACTTCCGAAACTGTTTCCGATGCCCAAGACCATCACAAATTCCGTCGGCGCAGGAGCCGCCAACCGAACAGCGGATGTTCGGAACGTCCAAGAGTTGCTCAATCGTGTGGCACCCGCCTGGGGTGGCTGGCCATTCTCCATTCCAAATCTCCGTGAAGAAGATCGCATCCTTTCATTCCGGCTGAAGCCGCCGCAACCAAAGTCTGAGTCACCGGGACACCGCTGCGAATAAAGTGCTATCGAATAAAGTGCTTGGCCATGCGACCCGGACCGGCATACTCCCCGACAATCAAAGGCATGAATTCCCCTGCTTTCATCATTTGCCATCGGAATCCTGCTATTCGGTGCGGCATGGGCAGCGTGTCTCACCCTTCTTCGGTTCCTCCCTCCCACACCCCACTCACTCCTCCGCCCGCCGCTCGGACCGTTTCGAGTCCGGCGCAGTGAAAGAAAAACCCCTACCAGTTGATATGCCCGCTACACTCCAGATTGGCTCTCTTGGATTCGAAGTTGTCGTCCTGCAAGTCCAGTTGAACAGGAAGATCATGCCGAGTCCGAATCTTGCGGTTGATGGTGCATTCGGCCCTCTGACCAGAGCGGCCGTGGTCGTGTTTCAGCAACGCGCGGGTCTCGTTGCCGACGGCATCGTCGGCCGCAACACCCACGCCGCCCTTGCCCAGGGGCTGACACTCTCCACCGCAAACCACAACGTCACCCACATCGCGCAACCGACACCCACGACCTGCTGGGCGGCCAGCACAGCGATGATGACCCGCTCCACCGTCGCCGCCGTCCGCGCCAAAACACCACCGGAAATGATCGCCTCCGATGGAGGGTTGTTGAACAGCTCGGGGAGCGACCAGGCCGTGGTTACCGGCACACGCTACGGCAACATTCATGGCTTGAGCTGCCATGCGCCCATGAGCTGGAGCGTCAGCGCCTTGGTCACTGCGTTGCGGCGCAGCCCGCTGATGTTTGACATGCTGTGGAGGGCTTCCGAGTATGCTCAGGGCAACGGTTCACCTGGCCACATGATCGTAGTGTCTGCGGTTGTGAGCGACAATAGTCCCGTCGGGAACGGAACGTACTTGCTGGTCCTCGACCCCTGGCCGCCGCATGCCGGCAAGATCTCATGGGTCGAATACCAGCGCTGGATGAGTGAGGTGCCCACCCGCACCTACCGCGTCTTCGAGCGCCGCTAGCCAGACCGCTCCCTCCTTGGCACGGGTGTGCCGCCGATCCGATGTATTGTCACACTGGAGGAATAACGCGATGAAGAGGTTTCAAGGGAGAATACCATTGGTAAACACCTTCGGAAAAGCGTCTCTACATTCAGTCGACGGCACACCCCTTGGCACAGTCCCACCCCCGGGCCGCACGCGGCGCAATGCGACTTGCGCACAATGAATCGAGAGCATTTTAAGAAATGGCGCAGCCGTTTTCTGAGCTTCCATTTCAGACTATTCGCTGAGGGAAGTCTGCATTGGAACGGCTACGACATTATTTAGAATGCTCTAGCCTGCATTTCTCACACTCATGGGATGGGAAGCGACAGTGTGTTGCGCCGCCTGCACTGCGAGCCTGCGAAGCGGGCGGCGTTCCTGTAGCGTGGCTCTCCAGAGCTGCGCCGCAGTGAGCGCCGGCCTGGCGCAGCTCGGGTGGGCTCCGCTACAGACGCGGCCTGCCTGCGGAGTGTGAGAAATGCGAGCCAGCCTGTTGGTTACGCAATCTACGACCACAGATCCCCGACGGTGCTACGGATGACCCTTACGATGGCAGCGCATTCGGCACCTGTTTCTCCGTGCATGACCCCGGCGTTCCTCGTCCCTATTCCGAAGTCTTCGTCACCTTCGCCCTGCGCTATGAATCCGCTGCGTTCGTCAACGAACGCATGGATTAGCTCTGGCACAAATAGTCCGGGTGCTGCGCTCGGCTTCCGCGCGAACACAGACCTTACCGGAGCAAGGCTGGCCGGCGGGATCTACGGATCGGAGGACCGGATTTTCCGAGGCTTTGGACCCCGTCTCCACATCCCAATCCGAGCACCCGGCAGCGCTGCACCGGCATAGGCGTCAGTCCAGACAGCGTCGCGACGACCGCAAGCCGATCCGGATGCATCTGCGAATAAGCCGCACGCGGATATGGACGCTCATCATACGATGTGGCGGATGCAGCGGACATCCGCCCCGTTTCAGTGCGGGAGGGATTTCCGTCAATTGGATTGATCGTGGAAAACCTGCCGGGCGAATCCAGTGCGGTTTTGATCTTCACGTTCGCCTTGCCCCACTTCAACCAGCCCATTAGTATCTGACTGTGATCGGATTCGCATTCACTAACGCTTCGAGGAGGAACTGGTAATGCCCCCTGCTGCCCGAATTGGTGACAAGGTGCTTCAGGATGCCCCTCACTGCCACGCCCCGATCCATCCGGCACTGCCCTCGCCCACGCCGGTTCCTCACCCGGCGATGCCATTGGCAATCATCAAAGGCGAGCCGACGGTCCTCATCGGCGGCATGCCCGCAGCCCGGGTGACTGACACGACCCAACCGTGCATGTTGGCCGGTTGCGTGCCCGGCGGTCCTGGGATGATCGCCAAAGGTTCGGCGACAGTGACCATCGGAGGCCTGCCCGCGGCCCGCGTCAGTGATTTGTCCTCACACACTTCATGCGTGGCACCCATTCCCTCACCCACCGGCAAGATCCTCCCGCCCGGTTGCCCGACGGTGATCATCGGTGGCTGACCCGGCGTGAGAGTCCGCCATTTCGAAACGCTCCGGCCGGTATGCCCGGTCTGTCGTGCGCCAGGCGAGCCGGGCTCGACACTGCGAATCGCCCAGGTGGCGCGCGAAAGCGGCGGACATATCCTTGAGGGAGTTCTCCACTGTCCGAACTCAAATTGTCTTCGGGAATTTCCCATCATAGATGGCATTCCGTTACTCGTCGCCAATATCCGCCAATACATCAGCGACAACATCCTGTCGATTCAAGGGCGCGGCGACCTGAGCGAAGTGATCGAGAGCATGATCGGCGATTGTTGCGGCCCCGCCTCGGCGTTCGATGTCGCCCGGCAACACTTGAGTTCCTACGGATGGGACCACTACGCCGATCTCGACCCCGCGGAGCCTGCCGTCGAACCGCGTCCGGGGTCGATGCTCCGCACGCTGGATATCGGCCTGCAAATGGCGGAACCGATTTCATCGGGTCCCATCATCGACGTCGGATGCTCTGTCGGGCGCGCCTCGTTCGCGCTGGCAGACCGCGGAACGGAACTGGTTCTGGGAGTGGACTTGAATTTTCCAATGTTGCGCATGGCTTCCGGAATCCTCCGGCACGGTAGCGTTCGGTATCCCCGCCGCCGGGTCGGTCTCGTTTACGATCGCCGGGAGTTTCCCGCCACTTTTGCGCAGCGTGAGAACGTGGACTTCTGGGCCTGCGATGTCACCGCCCTGCCATTCCCCGCCGGCACGTTCTCGCTCGCGGTGAACATGAACGTCCTCGACTGCGTTCATTCACCGCGGGAAATGCTGCTCTCAATCGCCGGGATCCTCAAAGCCGGTGGCAAGGTGATCCTCACCTGTCCGTATGACTGGTCTGCGGGCGCGACTCCGTTGGAAGCATGGGTGGGCGGGCACTCACAGCGCTCTCCAAATGCCGGATCAAGCGACGCCCTGCTGCGAAGTCTTCTCACGCCAGGCGCGCATCCGAGTTCTGTCAATAACCTCGCACTGACAGCGGAGCGCGACCATCTCCCGTGGCACGTCCGACTGCACGACCGAAGCGCTGTGGGCTACGATCTGCACCTGGTCGTGGCGGCACGGACGGAGTAACTCTCGCGCGGCGGGCCGCTGAACGCTACGCCACCGGCGTCTTGCCACTCGCAAGATCCAACCCGATTGCGATGAAAGGCTGTTGTTCCTTGAACATGAATTCGAGGACCGCGGGCGGCATCGAGGGCGGTGTGACTTGGGGAACAGTGATCTGCGGTGATTCACGCTGGCCGGGGATCGCGACTTCGGGCACCTGGATGGACGGCGGCGTTCGAGTGGACAAATTCGCGTTCGCCGCGAGCGCCGACAGAACGGGCATGGCTCCTCCCAATGCGGGCACGTCCAGTCCCAGCGCGCCGGCCCCGCCAGCCGAAAGCGCCGCTACCGCTTCCGCATAAAGCTGGCCGGCTGCGCCGGGCATTTGCGGAACGAATACATCGGGCACCGCCGGCATCTGCGGCACCGCAAGATTTCGCACCGCGTATTCCGGACGCGCCAAAATCGTCGCCGAAAGCAACACTGCAGCATTCACAGCCTGTGGCGTCAGCCTCGGCAGTTTCACCTGTCCCTCAAGATCGGAATCCGGAACCGACGGCCCGCTTTTCGCCCAGGCAGCAGCCTGGGCAGCCCAACCGCCCGGCCCCTGCAATTCCGTCCTCGCCGCCGCCGTCGCCGCCGCCTGCTGCAATTCCGACGTCGGACTCTTCACCCACGCCTGCGCCGCCTGCATCGCCTGCACCTCCGTCGCTGGCAATTTGTCGGCGACTTTCAGCACACACTGCACCGTCCATGCCACGCCCTCGCGGTCAGGCATCCCGTGCGCCAGCACCTTCACCATGTCCGCCCCCAGGTGCCGCCCCTGCAGTACCGCGAGAAACTGCGCCGGCGTCTGCTGCGGCGTCAGCAACTGCAAAGCACCCGGCTCCGGTTCGCACTCTTTGCAAATCTCCGCCGCCGTCTTCGCGGGAATCCTCGGCAGTTCGGCGGGCACCGGCGGAAGCTGTTGCACCGGAACCCGGGCCGCCGCAGGAGGCGGAGGAGGCGGAGGCATCGACGGCGCGAGCCAGTCCGCAAGTTTGTCGAGAAAACCCATGGCGGAAGCTAATGCGTCACGATTCCGGCGGCGCCCAGGATGACTTTGGACAACTCCCACAGCGGCTTGAAAAGCGGGCTGCGACCAATGTAGAGCGATGAATAGACTTGTCCGAGACCACCCCGCAAATCGTCGGCGCTCCGCCCGTGCGTCTGCTTGAGGACGGAACTGATGTAGCGCTGGTGAAATTCAGCGGCCAGCAGGACGCAGGGGAGCTGACCGTGATCCATATTACCGAACCCGATTTCACGACTCACGCCGACGTCGCGGAGATGATTGAACTCCACGACGTGGTGCGACTGGGGAGTCTGCGTTGCCCAGAAAGTCCGGACATTCTCGTGGCGGTCGCTCCGCCGGTTGATTGCATGCACTCCGTCCCGAACGGGCGCGGCCAACGGCTGGATGCGTTGCGCAGTGAAATCCACGGCGTGATGCACTCCCGTTATCGTCGATCCGTAGCGTTCCTGTCGTGCCACATCCGCTGGCGGCCGGTCGGCCTTTCGCAAACCGAAGCGAACCCTGCAGTCGGTGACGAATTCCTGCAATTCCTCCGAGTCCCGGAGATCGGTGGCAAGCCTCGTCTGGTCCCTGTATTGCCCGATCATCCAGCATGATGGCTCCAGCGTTTCGTCCGGAGGAACCGGCAACAGGAACATCTCCCCGTACGGCCCCGGCGCCCAGACCGATTTGCAACCGGGAAGTGCTCGAATCCAGTTCCACATGGTGGAAAGCTAAGATCTTTCGTTGCGGCTTGTCCATTCCTCTGTCTCAGGGCTGAAGCATCAAGCGCGCAGTGGCCTTCCGTCATCGCTGCCGACCTCAACTATGTTCCAGTTGCCGCATCCCATTTCAGGCCATGATTGCGCTTGCGACGCGACGGGCTCAGGGGGCACTTTTCGGCAATGGCGAGCCACGCAAGAGGTCAGGTTCATCTCGACAATGCATCGGAGCCAGCGTCCTCTCATTTACGCCGCAACGCGGCGGTGAATCGCATGAAAGTTGCCTTGCTGCACAACACGCGGCCGATCCTGATGGCCGATGGACTCCCCGAGGACGCCTTCGAGGAATACGACACGCCGGAGACAATCGCATCGGTCGCGAATGTGCTGAGGCGACTGAAGGTCGAGGTCGAACCGCTGGAGGCCCGCCGCGATCTTCCATGGCGCCTGGAGGCTGGCGGTTACGATTTCGTCTTCAATCTTGCCGAGGGGCGAGGACGCAGGTGCCGGGAAGGGATCCCTGCGGCGGTTTGCGAACTGCTCGGCATTCCCTTCACGGGATCGGACATGCTCACTCTGGCGATCACGATGGACAAAGCCGCAGCCCGAAGGCTCGTCTCACCCGAGGTGCCTGTAGCCCGCGCGATGCTGATCGAGGGGGAACCCTGCCGAAAGCAACTTGCGGCGATGCCTTACCCCGTCTTTGTAAAACCCAATGACGAGGGTTCGAGCAAAGGAATCCGCGATCAATCGATCGCCCATGACGTGAACGCCGCATTGGCCATCACGCAATGGTTGCGGGAGCATTACCACTGCCCAGTCCTGGTGGAGGAGTTTCTCTGCGGCGCGGAGGTGACCGTCGGCGTGGCAGGAAACGGCTGCCGGACTCGGGTGCTGGGCACGATGGAGATTGCACCCGCGGCACCTGTCGCCGCCTGGGCGTACACGCTGGATGTGAAGCGCAACTGGCGACAGCGTGTGCGGTATCATGTGCCCCCGCGGCTCGACGCGTTCACTCGCGCGCTCATCGAGGAGCATGCTCTCACGGCGTATCGTCTGTTGGGGTGCAGGGATCTGGCGCGGCTGGATTTCCGTCTCGACGCTGCAGGGACGCCGCATTTTCTCGAATGCAACCCGCTTCCGGGCTTGAACTCCGAGAGTGGCGATATCGCCATCCTGTCGCAACCAACGCTCGCGTACGACGACCTCGTGCAGGGCGTGCTCATTGATGCGGCCAGCCGGTGGAACGTTTCCCTGCCGAACGGGCATGCGTGACAACCTTCAGGCCTATTTCGCTGCCACCAGCCCGCACCGCTTCTGCCCGGCTGGAATGTCTGCCTTGGGATGAAAGTCCTCGTGCTGCATTCTCTGCCGCCGCAGGTGCCAGCCGTAGGCCGCCGTCCGTGGGAATTCGATCTCTCGGCCGCCGCCGACGGAATCAAAGTCGCGCTGCCGGAAGTTGCGGTCTGCGGCGTGCGTGGCGAGGTTAGCGAAATCCTTGCAGCGCTGGAAGAGCATCAGCCGGAGGTCGTGTTCAATCTCTGCGAGGCACCGCTCTGTCGGACGGACTGCGAAGCGCATGCCGCCGCGCTCTTCGAACTGCTCGGCGTGCCATACACCGGGGCGCGCAGTGAAACCCTTTCGCTTTGCCGCCGCAAAGACCGCACGGCTGCCGTGCTGGCGGCAGCCGGAATCCCGGTCCCGCGCGCGGGCGTTTTCCCGTGCATTGTGAAACCTGCCGATGAGCACGGTTCCGCCGGCATCGGGACCGATTCGATCTGCGCCGATGCCGATGCCGCAGTGAGGGCGGCAGCACGTTGGAACGGCCCCGTCATCGTGCAGGAGTTTCTTCCGGGCCGCGAGTTCGCGGTGGCGCTGTGGGGGGCGACGGAGCCGCGGCATTTCTCGATCGGCGAAACCCGTTTCCAAGCTCCACTGCGCCTCAACACCTATGAAGCGAAGTGGGAGATCGAGAGTGCGGACTTCGCTCACTCCCCGTTGCTCTACCACACTAAGATCGACCCGGGCCTGCGCGAGTCGGTGGTCGCAGCGGCGCGGGGTGCGTGGAGCGCCGTGGACGCCCGCGGTTATCTCCGCGTCGATGTGCGGCTAGACACCGCGGGAGCACCGAGAGTCATCGATGTGAACGCGAACCCGGAATTGTCTCCCGAAGTCGGAATGCACCGCGCTGTCACCGAGGCCGGGTGGAGATGGGAGCAGTTCGTCCGCCGGCAAATCGAATGGGCGCACTGATCATCCGCGAACTCACCGCCGGGGACAGCGATGCAGTCCGCACGATGCTCGCCGCGTGCGCAGCGTTCACCGACGAGGAAGTCCGAGTCGCGATGCAGGTGCTTGCGGACGGACTCACGGGCGGACTGGATGGCGACTATCCGCTCTTTGGAGCCGTGCCCGACGGGCAACTGCGCGGCTACGTGTGTGTCGGCAGGACGCCGCTTACCCGCGGCACATGGCACGAGTATTGGATCTGCGTTCATCCCGCCGCGCAACACCACGGGATCGGCCAGGCGCTGCAGGCACACGCAGAGGCCTTCGTGCGCTCCCGCGGCGGAGAGCGCCTCGTCCTCGAAACCAGCGGACGCCCGGCGTACTCGCGCACACGGCGCTTCTACCGCAAAGCCGGCTACCGTGTCGTCGGGCGGATAGCCGACTTTTACCAACCCGGGGATGACTGCGTCGTCTTCTGCAAGACGCTCGCATGATCCGCGTCGGCGACAGTCCGGGAAAGGGTCGAGGAGTCTTCGCCACGCGGACAATTCGGCGGGGCGAGACCATCGAGGAAGCACCGATCGTCCGGGTGCCGGAAGAGCAGGTCGCGCATCTGGACGCGACCGTGCTGGGCGACTATTACTTCCTCTGGCGCGAGGATGAAAAAGAGGCGGCCCTGGTGCTGGGCCTCTGCTCGCTGTGCAATCATTGCTATGAGCCGACCGCGCGCTTCGAACTTCGCCCCGAGAGCCAGACCATCAAGTTCATCGCGTTGCGCGACATCCCCGCGGGCGGGGAAGTCACCTTGAATTACAACGGCAAACCGGACAGCCGCGAGCCGGTTTGGTTTGCCACCTGCGAATAGCCGGGAGCACATTGCCATGTGCGGCGCGGTACCCGCAGCCATCACTCTTCGGCCACCTCGAACCAAATCGGAATTCGATGACGCGGCCCGACATGGTAGTTCGCCGTGTTCTTGTCTCTCGCGGCGACGTCGCGCAGCCCAACGAACCGGATCACCTGTTGCTGCTGACTCTCGGATTATTTCGTGCGTTGAAGTGAATGAAAATCGTTCGCGTTCAGATCAGAAGCAAGCTTGCCGAGGGAGCGGCGATGGGTGCCACTGGAACCGGGTTTGCATCCGACAGGAATCTGGACTGACGCCACTCAGTTCAGAGCGATTTGGGCCCCTTTGACGGTGACGTTTGCGGAACCTTGAATCGTGAGGCTCGTGCCCTTGATGGTGATGGTGCCGTCCTTCTTCATCACGATGCTGGCCGCTCCGGTTGTGATGGAAATCTCATCTCCGGCACTAATCGTGAGCTTCTTGCCGACGGTGAGGGAGTCGTCCTTGCTGATGCTTTCGGTGCGCGCCCCACTGATGGTGATGCTTTCATCCTTATCCACCGTTTCAGTGCGATTGCCGTGGATCGTGATGGTCTCGTTGTTATCCACCGTCTTCTCTCGGTCGTGGCCGACCCAGTGCGCCTCGTCGTGTTCGGCGGCGATGGTCAGGTCCTTTTCGGCCCGCAAATAGACGAGTTCCTCGCCTTTCTTGTCTTCGAAGCAAAGTTCGTTGAACGTCTCCGGATCTCCGCCCTTGGTGCTCCTAGTTAACAGTCCGGACTGGGTCTTGTTATCCGGAAGCTTGTAGGGCGGCATCATTTCAGCGTTGTAAACGCTGCCGATGACGATCGGAGCGTCCGGGTCGCCCTCCATGAAATCCACGATGACTTCCTGGCCGATTCGCGGGATGTGGATCATGCCCCAGTTCTTGCCAGCCGACGGCGTTCCGACGCGTAGCCAGCAGGAACTGTCGGCGTCTTTCTTTCCCTCCCGATCCCAGTGGAACTGCACTTTCACGCGGCTGTATTTGTCGGTGAAAATTTCCTCGCCAGCGGGGCCGACGACTGTGGCGGTCTGGGCTCCCATCACGCACGGCTTTGGCGTCGTGCGCTGCGGGCGGAAGGGGAGATCCTTCGGGACGCAGGTGAAACTGTTTGAATAGACAAAGCTACTGTCGTCGCCAGTGCGGTAGGCATTCCCGCCATGGGCCGAATGATGGATCGAGGTCAGCACGTAACTCCCCTCGGCGTCAAAATGATCCTCCAGCGTGAACTTGTGTCCACTGGTGAACTGGCTGCAATTCGAACTGCCCTGAATCACCAGCGCCGCGACCGTCTCCGCCTGCATCCGGAGCTCGACCGTCCGTGTGCCGTCGCCGGAGATTTTCCCGAGTTCCCCGGACTGCGCGCCGCCGCCCTGGTCAATGCCGTCGAATCGCTGCGCGAACTCGCCAGGATAATCGTAGAGCTCAAGCTTGCTGTTTCCGGCGACCTCCAATTTGTGGGTGACCTTCCCGGCGGCAACGCTTCCAAGCGTGCTTTTCTTCGACTCGAAGTTTTCGCCAGGACGCTCGAAGCAATGATCCCACAAGGTAAACTTTCCGGACCTTACTTCCTGGACCTTTTGCCATTCGTGGATGTGATTCCAAGCGGGCGCGCCGTTTTCCATGTTGCGCCAGCGCGCCTTCACAGGGGCCGGCACGTCCTCATGCACGCCCGGTGAATTGCCGACGACCATCTTGTGCCCGTCCTCCGTGTGCTTGAAAAAATAGAAGATGCCTTCCTCCTCCATCAGGCGGCTCGCGAAATTGAAATCGGTCTCGCGATACTGCACGCAGTAGTCGCGCTTCTCGAAGTTGCCGGTCAACGAGTAGCTCACATCCAGGCCGGAAAGAACCTTCTTCAGGATATCCGGGACGCTCATGTGCTGGAAGATCCGGCTCTGTGCGCGGCGCGTGAGCAGCCAGAATTGCGGGACGATCTCGGCCTGGTAGGATGTGAAAGTGTCGTCCCGGTTGCCCTGTGAAAACCGGCGGCAGATGCCGCCGAAGTGACGATACTTCGGCTCACTGCTGTCGGAATTTTCGTCCATCACCTTGATGCCCACGACCACTTTCTCCCCGAGAAGCTTGTCGAATTCGATCTTGGTCGAGTTGGCCGCAAGCAAATCGAGCCGGAATGCAAACAGCCCGCTAATCTGCTCGGACCCCTCAAATCCGACGAGCAACAGCTTGTCCGGGCCGAGCGGAGTGCTCACGACCATCTGACGGTTTCCCTGTTTGTATTCGGACATGGTTTCTTGGACCGGCGGGACTGTTCGGTCCTCCCGATCGATCAACCAATGGGGAGGACTTCTTTTGCTTTCCATGCTGCGGAGTTCTTCCTGATCGGGCAAGGTCAAACTTGGGAAAAAGCTGTCGTCCGGGTGAGGCGCAAGTCCACCGGCAGAAGTTTGCCAGCACCGCGCGGTGGCAGATGGCTGCGCGCAGTCTGAGGTCCGCTGCGCAGGAGAGACGGCCATCGTCGCCTCGCCAGCCCCAATGCCTTTCGGATATCCCCAGTCTGAATCCCACCGGGATTCCGTATCCAGGCTCAGGGTTGCGAGGCACGGGCCACCCTGGGAATCGGCTGCAACGCCTGCCAAGCGGGCAGCGTTCACATAGCGTGGCTCTCCAGAGCTGCGCCGGAGTGTGCATCGGCACGGCGCAGCTCGGGAGAGCTACGCTACAAACGCGGCTTGCCGGCGGAGTGTGAGAAATGCGCGCTAGCAGCCTGTTGAAATACACGGGCGGCGGACGGAAGTCAGCCGTCTCGGCTGACACGGCAAACAGGCGTCCCGCCTGTAGAGTCGCACCGGAGCATGGTTAGCAGGCCAGAGGCCCGCATGCCCTGACAGGCCGGAGGCCCGTCCTCCACCGTCGTGCGTGGGCTTTTCAACAGGCTGCTAGCCTGCATTTCTCACACTCCGTCGATGGCAAGTGCTCAGTTCTCAGTTCTCAGTTCTCAGTTCTCAGTTTGCGTCCGAGACTGGGCACTGAGAACTGAGCACTTAAAAGAACCGCGGGCAGCAACACGCTGTCCCCCGTTTACCCAAGCGCGTGAGAAATGCAGGCTAGGCCGGGGATTCATTGTTCCGATCGTTTATGTGTTCTTCCTCGTGCGCGACTGCATCACCTGGAGCAAGGGAGGCGGAATCGTGGAACGGATCATGAACATCCCGGCGTCGCTGTTCCTCTCGGTGTTTGAGACTTTTCTTTTCGTGATCGAGGGTGCTCTCCCGAAATCTGCGGACACTGCGAGGGACGTCTGATCGAGGCGACCACCGGCGGCTTTCACGATGCGTTTCTTCGCGGGCCCGGGGATGTCCGGTGAGCGGAAGGTCAACGGCAGTGATTTCAACGAAAGGAGACGGCGGCTCAGTTTGAAATCTTCCGCCTTTGTCTTGCTCCTGCTCTCTTTGCCCCGGTGTTCGAGGGGACGAGCACGAGCAAAAAAGTGTAAGAGTCGGCGGATCCTCAAAGTGAACCACTGCCCAAATGGATGCTCGGCAGCAGGCATCCCGTCGGGCATGTGAGGGAGAGATCATGAACACGAAGGCAGATGGCTCGCAGAACTCTTACGCCCTGTTGCTCGCAGACAGTTGGCAGGATTATCAGTTACTCGACAGCGGGGATGGCATGAAGATGGAGCGTTGGGGTGATGTGGTGCTGGTGCGCCCGCATCCCCAGGCCATCTGGCCGAAGCGCAAGGATGGCGAGTGGTCGGGCTGGGACGGATTCTATCACCGCAGTGAGGAAGGTGGCGGGCAATGGCAGTTCCGCCGTCCGCTCCCGGAGTCGTGGAACATCCGTTACCGGGAACTGACGTTTCGCATCCGGCCCACGAACTTCAAGCACACCGGCCTGTTTCCCGAGCAGGCTCCGAATTGGGATTGGTGCATGGCAAACATCCGTGCGGCACGCGCCGCGGGGCGCGAGGTCAGCGTGCTGAATCTTTTTGGTTACACCGGGGCAGCCACGGTCGCTTGTGCCGCGGCGGGTGCCAGCGTCTGCCATGTGGATGCTGCAAAAGGAATCGTGCAGTGGTGTCGTGACAACGCGGCACTCTCCGGCCTCGGTGCGGCACCGGTCCGGTACATCGCGGAGGACTGTCAGAAGTTTGTGAAGCGTGAGGTGCGGCGCGGGAAGCGCTACGACGCCATCATCATGGACCCGCCCACCTACGGCCGCGGACCGGATGGCGAGCTTTGGAAAATCGAGGAGCACCTGTGGGATCTGCTGAAGGAATGCCGCGCGCTGCTTTGCGATTCGCCGCTCTTTTTCCTCATCAACGGCTACTCGACCGGCCTCTCGCCGCTCGTGCTGGCAAATCTGCTCGGGGAACTGCTGCGTGATTCCGGCGGGAGCATCGCCGCCGGTGAGGTGGGCCTGCCTGCGCAGCGGGACGGCAAGATTCTCCCCTGCGGCCACTACGGCAGGTGGAATGCGGACGGCGCCGGGCATCCGTGATCCTGCGTTGACCGGCTGCGGTCCGAGGCGGCGTCTCAGCCCTGCGTTTGCCTGGCCGGATGCTGTAGGAAAAGGCCACCTCGTGATTCTTCTGTCCGAAGCTTTCCTGCTCGGGCAGATACGACCGCACGAGATCCGCGGTCACTTTGTCCGGCGCGACGGTGATGCGCATGTAGCCCACCGCGCCGATGCAGGGTTCTCGTTCTCGTGTTCATACCGGGAGGAAAATTGCGCCTGCGGTCCACGTGGGCGAAGACACAGGCTGGAAAGCCTGTGTCACTTTGCAGCCTCCGCAAAGTGACACAGCCCGTCCCGGCTGTGCGGAGAGTGGCACAGGCTTTCCAGCCTGTG
>Ga0105048_10009599_pt1 | contig 15365 bp, 17 predicted proteins | sample MAT05_FD_78382 | JGI IMG/M metagenome (GOLD analysis project Ga0105048, IMG submission 78382) | Freshwater microbial communities from Lake Fryxell liftoff mats and glacier meltwater in Antarctica - MAT-05 | ecosystem: Environmental > Aquatic > Freshwater > Ice > Liftoff microbial mat | place... | reverse complement strand
TGTTGGTCTTGGTCCACGCGGGCGGCTCACCACCGGTCTTCGGCGCGGGGCCGGGGCCCTTCGCGGGCGCCGCGGGCTTGTCGGCTACCGGCGGCGGAGGCGGCGCCTCTTCGTCCGCGGTCGGCGGCGTCGGGTCAGGCTGGTGCTTGGGCGTCTCCTTCTCGAGATCGCCGAAGGCCTTGTCGCTGTTCTCCTCGATCCACTTCTTCAGGTTGCCGGGCATGTTCGCCTTGCCGGCGGCGATTTCACGCGCGCGGTTGAAGTCGAGGACGACCAAGCCGTACCAGGCGCCGTTGGCCGGATCCATCCAGTAGCCCTGGGGCTCGGTGCCCTCGAGCAGCTGCGCCGAGAACGTCTTGATCGCCTGGGTCACGAGCTGGCTGTCTTCCGACGCGCCGTTGCTCTTGATCGACTCCTGGAAGTCCTTCATCAGCGAGGCCGAGTAGGTCTCGAGCACCTTGCTGATCTCCGCGCGGCCGCGGTTGATCGCCGTGGTGCGCGCGAGCTCGGTGTTCTTGATCCCGCCGACCGCACCCACACCGCTGATCTTGCCCTTCTCTACGTGGGTTCCACGATGAACCCACTCGGGCGCATCCGACGACGCAGTGGGCGATCCAGGGGGGGGCGACTTGCCACCGCAGGCGAGAACACCCGCGAAGAGCGCGAGGGTCGATAGGCGTGAAATTGACAGCATATTCCAGAGTCCTCCGTGAGAGAGAGCGAGAAGCTCGCTCCTAAAACGGTTCGACCCGGAACGCTACAAGTAATTCAGAGGTGTGAAGGCGCTCAAGCGCCGGAACACGAAGAATACAGACTAGCGCTTGAACGCCTTGTCGATGGCTTCCACGATTTTCGGAGCTTCCGTGAGGCACAGCTTGTGGGCCGAGAGCGCGGCCGACTGCTTCACGTCGCGGCGGCCTTCCTTGCGGTTTCCGGTGAAGGTCTTGATGACCTTCTTGGTCTGCGCGTTCACGAGCTTCAGCGAGAGGTCGGTGCGCACCATGATGCTACCGGCGATCTCGCCCGCCTTCTCCGACTTGAGCTTCCCGATCAGGACCGCGTCGAAGTCGCCGCCATCGGCCGACTCGTCCTCGCCGTCCTCGTCCTCCTCGTCGATCTCGATCTCGGTGATCTGGTAGCCCTTGTTGCCCAGCATCTCCATGATGCAGTCGCGGACCCGGGTCGCCCCGTTGCCATCCACCTTGATTCCGAGCTTGAACTCGCCCGCCGCCGAGTCGAACTTGCCGGAGAGCTCGCCCACGTCGTGCTGCGCCGGGATGCCCTTCCCCTTCTTGTCGCAGACGCGGAGCATCGCGTTCAGCGCCTCACGCTCGTCCATCAGGTTGATGGCGATGCCGTAGTGCTTGAACGCGGCCATCTTGTCGCCGCCCTCGGCGGTCGAGACCGCCCCGTTGATCTTCGAGTCGAGCGCCTCGATCTGCTCGGTCAACGCGTTGGCGCACTGCGCGCGGTCGAGCACCGCGAGCGCGTAGAACGTGCTGCCGTCCTTGCCACGCTCGCGGATCTCGATCCCCGACAGCGTCTTCTGCGCGGTCACCTTCGTAAACTGCGCCACCGCCTGCACCTCGACGCTGACGCCCTTGCCGGCCGAGTTGACCTTGGACGCCGCGCCCTGGAAGTCCTCCATCACGGAAGTCACCTTGGACTCGAAGATCCGCGCGATCTCGCCGCGCGCATCCAAATCCGCGGACTCCTGCTTGGGCCCTTTTCCGACGCCGATGAGCAGCTCGCCCGGCGGATACTTCGGATCCTTGCCGCTGATCCAGCCGGGCGGGGCCGCCCACGCGGGGGCGGCGATGGTGAGGGTGAGGGCGACTCCAAGGGCTCGGCGCATGGTCATACCTCTTTCAGTACATGCTGCGGACGCTGAGAACGCTGCGCTTGCCGGCCACCACGTCGACCTGGAAGGTCTCCTGGGGACCGACCGGTGCACCGCCCGCGTCGTGATAGCTCACCGTGACGGTGTGCGGTCCGGCCGGAAGGAAGATCCGACCGACGTTGAACTGGGCCGGGAGCACCGTCCACGACCGCAGATCGGCCGCCTCGGTGGCCGCCGCCGCGATGTTGCCCGCCAGGCCGACGATCGACCCGAGCGCGCTGTCGCTGCCGCCCGCGATCGCTTGCGCGGCCTTGGTGGCGACGTACTTGATGACCGCGCGCGCGATCGCCTTGGTCTTGATGCCCGGGAGGCGGAGCTCGAAGTTCTTGAGCACGATGCTGGTGATCGGCTCGGCCAGCTCGGTGTTGGCGCTGACGCCGTCCGAGGACACCGTCGCGTACGCAACCTTCGGGACGTTCGCCACGAACTCCGGCACGGCGATCGCCATGACGTAGCCGTCCGGCATCTGTCCGTCGAAGATGAGCTCGCGCTTGCTGGGCGACTCACCGTTTCCGTGGATCACGATGACTTCGCCGTTCTCCTTGAGCTTCTCGAGCGACTCACCGGTCGCGCCGGTCTCCGCCTTGAACTTGGCCACGTCCTCGGCGAAGCCGAGCGGCTCGCCGGTGCGGACCAGGTCCTCACCGATGAACTTCGGCGGGGGCATGCCGAAGTTGCCGGCGTAGTCCGTCTGGTAGGCCACGTACGCGGCCTTGTAGAGGATGTACGCGTCCTGGTTGTTGCCTTCCATCTCGTAGAGCATGCCGATCAGCCAGAGGATGAAGGCGTCCTGCTTGTAGACGGTGCCGGACTCGCCTTCCTTCTCGTAATGGACGAGCATCTTCTTCAGGAACTCGTCGGCGCGGCGCGCCTCGACGAGCGCGTCCGCCGGCTTGCCGAGCTTGAGGTTGTTGAGAGCGGTGTAGACGTAGACGAGGACCTTCTCGAAGTCCTCGCCGCCGTAATCGACCACGGTGTCGTTCGAGAGCATCGAGCCGACCTGGCCGGAGACCGAGGTGGTCCAGAGCTCCTGCATCGCGGCCTCGGCCTTGATCAGGTTGGCGTTCGAGTCGTCGGCCTTCTGGGCGTAGTGGAGGATCGTGCCCATGTTGAGCCAGTACATGACCCGGTCGCCTTCGCCGTACGGATCTTCCTTGGCCTTGTCGAGCTGAGCGGCGGCCGTGTTCCAGTCGCCGCGCTGCATCGCGGGACGCATCTCATAATACTGTTGGACCAGGCCTGCTTGGCTGCACGCCATCGACAGGAGCAGAGGAGCCCCCGCTGCGAGCTGAAGAGCTCTCCGTACCGAATTCATTTCTCGTAACCTCCCTGACGTTTTTCTAGAGTGGAAAAGGAAAGCGCCGATTCGACCACTGCTGGGGCAAGCAGGATCGATCGGCGCTCGCCGTGCTCAATCGAGCAGCGACCTCACCAGGACGCGCCGGCCTGCTCGACGACCTTGCGGATCATCTTCTCGCCGATCCAAACCTTCTCGTTCGTCTCGACGTTCACGAGCTCCATGTTCACCAGGTACGCGCGGATGCTCTTGCCCGCGCCGTCCGTCTCGTTCTGCGAGTTGACGACGGTCTGGAGCGTGAAGTCCGCGCCGGTCTCGTTGCCCTGGCTCTTCACGCTGTCGTCGCTGGCGTGCGTGGCCTGGCGCTGCTTCTCGGCGACGTTGACGTTGTCCTGGCCCCACGCGGCGACCACGCGGCACTTGCCCGAGTTCAGGAGCTGACGCTCGAGCTGCTTGCCGAAGTAGTCGGTGTTGACGTTGCGGTCGTCCGTCCGCTTGATGACGCCCATCAGCTTCACGACCGGCTTCTTGCCCGCGTTTCCGGCCTGGTAGTCCGAGGCCCACGAGTTGTTCATGACGTCGGCGATCATCTCCTTCGAGACGAGGTTCGCGTCGATGTCGTTCCAGTAACCGGAGAGATCGCCCCCCTCGGTCGAGTCGGCGGCGGTCCGGGTGACCGCCTTGTTCGGGCCACAACCAACCACCAAGGCGGGCGCGGCGAGAGCGAGGCTGAGGGTGATGACGCGTGAGACGAGCATGGGAATTTCTCCTGGAAAATGAGCGGCACGTGGGGTCGCTCGCGTAACTTCGCACCGGCGTCTAACACGACGACGGAAAGGCATGCAATGCCCCCATCCGTCGAACGCTCGACCGGGGCCTGGGATCTAAGGATTTGCGGGGCTTCTTACGACCGAGATAGCGAATGCTACCCGGCAAGCCCAAAGGCGAGGCTCGGACTTGCTCCGGCCGAAGCCGACGGCGCGCAGTGAGCGCAGCGAACGAAGTCATCAGTACGGGGGCGGATCAGATCCGCGTCTCGAACTTCAGCGTGCCCCACGACTCGCCGCTGCAGGTCGAGATGACCTTGAAGTCCGCGCGCCGGCGGCCGGGGCTGCCGATGAACTTGCCTTCGACGATGAAGTCGACGCCGAGCTTGTGCAGCTTTTCGAGGTTCTTCTCGCGATCTCCGCCTTTGCCGAGATCGTTGGTGAGCGAGAGGATGTCGCCGCCGCCCATGCCCTTGAACGTCTTGTTCTCGTCGAGCTTCTCCATGAGCTTGTCGCGGAACATCTCGACCAGGTCGGCGTTGTCTTCCGCCTCGTCCTCGAGCAAGCCGATCGCGATCCGGTAGCGGTACTTCGCGTTCGAAACGCGGTTTCCGAGGCCGAAATCGCCCTTCTTCTTCTTCGACTTGTCCTTCTCCGCGATCCACTTGGCGACGAAGCCGTTGCCCTTGTCGTCGGGCTCGGTGACGTACACGACGCCGATCGGCTTGTCGTTCTCGCCCATGCCTTCCTCGAACACCGCGAGCGGCATTCCAGGGCGCGGCGAACCGGTCCGGAGCTTCACGTGGACCGTCTTGGCGTCCGAGTCTTCCTCGTCGATCTCGCCCTCGTAACGCCACATGCCCAGGCCGTTGAGCGCGCCGATCATCGCCTCGGCGGTGTCGTAGAAGTGCCGAGCGTCCATGTTCAAGAACGCCTCGTGCTTGCCCTTCACGGCGCCTTCGCCGCTGACCAGGCCAGCGATCTTCTTCGCGGACGTGCGCACCGCGACCCGGAACTTGTCGATCTCGCGAAAGTCGACGTCGTCGGCCATCTCGAGCTCGAGCGTCTCGACGTTGGTCACGTGGACCGTCATCGTGAAGGTGTCGCCGGTGAACGAGAGCGTGCCCGCCACGACGTAGTCGGCGTTCAAGAACTTGCCGATCTGTTTGACCTTCTTGGGGTCCATCAGGCCGGACTGCCCGCGCTCGAAGCGCTTGATGGCGTCCTCCGCGCGCTTCTCGTCGACGACCTTCACCTTGCCGGACTTTACCAGCTCCGTGATGAACGTCGGCTGCGCGTTGCGCCCCATCAGTCCGAGGTTGTGATCGTTGGGGGACCCGAACTCGAGGACCGCGACGGTCTTCTTCTCCTGCGCGGAGGCCGCGGTCGTGCCCATGATCAAGGCCGCCGCGATCGCCAGCGCGGCTACGCTTCTCTCACGCATTCATTGCTCTCTTTCGGGGCTCTACCAGAGCCCATTGCCCTTGGAGGCGCCCGAGCTCTTCGTACCCTTGCCGCCTTTGCCGCGGCGATGGTCGAGCTCGTTGCGCATGTCGTCCATGTCCTTCTCGAGCGCCTTCATTTCCTTGATCCTCGCCTCGACGAACGGCTCCAGCTTGTACGGCCGGGCCTTGGTCAGGATCTTCGCCTCTCCCGCCACGTTCGTGACCGCCGGCGCCTTGGGGTCCGATTTCGGGTCCTTCTTGCCCTGTTTCCCCGCCGGAAGCGAGAGCGAGCCCGAGACGTTGTTCGACGACTTGGCGGCCTGCTCCCAGGACACGTCGGCGACCTCCTCGCCCTTCTCGGGCTCCACCACGACGATCGCGCTCGATCCGTCGTCGCCCTTCACCTCATACGTCTTCTGCTTCGGCTCCTGCCCCGCGGCCGGCGACTTCGGCGGCGTTGCGGCCGCGACGACCACGGACGGCGTGCCGGGCTGGGCGTAGGCGACCTTCATCAGGTCCTTCTTCTTCATCCACTCGACGGGGACCGAGCTCTTCAGGCTGAAGTTGATCGAGGTGATGGCCAGGCCGTCGGCGGCGCGGCGAGAGATCGAGGTGTTGATGCCGACCATCTGGCCCCACTGGTTGATCAGCGGGCCGCCCGAGTTGCCGCGGTTGATCGATGCCTCGGTCTGGAAGACGTCCTTGCCCTTCACGCCCTGGAAGTCCTTCACCACCGACGACACGATGCCGGTCGTCATGGTCCAGAGGCCGCCGGTCTCGGGGTGCCCGATGGCGACCATCGGCTCGCCGATCTCGACCTGGTCCGGATCCGCGAACGGGATGGTCGGCAGGTTGCCCGGCGGGGCCTTCATCTTGAGGAGCGCGAGGTCGAGGTCGTAGTCGACGTCGATGATCTGGGCGTCGAAGCGCTCCTTGAGATCGTCCTGCATCGAGCCGCTGAGCTTGTCCGGCTTCAGGTAGATGAAGACCTTCTTGAAAGGCTTGCCGTCCTTCGAGATCACGTGGGCGTTGGTGATGATCTGCCCGTCGGGCGTGATGATCGAGCCCGTGCCCGCGCTGCCTTGCGCCGATCCGTCGGTGCCGAACACCAGGACCACGGCGCGGCCCATCTCCTTGTAGATCTGGCGCGGGCTCAGCTCACCGCCGGCGTAGGCGGGGTGCAGGGCGGCGAGGCCCACCGCCGAAGCGATGGCCACATTCAGGAAACCTCGAAACATCTCTCGTACCTCCGAAGGTCGAACGTCTGACGATGACCCCACCTTGTCTATTCCATCGTGGAGCGTTGCGCCATTGCGTTGGCGCTCACTGACGAGCGGAACCAGGACGGGTCCCACGGCCGGCGGAGCCGGACCGGACCCGTCCTTCCGCGCCACGAGGACGTGGCGCTCACTGCTGCTTGGCCTCGGCGGCCTCGAGCTCGTCGAAAGCGGCGGCAGCGCGCTCGCGGACCTTGGCGATCTTCCGCTCCTGGGCGACGGGATCCTCGGCCGAAACCTCTTTGAGCTTCGCGGCGAGCGTCGCGGCCGATTGATCGGTCTTCATGCAGGCGAGCGCGAAGGTCATGCCCTGCCGTTGCACGGAACCGTTGGAGTCGTACCAATACTCGAGCACCTCGGCGCCGTTCACCACGACATCGGTGGTGGAGTCGATCACCTGACGGACCCAGCTGCCGTCGTTCTCCGCGACGTCGAGGAGGACCGAGTTGATCTTGCTCTCGACGGTCCGGGCCAGCTCGTTGCGCGCGGCCTCGGCGGCGTTCTTCATCGCGTCCTGCCGGTAAAACGTGGGATCGACGCAGCCGACGGCGCAGACATTGCCGGTCATGCGCGGCGTCCGCAGCACCCAATCGGGCGCGGGCTTGCCACCGCCCGAGGGCGGGCTGCTGCTCGGGAGCACCATGTGAGGGGCTACGTAACGGGGAGGCTCGCTCGCGCAGGCACCGGCCAGGAGCAGAGTGAGCGCGAGCTTCCAGCGAACCACCAACGGCATCGTCACCCTCGCACGCAGCGCAATCAAGTCACCCGAGGTGCGCGCGAGTACGCGGCACCGGAGCGACTTTCAGAGAGAGGGAGTGGAAAAGCGGGCGGCCCCGGGACACCTGGAAGGCAGCGGTGATTTCGCCGCAGGTCCCGGAACCGCGCCACACTCGGGAACTACTGATCCGCGCGCTTGGCTTCTTCGGCCTCGAGGTCCGCGAAGGACTTCTCGGCCGCGCGACGGACGCGCTCACGAACCTTCTCGTTGAGCTCCTTGGCCTTGCTCATCTGGTCCATGAAGCCGTCCATGTCGAGCCGGGCCAGCGAGTAGATCGTGCCGTCGGTGGGGTGGATCCAGTGATCCACGACCTCGACGCCGTTCAGGGTGCCGGCCGAGAAGGTCTTGATGGCCTGCGACACGAGCTGGCTCTCGTCGGACGCGCTGAAGTCGCCCGCGGTGGCCGACTCCTGGAAGTCCTTCATGAGGGACGCCGAGTAGGTCTCGAAGATCTTCTGGATCTCGGCGCGGGCGCGGTTGTCGGCCGTGGTGCGGGCCAGCGAGTGGTTACGGATGCCGGACGCCGATCCGACGCCGTACATGATCTTCTTCTCACCACCAAAGGCGCCGGAGCCCTTGTTGACCCATTCGGGGTACTCGACCACCGGACCGCCCGGGGTGATTTGACCCTCTTGGGTCTTTTGTCCGCCGCAAGCGACGGCCATCGGCAGAACCAGGGCAAGAGTCAGTGCGAGGCGTTTCATGTTCGAGATCTCCTTGTTCGAATGCGTCGGGTCGCGTCGCTTCGTAAACCGTTCGGGCTCTAGGCGCCTCGCGACTTGCTGTCAACGGCCGCTCTTTGTGCGGCCTGTTCGCTTGACTGTGTATCGCATCCAAAGACGTCCAGGTAGAGCGTTGGAGTCATTGTGGCGGCCGTCTCATGGCTGCGATCGCGCGGGGAGTACCCGGAGGCTCGCCAGCGGCTTTTTTGCATCGTACAAGACTCTCGCGTGCCGCGACGCCGGTTGAGGGTCTGTCAGTTCACCCCGTCGCTCTGGAACGGGGGCGCGGAAGAGCGAATGGCCCGCATCCTCGGGGCGTTGGACCGCAGCCGGTTCGATCTGGCGTGGATGGGGTTCGGCCCGGCGCGCGAGGCGCTCATCGCCCGAGCCGGTGACGAGGTCTACATCGAGCCCATTGCTCGCGATCACCTCAGCGGCATCGAGTTCGCCCTCGTGCCTCGGATCGCCCGAACGCTGCGGCGTCTCGCGCCCGACGTCCTCCACATCCACAACTGGTCCACCAGCGCGTACGGGATCGCCGCGGCGCGCCTGGCCGGCATCTCCAACATCGCGTACGAGACCGCCGGCCGCGAGTCACCCGATCCGCCCACCCCGCAGCGCCAGCGGGTGATGCGCACGATGGCGCCGCACATCCGGCGCTTCACGACGGTCTGCAAGTTCCTCGGCGACGAGCTCGAGGCGCACTGGGGCGCGCCGGCGGACGCCATCCGGGTGATGCCGACGGGCGTGGATCTGGCGCGCTTTGCCGCGGACAAGGACGCCAAGGCGGCGGCTCGGCAGCGGCTCGGCATCCCCCACGACGCGATCGTGGTGGGCAGCCTCAGCGTCTTGCGACCGGTGAAGCGGCTGACTGATCTGGTCGAGGCGGTCGGCCGGCTGGCGCGCGATCGCTCGAACCTCTACCTGGTGGTGGCCGGTCAGCCCGTCCAGCTCGACGTGGCGGATCTCGCCGCGCTCGGCCGCGCCGTGGGCCTCGGCTGGCACCTCGTGCTCCCCGGGATGGTCAGCGTTCCGGCGGAGATCCTCGCGGCGTACGACGTGTTCGTGAGCTGCTCGATCTTCGAGGGCGCCTCCAACGCGATCATCGAGGCGATGGCCGCGAGCCTGCCGGTGGTCGGCACGCGGGTCGGGGGCACGCCCGAGCTCATCACCGACGGCGACAACGGCTTTCTGGTCGAGCCGCTCGACATCACCGGCCTGGCGCAGGCGATCGGACGGCTGGTCGACGACCCCGAGCTGCGGGCCGAGATGGGCGCCGCCGGCCGCGCGCGGGCCGAGGCGTATCACGACGACCGTCACATGGTGGACGTCTACGCGTCGCTGTACGAGGAGTTGGCCAGCACACCGCCGGGTACCCGGGACATGCTGGCCTCGTTCGCGAAGAGCGCGCGGGCGCTCAGGATCTAGAGGAGAAGGATCAGGCTTCGGAAGCGGCGGGCGCGGTCTTCGTCTCGCGGTCGACGAACTCGATGATCGACATCGGCGCGTTGTCACCGGCACGAGGGCCGAGCTTCATGATCCGCGTGTAACCGCCCTGGCGGTTCTGGTAACGCGGCGCGAGCTTGCCGAACAACGCATCGAGGTTGGTGCGGCTCCGCAGGATCGAGAAGGCCTGACGTCGCGCGGTGACGCCGTCGCCGGCCATCCCGTTCTTGGCGATCGTCACCAGCTTCTCGACCGCGCGTCGCAGCTCCTTGGCCTTGGCGTCGGTCGTGGTGATGCGCTCGTGCTCGATGAGCGCGTTGCACAGGTTCATGTACAGCGCCTTGCGGTGCGCTGACGTACGGCCGAGCTTGCGCCCTGAATTTCGATGTCTCATCGATGTCTCCGGTTAACCACGGGCCCGCTGCGCGGGCCGGCTTTGCCTCGGGCGTCGCCTTCGGCGACGACCATCGGCTACTTCTTCAGATCCTTGGGGGGCCAGTTGTCGAGCTTCATTCCGAGGCTCAACCCCATCTCCGCCAGGATCTCCTTGATCTCTTTCAGCGACTTGCGGCCGAAGTTCTTCGTCTTCAGCATCTCGCTCTCGGTCTTCTGAACGAGATCGCCGATGTACTTGATGTTCGCGTTCGCGAGGCAGTTCGCCGAGCGCACCGACAGCTCGAGCTCGTCGACCGTGCGCAGGAGGTTCTCGTTGAAGGGAGCCTCGGGCTCCGGCGCAACGGTGATCTCCGGCTCGACCTCGTCCTCGAAGTTGATGAAGATCGACAGCTGGTCCTTGATGATCTTCGCCGCGAAAGCGACGGCGTCCTCGGGCGACACCGATCCGTCGGTCCACACTTCGATCGTCAGCTTGTCGAAGTCGGTCTGCTGACCGACGCGCGCGTTGGTGACGTGGTAGTTGACCTTCTTCACGGGCGAGAAGATCGAGTCGATCGGAATGGCGCCGACCGGCATGTTGCCGCCCTTGTTCGCGTCCGCCTGCACGTAACCGCGGCCCTTCTTGCAGGTCATCTCCATTTTGAGATGCCCGTCCTCGCCGACCGTGGCGACGATCAGGTCCTTGTTCAGGATCTCGACGGTGCTATCGGTCTCGATGTCGGCACCGCGGATGATGGCGGGGCCCTTCTTGTCGATGCGCAGCGTCTTCTGGTCGTACGTCCTCATCTTGATGAGGAGGTCCTTGAGGTTGAGGATCACGTCCGCGACGTCCTCGGTGACACCCGGGAGCGCGGTGAACTCGTGGAGCGCGCCTTCGACCTTGATCGACGTGACCGCGGCGCCCTGGAGCGACGACAGCAGCACGCGGCGAAGCGCATTGCCGAGCGTGATACCGAAGCCGCGCTCGAGCGGCTCGGCGAAGAATTTTCCGTACGTGGGAGTCAGCGACTCCTTGTCCACGACCAAAGCCTTCGGCTTGATCAGGTCACGCCAGTTTCTGTAGACCTCGCGATCCATGCTTTTCTTCCTTCCGAGCGCCACCACGTGAACCGGGCGTCAATCCGGCCACACCACGGCGCTCTGGTGGGCCTCTCCTTCGTGGAGAGGCCCTGACGCACTATCGAGCTCGAGAAATCAAACGCGGCGGCGCTTGGGCGGACGGCAGCCGTTGTGCGGCAACGGCGTCACGTCCTTCACCAGCGAGATCTTGATGCCCGCGGCGCCGAGCGCGCGCAGAGCGGCCTCGCGACCGGCACCGGGACCACGCACCAGCGCGACCGCGGTCCGCATGCCGTGATCCATCGCCTGCTTTGCCGCCTCGTCGGCCGCGACCTGCGCGGCGAACGGGGTCGACTTGCGTGAGCCCTTGAAGCCCATGGCGCCCGCCGACTTCCAGGCGATGGTGTTCCCCGCCTGATCGGTGATGGTGACCATCGTGTTGTTGAACGTCGCGCTGATGTGCACGACGCCGGTCGGGATGTTCTTTTTGGGGGCTTTTTTGCCGCCCGTCTTGGGATTCGCCATCGTTTACTTCTTCTTGATCCCGCCCTTTTTGGGGCCCTTGCGCGTACGCGAGTTGGTCTTGGTGCGCTGGCCGCGGACCGGGAGGCCCTTGCGGTGGCGCAGGCCGCGGTAGCAGCCAAGATCCATCAAGCGCTTGATGTTCATCGAGACGTCGCGGCGAAGATCGCCTTCGACCTTGAAGTCTTTCTCGATGATGTCGCGGATCGCGGCGACCTGGTCTTCCGACAGGTCGTCGGAGCGAAGGTCGCGCGCGACCTTTGCCCTGTCGAGGATCTCGACCGCGTTCTTCCGACCCACTCCGTAGAGATAGGTCAGCGCGATATCCATCCGCTTGTTGCGTGGGAGGTCGACACCGGAGATGCGTGCCACAGTCTTACCTGCTCTCTCTCAGCCCTGCCGCTGCTTGTGGTTGGGGTTCTCGGGACAGATGACCCGAACCACGTTCTTACGGCGGACGACCTTGCACTTCGTGCAAATCTTTTTAACTGACGCTCGAACCTTCATTGGTCCTGCTCCTCACGGTGGGACAAGGGGTCGGTGCCTAACATGGCCCACCCCGGCTCACCAAACAAAAAAGTCATACGCGAGCTCCCAGCGCTTTTTCGAGCGCCGAAAACACGGAATCGGGGCTCTGCGTGCCATCCAGGCGCGTCACGATCCCCTTGGTTTCATAGTGCGGAATGACCTCGGCGGTCTGAGCTGCGAAGGCCTCGAGGCGAACCTTCACCTTCTCTTCGGTGTCGTCTGGCCGCTGCACCAGCGCGGTCTTGCAGCGGTCGCAGACCCCCTCGACCTTGGGCGGCGAGGATTTGACGTGGTGGACGTTCCCGCACTTCGGGCACGAGCGACGACCGATGATCCGCTCGAGCAACAGCTCCTGCGGGACGTCGAGCACCAGCACGTGCTGGATCTTCTCGCCGAGCTCGCTGAGCGTGCTGTCGAGGGCCTTGGCCTGGCCGACCGTGCGCGGGAAGCCGTCGAGCACCCAGCCACCCGGGAAGCTGCCCTTGCCGAGCGTCTCCTTGATGAGATCGATGATCAGCTCGTCCGGGACGAGCTTGCCGTCGTTCATGAAGGTCTTGGCCTTCTCGCCGAGCGGGCTCGCGTCCTTCACCGCCTGGCGAAGGATGTCGCCGGTCGAGATCTGCTTTGCGCCGTAGATCTCGAGCAGACGCTGGGCCTGCGTCCCCTTGCCGGATCCCGGGGCTCCGATGAGGATCAGCTTGTACGGCGGCTTGCTCATGACAGGCTACGCCAGGGGCCGAGCGCGACCACGGATGCGCGCACCGGTCGCGCCGGTGATGCCTTCGTAGTTGCGGGTGATGAGGTACGACTCGATCTGGTTGACCGTGTCGAGCGCGACGCCGACGACGATCATCAGCGCGGTGCCGCCGAAGTAGAACGGCAGGTTCGAGAACTTCGCGATCAGGATGTTCGGCAGCACGCAGACGGCCGCGATGTAGATCGCGCCGCCGGTCGTGATGCGCGTGAGGACCCGATCGATGTACTCGGCCGTCTGCTTGCCCGGACGCACGCCGGGGATATAGCCGCCGAACTTCTTCAGGTTGTCCGCGACGTCCACCGGGTTGAAGGTGACCGCGGTGTAGAAGAACGCGAAGAACACGATCATCGCGACGAAGATGACGTTGTACGTCCACTCCGTCGGCGCGAGCGCAGCTTGCACCTGCCCCATCACCGGCGAGTCCGGGAAGTACTGCGCGATCGTGGCCGGCAGCACCAGGAGCGACGACGCGAAGATCGGCGGGATCACGCCCGACGTGTTCACGCGCAGCGGCAGGTGGGTCGACTGACCGCCGTACTGCTTTCGTCCGACGACGCGCTTCGAATACTGCACCGGGATGCGCCGCTGGGCGCGCTCGACGAACACCACGATCGCGATGGCGGCCAGCGCGACCACCAAGATCATTACGACGTCGAGCGGCTTCAGCGAGTCCGTCGTGGCCAGCTGGGCGGTGTTCACCACCGCCGGGATCAGGCCGGAGACGATGCCTGAAAAGATGAGGAGCGACATGCCGTTGCCGATGCCGCGCTCGGTGATCTGCTCGCCGAGCCACATGATGAACGCAGTACCCGCGGTCAGCGAGAGCACGGTGATGACCTTGAACGAAAGGCCCGGCTCCGCGACGACTGACTGGCCATTCGGCGCCATCGACTCGAGGTTGGCCGCGATGACCGATCCCTGCACGACCGAGATCACGATCGTCAGATAGCGGGTGTACTGGGTGATCTTTCGACGACCCTGCTCGCCCTCTTTCTGCAAACGCTCCAGCTTGGGCACCACCACGGTAAGCAGCTGCAAGATGATGCTCGACGAGATGTACGGCATGATCCCCAGCGTGAACACTGACGCTTGCTCGAGCGCCCGGCCTACGAACATGTTGAACATGCCGAACAACGTGCCTGACTGGCTCTCGATGAACTTCTGCATCAAGTGCCGGTCGACACCGGGCGTGGTCACGAAGATCCCGAGCCGGTAGATCGCGATCATGCCCAGAGTGAACAGGATCCGCTTACGCAGCTCTGGGATGCGCCCGATATTTCCGAATGCTGCAGCCATCGAGATCCTCATTCCTCCGGAGAGAAGTGATCAGCCCGCCGCCTTCTGCTTGGCGGCGGCACGCTTCGCAGCGCGCGAGTCGGTGCGGACCCACTTCTCGCGATCGGCGATGAGCTCCACCTTGCCGCCCGCGGCCTCGATCGCCGCCTGAGCGGCCTTCGAGATGCGGTTCACCTTCACGCTGACCTTGTGGGCCAGCTTGCCGGTGGCGAGGATCTTCACACCGTCGTAGACGCCCTTGACCAAGCCGCGCTTGCGCAGCTCGACCTCGGTCACCAGCGAATCGGCCGGGAAGAGCGCGAGATCGTCGAGATGAATCTCGGCGAAGTCCTTGGCGAAGGGGTTCTTGAACCCGAACTTCGGCAAGCGGCGCTGGATCGGCATCTGGCCGCCTTCGAAGCCCGGGCGAACATGACCGGACTTGCGCGCCTTTTGGCCCTTGGTGCCGCGGCCCGCGGTCTTGCCTTGGCCGGACGCGATGCCCTTGCCCTTGCGTTTCTCGTTCTTGTTGGCACCCTTCGGTGCCTTCAGTCTGCTGAGCTCGCCACTCATTGGAATCTCCTACTCAGGCCTGGGCCTGGGCGCGGCGCTTCTTGATCCGACCGCTCTCGCGGAGATTGTCGTCTCCATCGAAGCGCTCGACCTCGAGCATGTGCTGCACCTTCATGATCATGCCGCGGATCGGCGCGGTGTCCTTGAGGACCTTCGTCGCGTTCGGATACCGCAGCCCGAGACCGCGAACGGTCCCTTCCTGCTGGGGAGTGCACCCGGAGAGCCCGCGCTTCAGGGTGAGCTTGATCAGGCTAGCCATTTGTTCCTCACTTCGCCTGCGCCGTGGTCAGGACCTTGTCGGCCGCGATGCCGCGGCGATCAGCCTGCGACTTCACGGTGGACAAGTTCCTGAGCGCGTCGACGGTGGCGTTGACCACGTTGTGCTTGTTCGAGGTCCCGAGGGACTTCGTGAGCACGTTACGGATGCCGGCAGACTCGAGCACCGCGCGGACCGGGCCGCCGGCGATGACACCGGTACCAGGCGCCGCGGGGCGCATCAGCACCTTGCCCGCGCCGAAACGTCCAAAGACATCGTGCGGGATCGTGCCGCCGGTGACGGGAACCTTGAACAGGTTCTTCTCCGCCTGATCGCGACCCTTGCGGATCGCCTCCGGGACCTCGTT
>Ga0105048_10009596_pt1 | contig 15367 bp, 12 predicted proteins | sample MAT05_FD_78382 | JGI IMG/M metagenome (GOLD analysis project Ga0105048, IMG submission 78382) | Freshwater microbial communities from Lake Fryxell liftoff mats and glacier meltwater in Antarctica - MAT-05 | ecosystem: Environmental > Aquatic > Freshwater > Ice > Liftoff microbial mat | place... | reverse complement strand
TCCCAGACCGGCAGGTACAAGCGCCGCAGCAGCATCAGCAGCTTTTGGCCCTGGATTGCGCCGCGCGGCATCTGGATTTTCCCGTCGCGAACGCCGAGGCGAAAATTCAGCAGATAGCGCAGCGAATCGTCCTTGCGGCGCATCGGCAAATCCAGCCGTGCTGGATCGTCGGCGAGCATCTCTTTCCAGTCGATCTTAGCGATGACGGCTTCCATCTCATCGGGCGAGTATCCCATTGAGTACATCGCGCCGATGATCGCGCCCATCGAGGTGCCAGCCACATAGGCAATCGGAACGCGCTCGCGCTCGAGAACTTTCAACACGCCAATGTGCGCGGCACCGCGCGCGCCGCCGCCGCCCAGCACCAAGCCGATGCGGGTGGGGTGCGCTGGTTTGATGCGTGGCGCGGTGCCGGCTGTTTCCTCGCCGACCGTTTTGCCCGCGTTTTGCACCTCGGCTGCGCGCAGTGGCGCGCAAAGCGTCTGCAAACTGAGCGCGAGCAGCGAGCCAATTGCTAATCGCGCTATAAAGCCGACTATATCGTGCCGCCCCATCATTCCGCTGCCTCTGCTTGACCGGGGCGCATTGTAGTGCGGCCTTGCAGCCAGGCAAGCGCACCGTCGCCCGCGAGCGCACCGCTGGCAAAGCACGCGGTCAGCAAATAGCCGCCGGTCGGTGCTTCCCAGTCGAGCATTTCCCCCGCGCAGAACACCCCGGGCAGCGCGTTGAGCATCAGCGTCGGGTTGAGATCCGCAAACGCGACGCCACCGGCCGTGGAAATTGCCTCATCGAGCGGGCGCGGGCGCACGACGCGCAGCGGCAGCGCTTTCACCAACGCGCCGAGCTGCTCGACATTGCCGCGCAGAGTCGCGTCGCTTGTCTCGTAAATCAGCGCGCAGTGCACGCCGCTTAAGCCCAAACTCTTGCGCAGATGATTGCTGAAACTCATGCCAGCACGCGGATGCGCCAAGCGCTTTTGGACCGAATCAGCGCTTAAATCTGGCTTTAGATCCAGCGCAATTAACGCCCCATCCTGCGCTTCAAGCTGCTCGCGAATTGTTTTGGAATGGGCGTAAACCAGGCTGCCTTCAATGCCGTAATCGGTCACGATCAGCTCACCCACCGTGCTGTGTGCGCCAGCTGTTAACCGTACCGATTTGAGCGGAGCGCCTGCAAAACGCGTGCGCAGGTTGGCGCTCCAGTCGATTTCAAAACCGCAGTTGCTCGGCTTGAACGCGCGCACATCAACGCCCTGCGCCAGCAGCCACGGCCGCCACGCGCCGTCTGAACCCAAGCGCGCCCAGCTGGCGCCGCCGAGCGCGAGTACGGTGGCGGTTGGCTGTCGTGAAATCTCACCCCTCGGCGTGCCGAAACGCAAGCTTTGATCAGCGCCAAAGCCTAGCCAGCGGTGTCGCACATGAAATTCCACGCCCTGCTGGCGCAAGCGCCTGAGCCACGCGCGCAGCAGCGGTGCGGCTTTCATTTCAAGCGGGAACACCCGCCCGGAACTGCCCACAAAAGTATCGACGCCCAAACCGTACGCCCAGGCGCGCAACGCTTCGGCATCCAGCCGATCCAGGAGCCGCGCGATCGTCGCGCGCTGCTCAAAATAGCGGCGTTCAAAGAGTTCTCGCGGCTCGGCGTGGGTCAGATTCAAGCCACCCACGCCGGCTTGCAAAAACTTGCGCCCCACCGAAGGCATTGCGTCGTAGACGAGGACCTTTACACCCGCAGCACTCGCGACTTCAGCCGCCATCAAGCCCGCAGGCCCGCCGCCAATGATCGCGAGCTCGCTCACGGCTTTGTTGCAGGCGGCGCGCTGGCAAGCCCCGGCGGCGGCGGCGGCAGCGGCAGCGGCAGAACAATAATGCCGTCACGCAAGCGTTCGCTGATTGCCTCGAGTAAATCATTGGTCGTCGTGGCGCGGTGGCCCAGGGCGCCGACAAAAAAGCGCAGATCAAACAGCATGCCCGCGTCGCTGATCGCGCTGAGCCAGGTGCTCGGCGCGGGATCGGCCAACACACTGGGATGGGCGCGCGCGATTTCGCGCAGCTCGCGATGGATCATTTTGGGGTCGCAGGTGTGCGCGACGCTCAGGCTGATGGTCACGCGGGTGACTGAATCGCTGAGCGTCCAGTTGGTCAGCTGTCCGGTGATAAAGGTTTTATTCGGGATCACAATTTCTTTGTTGTCCCAATCGAGCAGCGTGGTGGCGCGCGTGCGGATGCGCGTCACCGTGCCGGAGCTCGTACCCACGGTGATGGTGTCGCCGACGCGAAACGGGCGCTCAAAGAGCACGATCAAGCCGGACACAAAGTTCGCAAAAATTTCCTGCAAGCCAAAGCCCAAGCCCACCGTAAACGCAGCCGCAAGCCACTGGAAATGGCCCCAGCGCAAGCCAAGCCAGCTTAACGCCAGCCCCAAGCCGACCACCACCACCACATAGCGCGCGATGCTCAAGATCGCATAGCGCGTGGCGGCGTCGAGCTCAAATCGATTAAGCCCCAGCTCAAGCACGCCGCCCAAATTTCCAAGCGCAATCCACATTAAGCTGAACGCCAATAGCGCCAGCAGCATCGATTTAAGCGTGACGGCAGTGGACACGCTGACGCCGTCTACCAGATCGCTTGAGCGCCACATCGTGACGGAATCCAGCACCTTCAATGCCGGCAGTAGTTCAGCCCAAATACCCCACAGCATCAGCACTGCTACAGTGACCGTGGCCGCACGCAAGAGCCGCCGCGTCTGGTCGCCGATGCGCTCAATGGTGATCTCAGCTGCCTCCACTTCGGTGACTGCTTCAGCGCTGTGCGTGAGCGGGTGCGCGGCTTGCTCGCGGCGTTCGTCGCGACGTTGAAAGATCAAGCGGCGCTCGTTGAGCACCAGCCAGCGGCTGATCAGCCCATGCAACAGCGTCAATAGAAGCACCGCCTGCGCGCTGGTTAACGCGCGCTCAGCAAGCGCCAGCGCGCTCAAGTGATAGCCAGCTGCTGACAACAGCGCGAGCGCCACTGCGCCTAATGTCAAGGTGAGCTGTACGGCTTTACGCAACAGGACATTGCGCTCTTGGGCCACGCCGCGCTGCGCGCCGATGCCTTCAGACTTTAGGGCCCGAAAACAGACCCACGCCAGTCCGAACATGCCAACGATCAACACCATGCGGCTGACCGCGTCGGCCGCACCGCCTAGGTCGCGCGCGAAACTCAAACGCACAAAAAACACCATCGGCAGCACCAGCAGCGCCAGCGGACGCAGCGTCGCGCGCAGCGCTTGGCGGCGCTTTTGGGTCCAGCGAAAATGGGCGTGCGCAAGGCCGCGCTCGCGCAAAGTCCAGCCAAACACGCTCAAGCAAAAATAAACGCCAGCCACTGTAGAAAGCGCACGACCCAGCGAATCGCTAAAGCGTCCTTCATCGCCGGCCGCCCGCAGCAGCACGCTCACGCCGAGCAAAAAGACGGGCCACTGCAACGCACCCAGCAGCGTCCAACCGAGCGCGTTCAACGTAGGCCGAAAATCCACCGCGCGCGCGCGACGTACCTGCTCGGCGAGCGCGTCGAGCTTACGCACTGCATGGCCGCGCAGGCGATGCAGCGCGGCCAGCAGCAGCAGACCCAACAGCACCAGCAGCGGAGCGGCCAGCACAGATGCCACGCTTAAACTTGCGGTTTGGCGCCAGCGCTCGGGGCTCAAAAAATCCATGATTGCGCCTGGGAAGGCACGCACAAACGTGCCGTCGAGGGCTTCCTCGCTGGGCGTCCACAGCAAACGCTCATCAAGCAGGCTTTTGAGCCTGGCACTGAGCGCAATCAGCTGAGTGAGCTTTAGTTCAGCGTTCGATAGCGATTTAACCAACGCGTCTTGCGCGAGCTCAAGCGCCGGGAGCAGCGCCTTGCGCGCCGCAAATGCCGCGCTTAAGCGGCTCCGATCGGTCTCCGCCGCGAGCAATTCCTGCGCGGCGCGGCGCGGATTAGCCACCTTCAAACGCTCTTCGCGGTAATCGATACGCTTAAGCTTGGCGCTCGCTAGCTGCCGCTGCACCTCGCTTAACGTGCCTAGCTGTTCTTTGAACGATTTAAGCCGCTTGCGCTCGGTGATCAGCAGCTGCGCGACCGAGCCGCTTAAGCCCACGATCGCTAAGCGCTCATCGGTATTTTTGAGCGAAATCGAGACCTGTTCGATGTCCGCTTCGATTTGTTCGTTGAGTGCGCCTGCGGTTTCGCGCTCCTCGTTGAGACGCTCGAGTTCACGCTCTAGCTGCGCATTGCGCAGCTTCGCCAGATCAAGCTCAGGCAGCGGCGTATCGAGCAAATCGCTGGTCAGCGGCCCGATCGGCTCCAGCAGTTGCGCCGCTGCGCTAGCGCTCAGCAGCAGCGTGCACAGCCAAATACTGAATGTCCGCACGAGCGAAATTCGCTGAATTAACGCGCTAAGCGTTAGTCGGTGCAAACGGCCACTTCAACACGATGTTTTCGTCGCGATCAGGGCCGGTGGAGACCAAATGCACTGGCGAGCCGACGATCTCTTGCATGGTTTCCAAATAGCGCCGCGCGTTCAGGGGCAGCGCGTCGTAATCACGCACGCCGCGCGTTGGCTCAGACCAGCCGGGCAGCTCGACGTATTCCGGCGTGCATTCTGCCCAGCCCGCGCCATCCAGCGGCGGCAGGTCGGTGAGCTTGCCGCGATAGCGATAGCCGGTGGCAATCTTGATCGATGGCAGGCCATCGAGCACGTCGAGCTTGGTCACACACAGGCCTGAAATGCCGTTGATCATCACCGCGCGCTTCAGTGCAACAGCGTCTAACCAGCCGCAGCGGCGCGGCCGACCGGTGGTCGCGCCAAACTCTTGGCCGCGCGTGCGCAGCTCTTCACCTAAGGAATCCGTCAATTCAGTTGGAAACGGCCCACCGCCAACGCGGGTCGCGTAAGCCTTGGAGATCCCCAACACGTAGCCGATGGCGTTGGCGCCCACGCCGGTACCCGACAGCGCGCCGCCAATGGTGGTGTTGCTCGAGGTGACAAAAGGATAGGTGCCGTGGTCAATATCCAGCAGCGAGCCTTGCGCGCCTTCAAACAAAATGCGCTGGCCGGATTCATGCAAGGCAGCCAAAATCGCGGCGACATCGGCAGTTAGCGGCTTGAGATATTCACCAAACGCGAGCGCCTCGTCGAGCGTCTTGGAATACTCAAGCGGCGCCACGCCGTAGAATTTCTCGAGCACAAAATTGTGGCGTTCCATCACCGCGCGCAGTTTGTCGGCGAGCTCAACTGGATAAAACAAATCCGATACGCGGATGCCGCGACGCCCGGCTTTGTCCTCATACGCCGGCCCAATACCGCGACCAGTGGTCCCGATCGCGCCTTTGCCAGACGCTTTTTCATGCGCCTGATCAAGCGCCACGTGGTAGGGCATGATCAACGGCGCGGCCGGTGAGATCTTCAAGCGCGAGCGCACGTCGATGCCTTTCACTTCAAGCTTGTGGATTTCGCTCATCAGCGCCTGTGGCGACAGCACTACGCCATTGCCAATCAAGCACTGCACCTGCGGCCGCAAAATGCCCGAGGGAATCAAATGCAGAACGGTTTTTTCACCGTTGATGACCAGAGTGTGGCCGGCATTGTGACCGCCTTGAAAGCGCACCACTGCGGCCACTTGGTCGGTCAACAAATCGACAATCTTGCCTTTCCCTTCGTCGCCCCACTGGGCGCCGAGCACAACTACGCTATTGGCCATTGGAACCGTTATCTCTTAGGCAAAAATCGGAGGGGATCCACCGGCTTACCGCCCTGGCGAATCTCAAAATGCAGGGCCGGTTGGTCGCCGTTAGTGGCGCCCATTTCGGCAATTTGTTGACCGTTTTTGACGCGCTCGCCTTCTTTGACCAAACGCTTGCGGTTGTGACCGTAGGCCGATAGCAGCGCGTTGGAGTGCTTGATGATGATCAGCTGGCCATAGCCGATCAGGCCCTCGCCGGAATACACCACCTCGCCATCGCCAGCGGCATTGATCGGCTGCCCCACGGTGCCAGAAATATCCACGCCCTTGCGTCCTGGGTCGCCTGCTAGAAAAGTGCTCATCACGCGGCCTTCGGTGGGCCAGCGCCACGCGCCGGGCACGCTTGAAAGCGTTGCCGTTGGGACTGTTGCGGCGCTCGGCAACGGCACTTTGGGCGCGCTTGAAACGCTCGGTAGCGCGCTGCTCCCCGCACTTGCTGCGAGCGTGGTGTTGTCAGCGTTGATGGGCGGCACGCTTAAACCCACGCGCTCACCGGTGCTGGCGTTCGACGGAGATTCGCTGATCAGCTGGCCGGGCGCATTGCTTGGCTCACCTAAGCCGCTGGTCACCGCGCTACCGCTTGAGGGTTCATCCGGCAGCTCGCGCGGTGCAAAGTCGCGCTCACGAACGCCGCTGGTGGTTGCTTGAGCGTTGAGTGACGGTTGACGCAGCGGAGCGCTGGCCACTGAACTTACTTGGCCGCCTGGAACGCGAATGCGCTGGCCCGGATAAATCGTAAATGGCTCGCCGATGTCATTAAAGCGCGCTAGCTCGCGGTAATCGACGCCGACCCGAAAGGAAATGGCGTACAGCGTGTCACCGCGCACCACCGTATAAAAATCACCGCTTGCCGTGCGTTCAAGCGTGCCGGAACGTGCGGTGCCAAGGTCGCGATCCTCCACCGGCGCCGACGGCTGCGATGCGCAAGCCGCCAAAATCAGCGCGGCCGCCGAGGGGAAAATCCATTTGTGCTGAAGCATAAAATTCTCGTGCGGGTCGTTAGTCTGGAAACAAAGGATGGTTCACTTGCTGAGGCCTTCAAGCAGCGGCACAAAACTGACCGCGCCTAAATTCTCGATTTTGAAGCCTACTTCTAGCTTGGTGAAGCGCAGCAGCGTTTGCGCGGTCGGCTTACCAACCGGGGCAATTAAGCGGCCGCCTATCTTGAGCTGCTCGAGTAGCGCCACCGGTACTTCTACCGCAGCCGCCGTTACCATAATGCCGTCGAACGGCGCCTGTGCGCGCCAGCCCTGCGTGCCATCGGCGTATTTGCTGACAATATTGTGCAGTTTCAGCTCGGCAAAGCAGGTGCGCGCGCGCAGCAGCAAATCGTTGATGCGCTCAAGCGTGGCCACCGTGCCGACGATGCCCGCCAGAACAGCCGCCTGGTAGCCCGATCCGGTGCCCACCTCTAGTACCTTGCTGGGTACGTCTGCGGCAATCAGCGCCTCAGTCATGCGCGCCACGATGTAGGGCTGCGAGATGGTTTGCTTGTGCCCAATCGGCAGCGCTGAATCCTCATAAGCGCGCGACGCCAGCGCTTCCTCGACAAACAAATGCCTCGGCGTGCGTCGAATCGCATTCAACACGCGGCGGTCTTGGATGCCCATTTCTTCCAAGCGCTCGACCAGCCGATCGCGCGTGCGTGCGGAGGTCATGCCCAAGCCCGAATGCACGCCCAGCGCCATCATGCGTTCGGCATTTCCAATGATTCCACCCAGCTCGCAACTTTTTCAAGCGCCTGATAGCGGGTTAAATCGACGTGGATCGGGGTGACCGAGATATAGCCCTCGCGAACCGCACAAAAATCGGTGCCGGGCCCCGCGTCCTGCTCGGGACCCGGTGGACCAATCCAGTAAATCGCGCGACCGCGCGGATCGCGCTCGGCAATGCACGGCTCGGATCGATGGCGGTGGCCCAAGCGGGTAACCTGAAAGCCCTTTACTTCCGACCAGGGCAGGTCCGGCACGTTGACGTTCAAGATCGTATCAGCGGGCAGTGGATCAAGCAGCAGGCGCGACACAATCAGCTTGGCGGCTTCTGCTGCGGTATCGAAATGCTCGCCGATGTGATCGCGGGTCGCTAACGACACGGCAATCGCCGGTAGGCCCAAAAAGCGGCCTTCCATCGCAGCGGCCACGGTGCCGGAATAAATCACGTCATCGCCCAAATTGGCCGAATTATTGATGCCCGACACCACAATATCCGGCGCGAAGTCGATCATTCCCGACAGCGCCAAATGCACGCAATCGGTCGGCGTGCCGGCCACGCGAAAGTAGCCATTTTCGAGTCTCGAGATGCGGATGGGCACGTCCAGCGTTAGTGAATTAGAAGCACCCGAGCGATCACGATCGGGTGCCACTACTTCCACCTCACCGAGCAAACGCAGGCGCTCAGCGAGCACCGCAATGCCGCGTGCGTGCACGCCATCGTCGTTAGAGACCAGGATTTTCATCAAGTGTGTGCGGATTAAACCGATATTGTAGCCTGATGACGCGACGCTCCTACCCAATCGACGACCTCAACCTGCTGCGCGCTGAGTTCGCCGACGTGGTGCCGAGCAAGCCGCTCAACACGCTGGATTTAAGGCCGCCGCCGCCCAAACCGGTGCCACGGCAAACGCTCGCCGATGAAGCGCGCGTGCCGTATGAACTGCTCACGCACGGCTTTGATGTCATTGAACTTGAGACCGGCGAGGAGCTGACCCACGCGCAGAACGGCGTGTCCGAGCGCACGCTCAAAAAACTCAAGCGCGGCCAATTTGCGATCCAGGCCACCCTTGATTTGCACGGCTTTAACGTCGAGCAAGCGCGCGCTGAATTGCTGATGTTCGTCAAATCCGCCGCCGATCGCCGGCTGCGCTGCGTGCGCATCATTCATGGCAAAGGCTACAACTCAAAAGCCGGCGGCGCTGCGCTTAAACGCCTGACTGACACGCTGCTGCGCCGCGTCAATCTGGTGCTGGCGTTCGTCTCAGCGCCTGTTCACGATGGCGGCACCGGGGCCATTTATGTGCTGCTGCGCTAACTCAAGCGAGGTCTCATTGACCTAGCGCTGGCTTATCGTTGCTAGACTCGTCTACTTAAATTTGTTAGCGGTGCCCCAATTGCTCATTCGCTGCCTGCGCAAACTTGCCGTGTTCAGCTTGTTACTCGCCCTTGCGCCCGGCGCGTTCGGCTACGGCCCGTTTGCGCTTTCAACCGTGGATTTCACGCCGGGAGGCACGCAGCCGGGCTTGAACATAATCGTCGATGGGGCGGTAAATTGTCGCAGTTGCCACAAAGGGTTTAGCGCGCCCGACACGCAAATTTTGCCGTTTGAGCCGTGGTCGGGCTCGATGATGGCCAATTCTGCGCGTGATCCCCTGTTTTGGGCAGCCGTCGACGTCGCCAACCGCGACGTCCCCGGAATTGGCGACTGGTGCATACGCTGCCACGTACCGAAAGGCTGGTTAGAAGGACGCTCGGTCAAAGATGGTTTAGGCGGCGTCAATCAGCAGCGCGCCAACGGCTGTTCCTTGAGCGGCACGGTAGTTGACAGCGACGATGACAACAACGATTTTGGCGGTATCAATTGCCATTTTTGTCATCGGGTGATGCCCACCGGTCCGGCCAACCAGCCGACCCAGGTGTTTAACGCTAAAGTTTGGTTCGACGACGCCAGCTCTTGCGACGGCAATTTCGGCCCATGTCGTCGCGGCCCGTACAACTATCCGTCGCAAACGCCGGTCGGCGTGATCAGCGAGGCACCGCACGGCTGGAAATATGATCCGACTATTCAGAAAAGCGAGTTCTGCGGCGTGTGCCACGACATTTCCCCGCCGGGCGTCACGACCGACACACTGCGAAAACTGATTCTCAACGACGGCACGGTTACCACCCGCCCATTTCCGCTGGACCGCACCTTTTCTGAATGGCGAGCAAGCGACCACGCTGATGTGATTTTCGCTAACAGCTTCCGCGATCAGGACTTGCCGGGCTTGGCCAAGGGCGAGACTTGCCAGGGCTGCCACATGCCCAATTCAACCAATCCCGAGGCGCGTGCATGCATCAATGAGGCGTCCGGGACGCGCGTCAATAACCTGTCCGTGCATGAGTTTGTGGGCAGCAACGCCTTTATTCCGCAGGTTTTAAAAGCCGAGTACGGCGGCCCGAACTTCCTGGATCGCGAAGCCGCGTTTGATCAAACCATCCAATGGGTGCGCGACGCCTTGCAGCGCTCCGCAAGCGTGGCGATAACGCTCGATCCGCTGAGCGCCAACACGCTTACCGCGCGCGTCAAAGTCACCAACCTCAGCGGCCACAAGCTACCGAGTGGCTTTATTGAGGGCCGCCGCATTTGGATCAACACGGTCGCGCGCGACAGCAACGGCGTGCTGCTGTGGGAATCCGGGGCCTATGCGCCGTCGACCGGCGTGCTAACCAACGATGCGCAGCTGAAAGTGTATGAATCCATCCAGGGCGTGTGGGAACGCTTCGGCCAGCACGGTCAATGCGTTGCGACCAACTCAAGCACCGGGCGCAAACATTTCAACTTTGCGCTGCACGATTGCATCATCAAAGACAACCGCATCCCACCGAAAGGCTATCGCGGTGGCAGCGATTTGGAGCTGCGTCCGGTTAACTATGTCTACCCGGAAACCTCTCCTGGCTCCGGCAAGCTGGTGAACTTCGACGTCACCAACTACAGCATCCCCATTCCGGCCAACGCGCCGCGCCCGATTACCGTCACCGCCACGCTGCGCAGTCAAACCCTGAGCAAAGATTACGTCGAGTTTTTGCGCGATGAGTCCGCACTCAACGCCACGCCTACTGAGAATCAAATGTGCAACCGCTCTTTCACTTTTGGTCCGGCGAACAAAAGCCGCAGCCTGTTTATGTACGATTTATGGACAGCCAATGGGCGCAATATTCCCGAGCCGATGCGCAATGCCAGCGCCAGCACGCCTCCTTAATTCTTTAGCTGATCACTCAATGCGCAAATGCCTTCTTTTGACCGTATTCGCCGCCGCTTTGAGCGGATGCGCCACTCCGAGCGCTGTCGTGACGAATAGCGCGGAACAGACCTCACGCATTCGCGGATTGCACTACGTGCGCGAATACGTCGACATCAATAAGGTCGACAACAAGGATGTGTACACGCGCATTCGTATGTTTTGGGACTACACCCGTGGCGTCACGGTCGTGGAAACCTTCGACATGGATCGAAACTTGCTTAGCACCGTTGACGAGCCGGGCCTAACCCCAAACGCCACGGAAGCGGAAACGGCGCGCGTGATCGCGTTGACCAAAGCCGAACCCAAGCTAAAAGCGATTGTTTCCAGACCGGCAATCTTTTTCCACTCCGGATTCGTTTACCGTGAGGGAAGTGATAGCGTCTGCGCCGCTGGCTCGCGCTGCATACATGTGTTTGTTTCTGAAGGAGCGGAATCGGAAATCCCGCTGGCGCATGCCATTGTTGATCTCATGACGGACACCGTCGTCCATCCGTTTTTTGCCCCAGAAGAAATCAGTGGCAAGAAAGTCTCACTTTCCAAGTAGGTAAATATCGATGAAATTGATCTTTAAAAGCTCACTGCTCTTAGCCCTACTTGCAGGATTTTTTGCATCTGCCGCGTGGGCCGCATCGCCAACCTGTAACGCAGCAGCCGGTGAAACCAAATTGCGCTGGCCAAGCGTAGGTACCCCGACGTGGGAGCTGTGCTGGGTGCCACCGCGTCGGGTGCGCAATGGATTCCCCGCCGATTTACCAGGTTCATCCGGTCCGCAAGGATCCGGACTTGAAATTCGCAACGCCTACTATCGCGGCGTGATGGCAGTCAAACGCGCGCATGCCCCGATGCTGTTTGCTGAATACACGACTTCTACGTGCTATCGCGATTGGAAAGACGAGTCCGAAGGCTTTGCGGTCGAACCCGCAGCGCGCAACCAGCTGCGTGAAGCGCCGCCGACGCGCTTTTTCGCAACAACTACTTGCGATGTTTCCACGCATCCGGTTAATTCTTACGGCGCATGCCCATGGAATGGCAATCCCGTGTTCAACGGCGCCCCCGGCAGCGTCAATGCGCCGCTCACCGCAGCGGATTGCGCCACCACTTCTAATCAGCAAAGCTCGACCGTGGCGATCGAGCAAAGCGATCGCGGGACCTTCGTGCAGCTCACCACCAACCACCAGGCCGCTTGGTATAAATACGCCACGCGTCTGCGCTTCTTCAACGATGGCTCAATTGGGGCTGAATTTGGCTTTGGCAATAACAACGGGACCAACAACTCCATCTCCCATTGGCACCATCAATATTGGCGCTTTGACTTCGATATTGATGGCGCCGCGGGCGATCAGCTGATCAGCAACAACGTCTTGCGCATCGGTGAATTCCAGATGCTGCGCAAAGACGGCGCCACTACCAACACGCTAAAAATCGTCGACCAGCGCACCGGATTCGGCTACGAAATGGTCCCCGGCGCGAACGATGATCTAGCCCCCGCAAATATGTCGGGCCGCAACCTGCACCGCACCGACGTGATCGGCACGTTGTACAAAGCCAACGAGCTCACCGACCGTGGCAACGTCAACAATCTAGGCGACTGCGAAATGCAATCGACGAACTTAATCACGCCGGTAGAGGACATCACCAACGCCGACACCGTGGTTTATTACCGCGCCAGCGCCAACGACAAAACCGGCGTCGACTCGATGATCTGCAAACGCGTCGGCCCGACCTTCGCAGCGATCGGCGACTGGCCGATTTTTCGCGGCGATTTTGAATAATTAGTCGGTTAATCTGAGATCAAAAAAGCCCGGCTGGTCCGGGCTTTTTTGTGGGCGATGCATCGAGTTTGCGTCGCGCGCTAAATCGTTTAGTCGTGCGCCATCTTCGCGCGCAGATCTGGGCGCCAGCCGAGCATCACGGCGGCTTCGACGAGCAGGAACAGCGGGCCTTGTAGCAGGCCCATCAGGTCGTCAACGAAGGCCGGTTTTTTGCCTTCGAAAATGTGGCCAATGAATTGCAGCACCCAGCCGAACGCGAACAGGCCAACGCCGCCGAGGAGCCAAGCTGTGGTGCTCATCTGCGCGAGCTGCAAGCCGCCCCACACGCACGCGCCCAGCAGAGCGCTTAAGCCAAGGCCGAAGCCCACGTGGATGCGCAGATAAAACAAGCTGGCAGCGAGCGCCGCGAACATGGCCAAATTGAGCGGCCAGCCGCCGACGCTTATGAGCGGTCGCGAAAGGATGACGATGACCGCAAAAACGATCAGCGGCACGCCGACAAAATGCGTCGCGATGTTGCGCGCATTGCGATGGTAGCGGGCGTACGAAACAACGTGTTGCTCAAAGGTGCGCATGCGAATCAGCCCTCAATCACGGCGACTTTTTTGCTCATCCTGATCAATCAATCGCCAAAGCGTGGAGCCCGGTTCCTGCCGGGAGTAGTGGATTCAAGCTTACAACCCCAAGCGTTTCAAACGCGGCGTGACGAGCGGAATGGTCAGCATGGTGCTCATCACGGCCATCAATAGCAGCGCGGTAAACATCGTGCTGGAGATCAGCGCACGATCGAGCAGGATGTTGGCGAACACAATCATGATCAGCGCTTTGGTTTGCAGCAGCCAGCCAATAATCAGCGCTTCCTCGCGCGGCCAGCCGCGCAAGCGCGCCGCGATCGCCACGCCGATGAGCTTGCCAGCAACCGACGCCACTAGCAGCAACAGCGCCGCGATCAACACTTGCGTGCCGCCCATTTCCCAGCTGGTGCGCAGGCCCGTGCTTAAGAAAAATACCGGCATCAGCAGAACCAGCACGTGCTCGCGCAGCGCTTCAAGGCGCTCGCGGCCAAACCATAGCGAGTCAATAACCGCACCGGCCAGGAACGCACCGACCATATAGTGCAACCCCGACCAATCGGCCGCTAGCGCGATCAAAATCAGCCACATCAGCGCCACCGCGAGGCGGTCCGCTTCGCGCAGCCGGCCCATTAATTTTCTAAAGCCAACGGTCAGCACAAAAAACCCAAGCGCAAACACCAGTTGCCGACCGATACGCTGGAGATCCAGCAGGATCAGCGCGAGTACCGCCCAGATCGCGATGTCGTCGAGGCTGGCATAGCGCAGCACGCGCTGGCCGAGTGGGCTGTGCAAAATATTGAGGCGGGCTAGAAACAGCACCAAAATCGGCAGTGCGGTGATCGAGCACGCCATTCCGGTGCCCAGTACAAATTGCCAGTGTGACGCCGCGCTGCCCAGCCAGCTGGGATCGAGCCTAAATAAAATCTCGCCTGCAATGCTGCCAAAAATCAACGGGACGAGCAGTGCTAAGCCCGCCGTGGTGAGCGTGTCGCGGCGTTCGTGCCACGCGGCTTTGAGATCCAACTCAATGCCGGCTAAAAACACGAACAGCATCACGGCCCAGATCGCGATACCGCCCAAGCCGCTCATCACCACCGGGGTAAAAATGCCTGCGTGTAGCTCAGGCAGGGCATTGCCCAAAATGCCGGGGCCCAACACAATTCCAAAGCCGATTTGCACAACCACCAGTGGCGCGTAGTGGTCGGTTTTCAGCAGCCGCCAAAACAGCCACGGCAGCACGTAGATCACCAACAGGGCAATCAACAGCAGCTCGGTGGGCGACAGGTGCGGCATAGCGTTTTGATTCGTTTTTGTGGGAGCCAATACGAAAAAAGCGCAGACCAGCTGCGCTTTTTCGCTAAACAACAGTAGCGCCTAGAACTTGTAATTTACGCCGAGCAGCACCGTGCGGCCATACTCGTTGTACGAGCGGGGACGATCGGGAGCGCCTGGGTCACGGAAGAACTCCTGGTAGGGTTCGTTAGCCAGATTGTTGATCTGCAACATCACCGATAGACCGTCCAGCCGATTGCCCTTGAACTCGTAGCCGGCTTGAAAGTCGACGATTTTCTCGCCCTGCACGTAGCGGGTGTCGCGATCGGCGCCGAAGCCCTGCACTTCTCCGATGAATGACGACCGGCTGCGTTGGCTAATGCGCGTCGAATAGCCGTATTTCTCGAAGTACACCGTGATGTTGGAGACAAAGCGCGACAGGCCAGGCAGCGGCTGGTTCGAGCCCGGTCCGAGTGGGCGCACCGCGCTGCGGGTGTCGGAATAGCTGGCCAACATGCCAAAGCCCTGGGCTTTTTCGGAGATCAAATCAAACGGCATCGAGAACGCGTACTCGTAGCCGTTGATCGTGCCACCCGTGCCGTTGGTCGGCCGCGTGAAGCGTCCGATCGTGGTCGGCGGCCTGTTGGCGGTGAACCCTCTTAAATCGAACACGCTGAAATCAAACAGTTCGGTTTTATCAAAGATGTAGGTCTTCAGATCCTTATGGAACGCGGCCGCACTGAAGTAGGCGCGGGTACCAAAGTATTTCTCAAATGACAGGTCGTAGCTGTTGGCGTCCCACGGCTTGAGTTCTGGGTTTCCGCCACCGCCGCTGTATTCGCGCCGTGTCACATCTATGCCAAAGCCGTTGTTGGCGCGCATGTTGTCGAGTCGCGGCCGCGCTTGCTGACGCGCCGCACCGAATCGAATCATTTTTTGGTTGTCCAGCTCGAACGCTAGGTTCAGGCTAGGCAAAATG
>Ga0105048_10009595_pt1 | contig 15369 bp, 13 predicted proteins | sample MAT05_FD_78382 | JGI IMG/M metagenome (GOLD analysis project Ga0105048, IMG submission 78382) | Freshwater microbial communities from Lake Fryxell liftoff mats and glacier meltwater in Antarctica - MAT-05 | ecosystem: Environmental > Aquatic > Freshwater > Ice > Liftoff microbial mat | place... | reverse complement strand
TCTCGACCACAGCCCCTCATGCTTCGGCCAAGTCCGGCCCGGGCTACGTGCGCGCGACAGATGAGACATCATCGATTCACGCGCTCAACCGGTCACCCGCATACGATCGCGGATCAAGCCTGGGTCGCCCCCTTCAAGTGCGCTTCTCTCACAGATTGGATTTTGACTAATTCTCCGTTTGTGTTGCATTGAATGCTTTCCATGGCTGTCTACGCAGCAAGGGGCACCTGACACATGACTCATCAAGTTCGCTGGTTCGGCATTTTACTTATATCTCTGTCGCTGTCCTGTTCCACGCTAGAAGCAGAAGCGGAGAATCCGACAGTTCGCCGTACTGACGAAATCCAGGGCGGAACGGTAGACGCGACGAATGCACTCAAGCAGACTCTACATATTGACCAAGTCTTCTCTGATGGAGGCTACTACGGTTGTAGCGGCGCGCTAATAACAAACCAGTGGGTCCTGACAGCGAATCACTGCATGCGTGAAAACTACGGCACTGGGGTATCGGTAGCGCTAGGCATTAATACTGGTTCGGTTCAAGTGAGGGGCACGGTCGACGGCGGAATCGTGCGGTTTCCGGGTAACGAGATTACCCAAACGAAGGAGGATGTCGTTCTCGTTCGTCTCAATACGCCCATGACAGTTAACTCTTCGACAGTCGGTTTTGTGCGCCCTCAGTGGCCCAAGGCTTCCTCTTCTTTGACCATGGATGGCGGCCTTGAAATCATCGGTTGGGGGGCAGCTTGGCCGAATCAGACCTTCGCAACCATGAATGTGCACCATGTCGAAACCGGAACGACCGTTGGTGATAAGGTCTTCTGGAACTGTAATAATAGCAACCCAACCTGTCTTGTCCCCGGGGACTCTGGTGGGGCGGGTTTCAAAAAGCTCAACTCGACTTGGTTCCAAGCCACGATCTTTGCGGGTGGATCAGGCACACCCGGCGTAACACCCGACACCTTCTCGCTCTCCACCGCCACCCCGTCCGTTCGTGCATTTCTCGATAAGAACCTGCACACATCCCCAATCAACAGCGCAAATGTGGGTGCGTTCGATGGCGTCCAGGTTTCAAAACGCGGCGTGAACGCTTTAGATATCTTTTGGCTCTATTCGGGCAGCCTGATGACTCAGGCATACAACTCTGGCTGGGGATCTTCTTACTCTTTAGGGAAGCCTTCCGGGAAAACGCTGGCGGGAAAGCCAGCTTCAGTTTCATGGTCCAGCTCGCGTGTCGATGTTTTTGTTCGCGCAACTGACAACACGCTGTGGCAAATATATTACAACGGAGCGGTTTGGAGTGCTTGGACGCAGATTGCGAACGTCAACATCACTGCTTCACCTGCGGTCTCAAGTTGGGGCGCGAATCGACTCGACCTCTTCTACCGCGGTTCGAACGGGAACCTGTGGCACCACTACTATTCGAGCGGTTGGGCGGGCCGTGGAAGCCCCGAAGACCTTGGCGGCGGCATCTTGGGCGGACCGGCGGCTGTTTCCAGAGGCTCAGGCCTGATCGACATCGTTGCCCGCGGAACGGACAACTATCTGTACCATCGCTTCTATCCGTCTGGCGGTTTCTTTTCTTCCTTCGCTTGGCTAAATAGTCCGCAGACTTATCATGACCCTGCAATTGCCTCTTGGAGCCCGAATCGGCTAGACATATACGCCGTTGACTCGTCTCAGAACCTGCACCATCTCTGGTTTGAGGATGGCAATTGGCTGGACGCGTGGATCAATACGGGCATTGTCGCACCGTTGTGCGCGTTGTCGGCAGCTTCGTGGGGCCCGGGTCGGCTCGATTTGTTCTCGTGTGCCTCAGGGTCAACCTGGCAGACCTACTTCCCAAGGCCTTAGTCACTTCGCAGCGGTGACGTGCTCGACCAGCTCGCGCACGAACCGCCAGGTCAGACCCCAGACGACGTGCTTCGCGTCATCCCAGACGAGCACGTCGCGGTCGGCTTCGTAGAGCAGCCGCTTCTCAGGCCGCAGGCGCAGCAGCGGCGCTTCGATCAGCTCGCCGACTTCGGTGGGGTTGGGGCGCAGCACGAGCTCTGCCGGGACGACTCCGACGAAGGGCGTGACGTAGAAGCTGGTGATGCTCGGCATGCCCGCGAGCATTCCGAGGACGTCGACCTGGTCGGGAGCGATGCCGAGCTCTTCATCGGCCTCGCGCAGCGCGGTGTGCAGCGGGGTGAGGTCGCCTTCGTCTCTCGCTCCGCCGGGAAATGAAATCTGCCCCGCGTGCTTGCGCATCGTCATTGGGCGCATCGTCAAATAGACCCACGGCTCGCCGCCCCGCCAGAACAGCGGCGCCAGCACCGAGGCTTCCTTCAGGATCATCCCGCCCGACTCCAGCGACTTCGGCGGCGCCTTCTTGAGCTGCGCGCGAAGGCGTTCGAAGAAGGCGGCGCCTTCGTTCAAGGCTGCAGCACTCCGGCAGAGAGCAGGACGAGCAGGGTCACGCCGAGGACGATGCGGTAGACGACGAAGACGAGCATCGAGCGGCTGCGAAGGAAGCTCAAGAGCCCAGCGATCGCCGCCATGCCCGTCGCGAAGCTGACCAGCGTGCCGACCGCGAGCGCCATCGTCGACGGGCGTTCAGCGGCTTCCAGCAGGTGCTTGAGCTCGAACACGCCCGCGAGCGTGGTGGCAGGAATCGAGAGGAGAAACGAGTAGCGGGCCGCTGCTTCGCGCGTGAAGCCGAGAGACAAGCCGCCGGTGATGGTGGTGCCCGAGCGTGACGAGCCGGGAATCAGCGCCAACGACTGCCAGAGGCCGATGATGATGCCGTCTTTGAGCGTCATCTCACTCAGCGTGCGCTTGCGGGAAGAGACGCGCTCGATCACGAAGAGGACGATCGCGAGGAGGATCAGCGAGGCGGCGATGACGTACAGCGACCGCAGCGAGCCTTCGATGCTCTTCTTCAGCAGCAGGCCGAGGATGCCGATCGGAATCGTCCCCAGGCCCACGAACCAGGCGAGCCGCGAGTCTTCGGTGCCGAAGGGCGCCTTCGCGAGCAGGCCGGCCACGAAGGCCCTGGTGAGGCGAACCAGGTCACGCGCGAAGTAGACGAGCACTGCGGCGACGGTGCCGAGCTGGATGACCGCCGAGTACGCGGCGCCCGGGTCTTCCCAGCCGAGCAGCTTGGGGACGATTTTTAAGTGTGCAGTCGAGCTGATCGGCAGGAACTCCGTCAGCCCCTGCACGATGCCCAGCACGATGGCTTCCAACAGCGTCATGGCGGGGGCTTACCGCAGCCTGGGTGGATTCACTCAGTCGATTCCCAGCAGCCGCTGTGCCCCATCGATGAAGTACCGCTTGATCGCGTTCCACTTCCTCGCTGACAGCCCGATGAGACGCGGATCATCGCGTTCGGCGTCCTCGAAGAAGGCCAGCGCACGGGTCAGGTGATACCTGTCAGCTGCCGAGCTGGAATATCGCTTCGCGTAGGAAGCCAACGCAGCCGTCAGCGACATGCGCCCCTCGGTGAGCACGACATGAAGATCCCAGAAATCGCGGCGCAACCCACGGCGGCTGATCGCGCCAATCTTCATCACGGCGAGGTCGACGTCGGAAGCGATTCGGAACGTGCCCGGACCCGGCTTCGGAGCCTCGAGCGGAGCGTAAGGGTAGAGAACGACGTCAACCGGAACGCCCGCCACGTCTACGGTCACCGAGACGTCCGATTCTCCGACGAGGCGACCACCCAGGTCCGTCAGCTCGGCGACCACCTTTCCGAGCGAGCTGACCTTTCTCGTCGAGAAGAGATCCAGGTCCAGAGACTTTCGGTGACCAAACCGCCAGCCCACTGCGGTCCCTCCAGCCAGGTAGAAGTCACGCAGGGATGGCAGCGTGCTCAGTCTGCCCAGTAGGCGGCTTTGCTTCTGCGAAATTCGGGAGGGCTTCTCCATGTCTCATTCTCCGCTCGAAGAATTGCCCGCCAGAATCCAATCGTGCGACGGGAAAGTTCGGGGTGGCCGCTGTCCCGGAAGAAGTCATGGATTCGATCGATTCCGTACCGACGAATCAACCACTTCACGTCGACGAGCCGGCCGAACTCGAGCACGCGGGCCAGGATGTACTCGGCATCGCGCACGGGGTCGATGCGTTCGATCCTCGTGTCCCAGAAGAGGGACCGCATCGATTTTGGCAGCGGCCGCACGAAGGCGACGGTAGCTCAGCGCTGTTCGCCGGGCATTCGACTAACCGTCGTGCTCACCGGTTCTTCGCGCTTTCGATCTTCTGGATGTCGAGGAGATCCTGCGGCCGACCCACGGCGCGTTTGTTCTTCAGCAGTTGCGCACGCCCCAGCAACCAGACGGGCTGATCTCCGTAGCGAGTCTCCAGCTTCGCGTGCCAGGCCTCGTCGAACGTGACCGATGAGATCTGAGTCAGGACGTCGATTCGGTTCGGCTCGACACCCATCTGGAATGTGATGCCCGGAACCGCAAAGTCGTTGAGGGTGACCTGCGTGAGCGGCGCGCCGAATCGCCTCAGGGCCGCCAGCGTCCTCGGAGCATTCTCGGGCGTGGCGTCCACCCAGATATCCAGGTCCTTGGTGTAGCGCGGCTCCGCATGGGCGAAGACGGCGTAGGCGCCGACGACGAGGTACCGAACTTCAGCTGCGTTGAACTCGCACAACAGATCTCTGAAGTCGGAGTTGATCTTCATCGATCCCCTTGAAGGCCGCCCAGTCGAGCACGCACTGCCACGCTGCCGAAAATCGCTGCTCAGGAGTAAGCGAACCCCAGAATTCGACGTCGAAGGACCCGTCGTCGTAGCCCTCACGAACGACGTGAACGCTCATTCGGCGCCTGCGATCTTCTGCGCGTTCTTCGGCGGTCATCCCCGACAATCTACTGGATTCGCGAACCTCGCGCTCAGCGCTGTTCGCCGGGCACGACCCACACGTCGCCACCCAGCGCGGCGCGGCGAAGCTCCCAAGCGGCCAGCACGTCAGCGGTGTGCGAAAGGTACTCGGCCGTCGGCTTGAAGCCGTTGCCCTTCGCGTAGCCCGAGATGAACTCGCGCAACACGGGCGAGAGGAAGTGCGTCGCCAGCACGACTTCGCTGCCGTCGAGGTAGTCGGTGAACCGCAGCGCGAAGCCCGACGACTGCTCGTCGTTTGCGTCCACCCGCACCACCTGCGCTTTCACGTGCACCTCGCGGCCGTGCGGCGGCAGCGACAGGCGCACCTCGAGCTTCGTCCCCATCTTCAGGAAGAACGTGCTCGCCAGAAAAAGTCCGCCCACGCTCAGGTTCGCGGTCGGCAGCGCTGCTTCGAAGTTGTGGCTCGGGTCGTCTGCCAACGACAGCTTCGCCTTCACCTGCAGGTCCGCGCGCGGGTACTGCCGGCGGTGCTCGGGACCCAACCCCTTCGGGGCTGCCCGGCTCGCTTCTGCCGTCTTCACCAGCGGGGCCACCGAGGCTGCCGTGCGGCTCGTGCCGGCCAGCCCTGCGACGATTCCCGAGGTCGGGCCCGGGCGTGATTCAGGGCGCGCGCCTGGGGTCTGCGGCTTCGCTGCGATGAACTTCGCCGGGGTCGAGCTCTGCGGCGACTCAGCCCTCGACTGCTCTCGGGATGAACGGGGCGGCGGCGAACGGACGACGGCAACAAACGGTGCGGAGGCCTGCCGCTGCGGCGTCATCAGCCCGGCGGTGATGCGTTTCTTCGCCGGCTCGCTCTTTCGAGCGAGCGCAGCGACGAGGGGGTTGACCGGAGCCGGCCGGCCACCGGTCGACAACCCGGCGGCAAGCGACGAGAGCGACTTGCCCCTGGCTCCGTTCTTCTTCCCCTTCAAGGTGGTCCTTTAGACGGCGCGAAGGTGCGGCGCGCCAACAGCAGTGCGCAGCTCGTCCTTCTTGTCCGTCTTCTCCCAGGTGAATTCCTTCTCATTCCGGCCGAAGTGACCGTACGCGGCGGTCTTCTGGTAAATCGGCCGCAGCAGCTGCAGGTGCTCGATGATCTCGCGCGGCTTGAGCCCGAACACCTTGCGCACCGCGGCGGCGATCTTGTCTTCCGCGACGATGCCCGTGCCGAACGTCTCGACCATTACGCTCGTCGGCTCGGCAACGCCGATCGCGTAGCTGATCTGCACTTCGCAGCGGCGCGCGAGGCCCGCGGCCACCACGTTCTTCGCGACGTAACGGCCCATGTACGCCGCCGAACGGTCGACCTTGCTCGGATCCTTGCCCGAGAAAGCGCCGCCGCCGTGACGGCCCATGCCGCCGTAGGTGTCGACGATGATCTTCCGGCCCGTCACGCCCGAGTCACCCATCGGACCACCGATGACGAACCGGCCCGTCGGGTTGATGAAGTACTTGGTCTTCTTGTCGAGCAGCTTCGACGGCAGCGCCTTCTTGATGACGTCTTCCATCACCGCTTCGTGGATCTTCTTGTTGCTGACGTCTTCAGCGTGCTGCGTCGACAGAACAACCGTGTCGATGCGAACCGGGTTGCCATTCTTGTACTCGATGGTGACCTGGCTCTTGCCGTCCGGGCGCATCCACGGGTGGCTCTTGCGGCGCGCGTCCGCCAGCTTCTTCGTCAGGGCCTGCGCGTACGTAATCGGCGCCGGCATCAGCTCGGGGGTCTCGTCGCAGGCGTAACCGAACATCATCCCCTGGTCGCCGGCGCCCTGCTCCTTGCTCTTCTTCTCGTCGACGCCGCGCGCGATGTCCTGCGACTGGCCTTCGATCGCGACCATCACGCCGCAGGTGTTGCCGTCGTAACCCATCGCGCTGTCGGTGTAGCCAATCTTGCAAATCGTCTGGCGCACGATCTTGGGGATGTCGATCCACGCCGACGTCGTCACTTCACCCGCGACGATCGCGAGGCCTGTCTTCACCAGCGTCTCGACGGCGATGCGGGAGTAGGGGTCTTTCTCGATCAAGCCGTCGACGATGCCGTCGGAAATCTGATCCGCGATCTTGTCCGGGTGGCCTTCGGTAACGGATTCAGAGGTGAAGAGATAGTCGCTCGGCATTGTTCGTTCCTTGGGTTTGAGACTGCCTACAAATGAGGCGCGGGCTATACCCCGCGTCACCTTTCCGTTCAAACCGATCTGTGAATGCGTGGCCGCCAAACCCGTCTGTGGAGCTAGACCCATGAAAACCACCCTGCTCGCCCTCGCCCTGATTTCCACCTCGAGCTTCGCCGCCGGCCCCAAGGACGAGGTCACCAAGCCCCTGAAGATCGTCATCAATTCAGTGCGGTACGGCAAAGACCTGCTGGGCCTGAAGCAGTTCGCCGGTGACGAGCAGGGCAAGCAGTTGATGGGCGAAAACTGGGCCAAGGGCACCGACGCCCAGCGAAAAGAGTTCGTCGACCTCTTTCACCAGCTGTTCGGGAAAATCGCCTTCCCCAAGATTCGCAAGAACTTCGAGAACCTCGACACCGTCCTCTATGAGGAGCCCGCCATCACCAGTGACCGCGCCGCCATCGGCTCGACCATTCTCATCAACCACCCGCTGAAGAAGCAGGAGCTCAAGGTGAAGTACGAGCTCATCAAGGCCAAGGCCGGCTGGAGCGTCATCGACGTGTCCGTGCTCGGCGACTCGATGCTCAAGGGCATTCGCGAAGACCAGATCGAGCCCCTCTTCAAGGAAGGCGGCTGGGCCAAGGTCCTCGACGCGATGAAGGTGAAGGCGGCCGAGCTCAAAGACGTGGTGATGAAGTAACGGCTCTTCAGTCGCCGCAGTACGGATGAACCTTCGCGAAATCGCCCTGCCAGTAGAAGTCGAGGGCGTCGTGGTCCCCCCACTCCATGCCTGCCTGGGGGTCTGAGCTCAGCTGCAACAACAGCTCGGCGTCACCGGGCTTCTTCGCCCACCCCAGCAGCTGGTTCTCGAGCACAGGGGCTTCGAGTCTCTCGAAGCGCTTCAGCTCGGCCGCCGTGAGCAACCCCTTCGCAATGTTGGGAGCCGGCAGCCGCAGCGTCCGTGCCCACTCCACCAGGCACGACGCGAAGGGCCTTCGTTCTTCCATCGTCCCGTCGCGGCGGCTCTGAAAGTCGTCGGGCAAAGGCCTTCGGCGCAGCGTCTCGAGCTCCAGCGTGTGGAGCACCACCGCCTTCTCGAGGTAGCCCGGCTTCTCACCGTCGCCCCACTCGTCGAGCACGAAGAAGGACAAGAGCCCCGCCTTCGGAAGCACCCCGTTCGAGGCGACTTCCGACAGCCGCACCTGCGCGACGAAAGACAGCGAACGGTCACCCAATGCGGGCCACGGCGTGCCTTCGGGCAGGTCGGGCAGCCCCCCGATGCGGGTGCCTCCCAGGGGCAGCGCCATCTCTTCGACGCGCGTCGCCCGCATCAGCCATGCGTCGCGAATCAGCACGTCGGCCTTCGACTCCAGCGACTGCGCCGCGAGCAGCGCCACCAGGTCGGCCCGCTGCTGCTTCAGCGCCGGCAGCTTGCGGTGCTTCAAAGCCTTGGCCTTCTCACGCGGCTTCGCGGTGCGCGGCGCCTTTGACGCGGGCAAGTACGCCAGGTGCTTGCCGGTGATGCGGGTCGCTTCAGCCCTAAGCTTCAGCTCGGCGATGACCTTCTCGACTTCGACAAAGCCGACCCATTCGCCGTTCGCTCCGACGGTGCGCTGCTTCTCCGTCCACTGCCGAAGGGCCGGCACCAGCGCCGGGTCACCCACGCCGCGGCAGGCCTCGAGCAACTTGTCCCAGTGTGGCGTGTCGCGGCCCAGCTTCGCGATGAGAAATGGAGTCGCCCGCGCATCGCCGTGCCGCGCGATGCACTGCAACCCTTCCGGCGTGACGAAGCCCTTCATCAGCTTGAGCAGCGGCGGCAAGAAGTCCGCGTCACGCGGCATGCCCACCAACACCGGCGGCACGAAGATGCCGAGCACCTCCTGCTCCATCGCGGTGAGCAGTCGAGCGCCCCACTCCAGCGGCAGCAGCGACGCGATGGGACGCAGGCCGACCAACATCGCGCAGGCGACCCGGAACTCGTGGGTGTCAGGCACCGCGTCCAGCAGCGGGCCGTACCGGCGCAGCGAGCCCGGCAAGTCGCGCTCGACGGCGGCCATCAACACCACCGGAACCAGGGCCAGGTCTTTGACTCCCGCGTCCCAGAGCCCCGCCACTGCCGCGAGGTCTTCGGGCCGGTGCGGCTTCTTCTCGGCCAGCAGCTGCGTCGCGATGATTGCCTTGGCCCGCTCGCAGACGCTTGGGTCGGCCAGCAGCGCCCGCAGCTGCATCAGGCCCTTCGGGTGGTTCTCGCCCCAGAGCACGAGGCAGGTGAAGTACTGCTCGCGCTCCGTTCGTGCCGCGTAGACGAGGTCCAGCGCCTTCTGCCTTTCCTTCCGTTCTGCGGCCGGCGCGCGGTCGTAGTCGTCTTCCCACGGGGGAATGGCGCCGAAATCACACGCCTCGGGCTCAGAGAGCAAGGTGACCAACGCCGCCTCGTCGTCAGGCTTCGGCTCGAGGTGGAGGCGCACAAAGGCGGCCTGGCCTTCCGGGGTCCACCGCTCACGCCGCCTAATCGCGACCAACCCGTCGACCTCGGCATTGCCGGTGTCGGGCGGAGGCAGGGCGGAGGGCAGTGCATGCCCGAACAGCTTCGCCGCTTTCGCCTTCCGCGCCATTGCCACCCTGGTTGAACCACGCAACGGTAGCCACCGTACACTTGGCCCTTCAGCGCATGTCAGATCCTCTTCTCGATTCTTTTCCGTGTGCTGCCGCCGTCGTCGACGGTGACGCACGCCCGATCGAAACGAACGAGGCCTGGCGCGAGATTTTCGGCGAGGCCACCGCGCTGCAAGACCCCCTCGCGCAGCGGCTGCTCGAGTACACGGTTCGCGAGGTGCTGGGAGGGCACGTCGTGCGCCCGACGCCGATCATCCACGCCTGGGGCGATCGCTGGTTCCAGACGCGGGTGACGAAACCCATCTCGCGCGAGCACGGCGTGGTGGTGAGCCACGAAGACGTCACCGCTTTTCGCAGCACGCAAGCGCAGGCGCGCGAGCTGCTCGCCGCGACCTCCGGAGCGGTCGGGCCTTCGCTGCTCCGCGCCGTCACCCGCCAGCTCGCGCGGCTCACCCACTGCCGCTACGCGTGGATCGGGATTCTCGATCGCGATCGTCCGAACCGCATCGCGTGCACCGCCATCTGGGACGAAGAGAAGAAGGTCTTCTTGCGCGACTTCGAGTGCCTTCTCGAAGGCACGCCCTGCTCGCTCGTCGTCGGCAAATCGTTGACGTTGATCTCCTCAGGCGTGGCCCAGCGCTTCCCCGAGGCCAGCGAGCTGAGCGCGCTTGGCATTGACGCGTACCTCGGCCTGCCGCTGAGCTCGCCCGACGGTGAGCCGATGGGGCTCTTGAGTGCGGGCCACACGTCGCGGCTCGACACCGCCATCGACCCCGAGCTCTTGAACGGCCTCGCCACCCGCGCCGGCGCCGAGCTCTCGCGCGCGAGGTCTGAAGCGCAGCTGCGCGACAGCCAGGAACGGTTGAAGCTCGCGCTGGTCGGCACGGACGACGGCGTCTTCGATTGGGACATCCCCAGCGGGAAGGTGCGGGGCAACGCGCGGCTCACCGGCATGCTCGGCTACATGCCCGCCGAGCTGCCCGACTGGAAAGCCTGGTCGGCCATCTCGCATCCCGACGATCGCGAAGCGGTGCGAAAGGAAATGCTCGCGCACTTCAAGGGCGAGACGCCGCTGTACCGGGCCGAGGTGCGGCTGCGCGCGAAGGACGGCACATGGCGGTGGATCCTCGATCGCGGAAAAGTGGTCGAGCGCGACGAGAAGGGAACCGCGGTGCGGATGACCGGGCTCCACACCGACATCGAAGACCGCAAGCGACTCGAGACGCAGGTGCAGATCTCGGGGCGCATGGCGTCGGTGGGCACCCTGGCCGCGACGCTCGCGCACGAGATGAACACGCCGCTGTCGTACCTGGCGACGGGGCTCACCGCGCTCTCTGCCGCGACGGATCCTCAGGGCCGCGAAGAAGCGTTGACGATGGCGCGCGAAGGGGCGCAGCGCATTCGCCAGGTCGTCAGCGACGTGAAGACCTTCTCGCACGTCGACCCGTACGCGACGCGGATCCGCGTCGACATCACCCGCGTCATCGAGCGCGCGGTGCGGCTGGCGCGTCATCTCGTCGAGCCCCGCGGCCGGCTCGAGGTGCAGCTGGCGACGAACCTTCCCGATGCGTGGGCGCACGACGCGCAGCTGTCGCACGTCTTCTTGAACCTGCTCGTCAACGCGGCGCAGTCGCTGCCGAACGACGGAGACAAACACCTGGTGCGCATCACGGGCAGCCGCGACGCGCGCGGGTGGATTGTCGTCGAGGTGAACGACACCGGGCACGGCATCACCGCCGACGTGGGGCGTCACATCTTCGAGCCCTTCTTCACCACGCGCCCCGCCGGCGAAGGCACCGGCCTGGGGCTGGCCCTGTGCCAGAACGTGGTGCGTGGGCTCGGCGGCGAGATCAGCTTCACGAGCGCGCCGGGTAACACGACCTTCCGCGTCGCGCTGCCACCAGCGAAGGAAGAGGAAGCGACGCCGGCACCTGTCGAGGTGAAGGTCGAGTCGTCGACGGCGATGGCGTCGCGCCGGGTGCTGGTCATCGACGACCACACCGCGATGGGCACTTCGCTGCAGCTGATGCTCCGCGGCGAGCACGACGTCGACGCGGTGACCTCGGCCGAGGCGGCGCTCGAGCGAATGGAAGCGGTGCTCTACGACGTCATCCTCTGTGACGTGATGATGCCCGGCGTGACGGGCATGGACCTGTACCGCCGGGTGCTCGAGTTCAACCCGCGCCTCGCCGAACGCTTCGTCTTCATGACCGGCGGAGCGACCACCGCCTCCGTGCAGCGCTTCCTCGATTCGTCCCGCCGCCGCGTGCTCGAGAAGCCTTTTGCATCGGACACGCTGCGCGCGGTGCTTCGCGGCTGACAGCGACGCGTGTTATGCGGCGCGGGCCATGAGCAACCTCGATGCGGATCCTTTGCGCGCAAGGCTTACGAAACTCGAAGCGCAGGCCGAGCAGGGTGGCGGCCCCGAGCGCGTCGCCAAGCAGCACGAAGCAGGCAAGCTGACGGCGCGCGAGCGCATCGACCTGTTCCTCGACCCAGGCAGCTTCCAGGAGCTCGACAAGCTCGTCACCCACCGCGCCACCGACTTCGGCATGGCCGACAAGAAGATTCCGGGCGACGGTGTGGTCACCGGCTGGGGCACGGTCGAAGGCCGCAAGGTCTTCCTCTTCGCGCAGGACTTCACCGTCTTCGGCGGCAGCCTCTCGGGCGCGTACGCGCAGAAAATCTGCAAGGTGATGGACCTGGCGACGCGGGTGGGCGCTCCGATTGTCGGGTTGAACGACAGCGGCGGCGCGCGGATTCAAGAGGGCGTCGAGTCGTTGGCGGGCTACGCCGACATCTTCCTTCGCAACACGCTGACGTCGGGCGTGGTGCCGCAAATCAGCCTCATCCTCGGGCCGTGCGCGGGTGGCGCGGTGTATTCGCCGGCGATCACCGACTTCATCGTGATGGCGAAGAACACCAGCTACATGTTCATCACCGGCCCCGACGTCATCAAGACGGTGACGCACGAGGAAGTGACGAAGGAAGCGCTGGGCGGGGCCGTCGCGCACAACCAGAAGTCGGGCGTCGCGCACTTCGCGGCCGAGAACGAGCAGGCGGCGATTGCGCTGACGCGCGAGCTGCTGTCGTACTTGCCGAGCAACAACACCGACGACCTGCCGGTGCAGCCGAGCACCGATGATCCGGCGCGCGCGGAACTCTCGCTGGCGACCATCGTCCCGGCGAACCCGAACAAGCCCTACGAGATGAAGGACGTGATCAAGGCGATCGTCGACGACCGCCACTTCTTCGAGGTGCAGGAGCACTACGCGAAGAACATCGTCATCGGCTTCGCGCGAATGGCGGGCCGGCCAGTGGGGCTCGTGGCGAACAACCCGGCAGTGCTCGCGGGCTGCCTCGACATCGACGCCAGCGTGAAGGCCGCGCGGTTCGTGCGCTTCTGCGACTGCTTCAACATTCCGCTCGTCACCTTCGTCGACGTCCCCGGCTTCTTGCCCGGCACGACGCAGGAATGGGGCGGCATCATCAAGCACGGCGCGAAGCTGCTCTACGCGTACGCCGAGGCGACCGTGCCGAAGGTGACCGTCATCACGCGCAAGGCGTACGGCGGCGCGTACGACGTGATGGCGAGCAAGCACATTCGCGCCGACGTGAACTACGCGTGGCCGACTGCAGAGATCGCGGTGATGGGCCCCGACGGAGCGGTGAACATCGTCTTCCGCAAAGAGCTCGACGGCGCGAAGGACCCTGTCGCCGAGAAGGCGCGCCTCGTCGCCGAGTACCGCGAGAAGTTCGCCAACCAGTTCAAGGCCGCCGAGCTCGGCTACATCGACGAGGTCATCCGCCCCGAGGCGACCCGCGAGAAGCTGATTCGATCGCTCGAGCTGCTGAAGGACAAGCGGCAGGAAAACCTGCCCCGCAAGCACGGCAACATTCCGCTGTAGTCAGGCCACCTGGATGCTCGGCTTTACGAGTCGGGCAGCTTCCGTCAGCACATCCTGCTTATCCGCAACGAGAGCCAGGATCGGGGCCCACCTCGGGACGTCGCGCAGCATGTCTGTCGTGTCGCACACAAAGTCCGCGACGTGCAGATCTGCGACCGAGAGACGAATGATGCCTACGTACCGAGGCAGACGGGTGGTCGTGACGAACTCGACCCCGACCGCTGCTACTGCGTGGTCGTGGTCGTGGTAGCAGCGGCTTGCGATGGTCGAGTACGCCTTCAGAATCGTGCGGCCTCGGCCGGAGCACCACTGGCGTTGCGTACGAGATCGGTCAACGTTTCTGGTGAGAACTCAACCGCGCGCAGACGACGCGAGTTCACGGTCAGAAGCGCGATCGCATACCGGAGTATGCGGGCAAGCGCTTCTGACGTTCACCAAGAGAAGCGTCCACAGCCTTTCGGACTTCGACGCCTTCCTTCACGAGTTCCAAAATCTGCTCGGACGACAGCGTGACCGGAACTGATGACACAAACGACTTGCGGTCGTGCCCAGAGTCTTTGTGTTCAGTTTCCGACATGGGAAGGCGACACTAACAACAAGCCATTGAAGTTCGCCAGAACGGCGCACCTCAGACTGCTGGCGCGGCCTTGCGAAGAAACGGGGCAATCGTCTCGCGGAAGTGCGGGGTCCACGGCGACGGCGTGCGCTTTTCACCATCGACGCGCACGATGACGCGGCTGCCGGTCGCGAAGTCGACGTCCTCATCCATCGGCATCACGCAGAACCCGAAGGTGAGGCTGGTGGTGCCGAGGTGCTCGACCCACACCCGCACGCGGACCTCGGACACCCCGACGACCGCGCGGTGGTACTCGAGGTGGTTTGCCCGTACGAGGTGGAACTGGTCGGGGTTCTTCTGCATGTCGAGCGTGCCGCCCCAACCGAGGCGGCGCCAGAAGGCACCGATGGTGCGCTCGAAGAGCAGCAGGTAGCGCGCGTTGTGGAGAATCTGAAACGCGTCGAGGTCGTCGAAGTAGATGCCGTGTACGGCCTCGTGGAACCGCGTACCTGCTGATGAGCTCATGAAGTCCGCTTAGCTCACGCCGCGGCCCGAGTGAACGCCCGCTCGGCCCAACGGTCGAACGCGGCGCGGTGCAGGAGGCCTGCGTGCCGCGCGAACTCCTCGCCCCCCTTCACGGCCTGAAAGGTGGGAATCGCCTTGATGCCGAGCTCGTCGATCAGCGCCTTCGACTTGTCGAAGTTCACCTTGAGCACCAGCACCTTGCCAGCCTGGCGACGGGCGAACTGCTCGACCACTTCGTCGGCTGCCCGGCATGGCGCGGCCCAGGGTGCGGTGAAATCGACGACGACCGGCATCGGCGAGCTCGCCACGATTTGCTGATACCGCTCGGTGCTGACTTCGATGGGAGCGCCCGAAACATCGAGCGCCTCGTGACACTGCGAGCAGACCGGCTTCCTGGCCTGCGGCATCGAACTAAAAGCTCCGCAATCGAGGCATCGGTACATGCCTCTTCAAGTAACGCAGGATCAGCCGCCGTCCACTGAACCGCCATCAAACCCGGCGTCGGGAAGCGTGACCTCGACCGGCGTAAACGGCGGCGGGTCGTAATCGCCAGTCTTTTTTCCGGTGAAGCCCGTTTCCAGCGTCAGCGTGGCGCCCGCCACGATCGGCCCGAACGCGCACCCGCCCGCCCACGCCACGCCCAGCCGGCCGTCGACGATGCCGTCTGCCGGAGCGTTCTTTGGAATCTTCAGGCGCTTGAAGGTCACCGCGGCGCACGTCTCTGGCTTGCCCGCGTCCGTGGTGCCTGCGTCCGTGGTGCCTGCGTCCGTGGGGCCTGCGTCCG
>Ga0105048_10009594_pt1 | contig 15370 bp, 11 predicted proteins | sample MAT05_FD_78382 | JGI IMG/M metagenome (GOLD analysis project Ga0105048, IMG submission 78382) | Freshwater microbial communities from Lake Fryxell liftoff mats and glacier meltwater in Antarctica - MAT-05 | ecosystem: Environmental > Aquatic > Freshwater > Ice > Liftoff microbial mat | place... | reverse complement strand
CGTACTCGATCTCGATTCCGTTGGCTGCGGCGCGTGGCATGGCGCCATCATTCCCTCGCTTGACCGATCGGTCAAGAAGTGGGGCCGGTGGCTGCGGGTAGCGTGGAGTGCCGTGTCCGAGCCACCCGCACCCCCCGAACCCGGCCGGACGTTCGCCGACAGCGACCTGCCCTACCGCGTCGATCCGCTCACCGGGGACGTCACCTACATCGTCGCGGCCCGGCAGGGTCGGCCCAACCTGCCGTCGGCGGGGTGCCCGTTCTGCCCCGGCGGAATCGAGGCTCCCGAGCACTACGACGTGTTCTCGTTCCCGAACCGCTGGCCCCCCATACCCGGCGGGCGCAGCGAGGTGGTCCTCTACTCCCCCGTCCACGACGCCACCTTCTGGTCGCTCGGCGTCGGCGGTGCCCGCAAGGTGATCGACCTCTGGGCCGAGCGCTCCGCAGCGCTCGGCGCCCGCGACGACGTCGACTACGTGTTGGTGTTCGAGAACCGTGGCCCCGAGGTCGGCGCCACCATCGCCCACCCCCATGGGCAGATCTACGCCTACGACGTCGTCCCGCCCCTGCCCCGCGCCGAACTGGCCGGCGCCGACCTCGATGCCGCGTTCGGACCGGACGCGGCCGGCCAGCACGGCGAACGCCTGGTCGCCACCCACGGTGGGTGGCGGGCGTGGGTGCCCTGGGCCGCGACGTCCCCGTTCGAGCTCGTCATCGGACCGCGGGTCCAGACCCCGGACCTGCCCTCGCTCGACGATGCCGATCGCGACGCGTTCGCCACCGTCCTCGTCGACGCGCTCGAACGGCTCGACCGCCTGTTCGACGCGCCGATGCCCTACATGCTCTGGATCCACCAGCGCCCGTTCGACGGTCGGTCCTGGCCCTCGGCGTGGGTGCACGTGCACGTCGCTCCGCTCCTGCGCAGCGCCGGCACCCCCCGGTTCGTCGCCGCAGCTGAGCAGGGCGGACTCGTGTTCTACAACCCGGTCGATCCCGAGGCAGCCGCACGTCAACTGCGAGCGGCCACCGTCGACGGCGCCGCGACGTGATCGACACCGGCGCCAACGCGAGCGCCGCGGGCGCCGATGAGGGTGCGACCGTGCGGGCCTTCGCGCCGGGTCGCGTCAACCTGATCGGCGAGCACACCGACTACACCGGCGGGCTGGCGCTGCCCATGGCGATCGACCTCGGCACCACCGTCGTCGGGCGGCGCACCACCGACGGCAGGGTCGTCCTGCGCTCGGCCGACCAACCCGAGCCGGCCGACGTGCCCATCAATGTCGGCGATCCCGCATCCGTCACGCCGGCCTGGGCCCGGTACGTCGCCGGGGTCGTTCACGAGCTGGCGCCTGGCGCCGGGTTCGCGGGGACGGTCACCACCACGATCCCGATCGGCAGCGGCCTGTCCTCGAGCGCCGCGCTCGAGCTCGCGGTCGCGCTCGCGCTCGGCTTCGACGGCGCGCCGACCGAACTGGCCGCGCTGGGTCAACGGGCCGAGCAGCTCGCGTCGGGCGTGCCGTGCGGGCTCATGGACCAGTGGGCCTCGGCCGCCGGGCTCGACGGCCATTGCCTCCTCCTGGACTTCACCGCCGAGACGGCGGTGCCCGTTCCGGTACCGGAGGACATCGCGATCGTGGTCGTGCACTCCGGGCAGGACCGCACGCTGGTCGGGTCGGCCTACGGCGATCGCCGGGCGGCGTGCGAGGCCGCCGCGGCCTCGATCGGCCCCCTCCGAGACGCCGAGCTGGACGCGGTGGCGACGATCGCGGACCCGGTCGTTCGGCGCCGAGCCCGCCACGTGGTCACGGAGAACGCCCGGGTGGTCCAGTTCGTCTCTGCGCTGCGCGATGGCGACACCGCTGGGGCCGGCCAGCTCATGATCGAGAGCCACCGAAGCCTCCGGGACGACTTCGAGGTCTCGACCGACGCGCTCGACCAGTTGGTCGACCGTCTCGTGGCCACCCCCGGTGTGCACGGTGCTCGCCTCACGGGTGCGGGGTTCGGTGGGTGTGTGATCGCCCTCACCGAGCCCACCGCCCTCGAGGAGGGGTGGACCGTCCGGGCCTGCTCCGGAGCGCGACTGCTGACCGACCCCATCAACGCCTCGTCGTCCTGACGTCGCCTCCGGTCGCCGCCAGCGTCATGGGCCGTCCGGCCCCCTCGTTCGATCGCGAACAGACCATTCCGACAGGCCGTCGGACCCTGTCATCTCAACCGGCGGACCCGCGCCGCCGATCCAACGTCGAGGAGCGAAGAGCGGGCGCTCCGGCCACGTCGTCCCCGCTCGCCCCCACGTTCCGGAGACGAACGCCTTGACCATCACGACGACCGCCCACGAGCTCCCGGTGGCAGACTTCCTGCTCCTCTCGAACGCTGCCGTCGTGGCGGCCGACGCCCATCGGCGCATCGTCTGGGCCAGCCCGGTGGTCGAGGGCCTCATCGCACCCGACGGTATCGGGTTGCATCACCCCGACTTCCTGTCCTTCATCCATCCCGACGACGTCGGGATCGCCACCTCGGAGTTCGAACGGAGCCTCGTGCGGCCGGGACCCGGCGGGCAGTTCCGCGTTCGGTTCCGCGCCGGTCCGACCTCGATCTGGCACTGGCTCGAGGTCGCGCTCAACAACCAGCTCGCCACGCCCCGCGTCGGCGTGGTGGTGGCCACCATCCGCGGCATCGACTCGCAGACCGAGACCGAAGGGGCGCTGCGCCACAGCGAGCAGCGTCTCCAGGCCCTGGTCGAGAGCGCCCCCGTCATCTTGATGGCCTACGACACCCGGGGCATCATCACCTTGGCCGATGGCCAGGGCTTCCGCGGACTCACGACCGACGCGGCCGACCTCATCGGCCTGCCGATGTCGGCGTTCTTCGCGACGTACCCCGGTATCGAGGCCGGTCTCGAGATGGTCCTGCGGGGCGGCCGCCACCGCACCACCCTCGACATCGCCGGAACGATCCTGGAGATCCGATCGTCGCCGATCCTCGAGCACGGGATCATCACCGGAGGACTCGCCATCGGTACCGACGTGACCGAACGGTCGCTCGCCCACGATGAGCTCGCCCGCCACGAGGCGAGGTTCCGCTCGCTGGTGCAGCGGTCCTCGGACATGGCCGTGATCTTCGCCCTCGACGGCACCATCAAGTACGCCAGCCCGGCGGTCCGCCTCCTCGGCTACGAGCCCGACGACCTGATCGGTACCAACTCGTTCGACCTCTGCCATCCTGACGATGTCGAGATGGCGCGGGAGTCGATCCCGACGATCCTGGCCGAGCTGGGATCGTCGATGACCCACGAGCTCCGTGTCCGGGACGCGTGCGGGAGCTACCGCTGGATCGAGGAGGTGCTGACCAACCACGTCGACGACCCCGCGATCAGAGGTGTGGTCGGCAACCTCCGCGACATCACCGAACGCAAGGAGAGCGCGCTCGAGCTGGACCGCCGGGCCCGGACCGATGATCTCACCGGTCTCCCCAACCGCGCCGAGCTGACCGACCGCCTGGCGCTCCGGCTGTCGCCCCCCTCGGCGGCGAGTGACCGCACCACCATCGTGTTCCTCGATCTCGACGAGTTCAAGCTCGTGAACGACTCGCTGGGGCACGCGTACGGCGACGACCTCCTGCGAGAGATCGCCGACCGGCTCCGCCACGTCGTCCGCGGCAACGACCTGGTCGCCCGGTTCGGTGGCGACGAGTTCGTGATGCTGTGCGAAGGCGGGGATGACCGGTTGCCGGCCCGGATGGCCGCCCGGTTGAGCGATCTGTTCGTCGAGCCGTTCGAGGTCAGGGGTGAGCTCCTGTACGTCTCGGCCAGCATCGGCGTCGCCACGACACCGACGACCGACGGCGACACGTTGCTCCGCAACGCGGACGCCGCCATGTACCGCGCCAAGGAACAGGGTCGGAGCCGGATCGAGATCTTCGACGCGATGATCGACCACCGCGCCACGTCGATCCTGCGACTGCGCAACGAGATGCGGCTCGGCCTCGCCCGCAACGAGTTCGTCCTCCACTACCAGCCCATCGTCGATCTGGCGTCGGACGCCATCGTCGGCATGGAGGCGCTCGTGCGTTGGGAGCACCCCGAACGCGGCATGGTTCCACCACTGGACTTCATCGCCGAGGCCGAGGACAGCGGGTTCATCATGGACCTCGGCGCATGGGTGATCCGCTCGGCGTGCGAGGAAGCCGCGCGGTGGCCCGTCCCCATGCACGTCGCGGTGAACCTGTCGGTTCGCCAGCTCGCCGACCACGGCATCGTCGACACCGTCGCCGATGCCCTGGCCGCGTCGGGTCTGAGCTCGGCATCGCTCGTGCTCGAGGTGACCGAGAGCGCCCTCATGGCCAACGCCGAGACCGCGCTCGTCGTGCTGAACGAGCTCCGCGCGCTCGGGGTGCGCCTCGCCATCGACGACTTCGGCACCGGCTACAGCTCGCTGCTGTACCTCAAGCGGATGCCGGTCGGCACGCTCAAGGTCGACCGGAGCTTCGTCGACGGTCTCGGTGACGACGCCGAGGACTCCGCCATCGTCGCCAGTGTGATCAGCCTCGCCCACGCGGTCGGGTTGCGCGCCGTGGCCGAGGGAGTCGAGACGCTCGAGCAACGACGCCACCTCGTGGACCTCGGCTGCGACCTGGCTCAGGGCTACCTGTGGAGCCGTCCGGTTCCTGCGTCGGAGATCCCCGGCCTCCTCGGTCGCGCCTGATCCGGCGGGTCCGTGGCCGGCACCTGCGGGACCGCACCGATGCCCGGGCCGTCGGAGGCTCGCGGCATCAGACCGGCTCGGACCCCGACCACCGGCGCAGACGACGGTGCAGGCGACCGAGAGCCTCGGGCGTGCGGATGCCCCACCAGAACAGGTCCTGACCATCGATGAGCTCGACGGGGGCGATCTCGGCCAGCTCGGCGACGTGGCGCTCCTTGAACGGGTACGGCTCCGAGGGAGCCAGCACCACGTCGGGGCGCAGGTCGCGCACCTCGGCCAGCGACGTGGTCGGGTAGCGGGCGTCGGCGTCTGCGAACACGTTGCCGATCCCCAGGTGCGCCAGCATCGACGAGCCGAAGGTGACGCCGCTGATCGTCATCCACGGCCGACGCCAGATGGGCACGAAGGCGCGGACCCCGCTCGGCGCCAGTGCCGGCGGCGTCGGACCGACGGGAGCGAGCGTCGCTCCTCCGTGGCGGTCGCGGCCATCGTGGGAGCGGGCGCCGAGGTCAGCGGGCCCGAACGCCGCCAGCGCGGCCACCGCGAGCTCGGCGTCGGCCACCGAGTCGACCACCAGGGCGCACGTGGCGATCCCGGCGGCCGTGAGGGCCTCGGCGTCCTCTCGCCGGTTCTCCTCCTCGCAGAGGATCACCACATCCGGTTCGAGGGCGACGATGGCGCCGATGTCGGGATCCTTGGTGCCACCGACCGCCGGCAGGTCGGGCTGCTCGCAGAACCGCGTGACGGCCACGGGCGTGATGCCGAGGGCGAGGAGCGTCTCGGTGGCGGACGGGACGAGGCTGACGACGCGCACGGTTCCAGCGTGGCGGCCCGCCGAGCGGCGTGCGAATCGGGGGCAGGGTCGACGACGAGCGTCAACCACCGACCCGGCCGACCGAACCCTGCGATCCGTGCGGTCCGTGCGGTCCGTGCGAGCTCACATGCGGTTGAGCAGGTCGGCCTTCTTGGCCTGGAACTCGGCCTCGGTGAGGTGGCCCTGGTCGCGGAGCATGGCCAGTTGGTTGATCTGGTCGGCGGTGTTGGGCGCCGCGGGTGCCGGGGTCGCGAAGCCCCCGGACGCCGCGTGGCCCATGCGGTCCATCTTGCGGTTGTCGTTGGTCTCCATCTGGATGTAGATCTCCTTCTGGACGTCGCTCGGACGTCGGATGTCCTCGAACCGCTGCGCGCCGTCCTTGCTGGCGGACTCGATCTCGAGGTCGCCGAGGCCGAGCATGCGCTCGAAGATGCCCTGCTCGAAGAAGACCGTGTTGATGCGCTCCAGCGGGATCTCGATGCCCCGCTTGGCCAGCACGCCCTCGCGGCTCATGACGCGGTCGCTGGTGAGCACGAAGTGCGTGCTGATCCACTGGATGAACCGCACCAGGAACCACCCGAGGTTGATCACGACCCAGAGCGCGACGACGATCTTGATGAGGTCGTTGTCGATGGCGACGGCGGCCCAGATCCCCACCACCATGCCGATGACGAGGGGGATCCCGGACTTGACGATGAACCACCAGTGCGGGTGGAGGTTGAGCACGATGGTCTCGTGCGGGGCGATCGCATCCTCGGGAAACGGCATGCCACCAGCGTAATCATCGACTCCGACACCGGCCGGGACCGCCGCGCGCCGGTCCCCGCATCGCCCGGCGAGCGTCGACCGACAGCGAGTCGTCGCCCGCCCGCCTCACCTTCGAGACGCTCCTGGGACGGCCGCAGCGGGCACCGACTCACGGTGCTCGACGTCAGCCCCAGCCGAGCTCGTGGAGGCGGTCGTCGTCGATGCCGAAGTGGTGGCCGACCTCGTGGATCACCGTGACCCGCACCTGCTGGACGACGTCGTCCTCGGTGCGGCAGATCCGCAGGATCGGACGGCGGTAGATGGTGATCTTGTCGGGCATCACCATGCCGCCGTAGCTGAGCGGGCCCCGCTCGGTGAGGGGGATGCCCTCGTACAGGCCGAGCAGGTTCGGGTTGACCCCCTCGCTCACGAACACGGCGACGTTCTCCATGTGCCGGGCCAGCTCATCGGGGATGTCGTCGAGCGCCTCGCCCACCAGTTCCTCGAACCGCTCCTCGGAGATGTCGATCACCAGATGCGCACGCGCTCGTCGGGATCGAGCCAGAGGCCGTCGCCGGCCGCCGTGCCGAACGCCTCGTGGAACTCGTCGAGGTTCCGCACGATGTTGGCCCGGAACTCGGGCGGGCTGTGGGGATCGATGGTGAGGTACTGCTGCTCCTGCTCGGGGCGACGCGTGGTGCGCCACACGTACCCCCAGTTCAGGAACAGGCGCTGCGATCCGGTGAGGCCGTCGCGCTCGGGCATCGGGCCGTCGCCGAGTGCGATCAGGTACGCCGTGTGCCCGATGGTGAGTCCGCCCAGATCGCCGATGTTCTCGCCGACGGTCAGGGCCCCGTTGACGTGCTCACCGGGGAGGTTTCGCGGCTCGAAGGCGTCGTACTGCTCGATGAGCGCCGTGGACTTGACCTCGAAGGCCGACTTGTCGGCGGTGGTCCACCAGTCGTTGAGGTTGCCCAGCCCGTCGAACTGCGCTCCTTGATCGTCGAAGCCGTGCCCGATCTCGTGGCCGATGACCGCGCCGATGCCGCCGTAGTTCTCGGCCGGGTCCGCGTCGGGCGAGAAGAAGGGCTTCTGGAGGATGCCGGCCGGGAAGCAGATCTCGTTGGTGCCCGGGTTGTAGTAGGCGTTGACCGTCTGCGGGAGCATGAACCACTCGTCGCGATCGACGGGCGACCCGATCTTGGCGAGCTGACGGTCCGTCTCGAACCCCGCTGCCGCGGCGACGTTGGCGAACAGGTCGTCGGGCACCACCTCGAGGGCGGCGTAGTCGCGGAACGAGTCCGGGTAGCCGATCTTCGGGCGGAAGGTGTCGAGCTTCTCGTACGCCCGGGCCTTGGTCTCATCGGTCATCCAGTCGAGCTTCGCGATCGACTGCCGGTAGGCCTCGAGCAGGTTGGCGACGAGGTCGTCCATCAGGGCCTTGGAGCGCGGCGGGAAGTGGCGGGCCACGTACTCCCTGCCCACGGCCTCGCCGATGGCGCCCTCGACCAGGGCGACGCCCCGCTTCCAGCGCGCCCGGAGCTCGGGGGTTCCGTTGAGGGTGCGGCCGTCGAAGTCGAAGGCGGCCTCGACGAAGTCGTCGGTGAGGTACGGCGCGGCAGCTCGGAGCACCCGGACCAGCACCCACGCTCGCCAGTCCTCGATCGGCACGTCGGCGAGCACGCCCGAGAGGTGCGCGAGGTAGGAGGGCTGGCGCACGTTGGTCTCGGCGATCGTCTCCGCCGAACCGCCCAGCCCGGCGACGTAGGCGTCCCAGTCGAAGGTGGGGGTGAGGGTGCGGAGCTCGTCGACCGGGGTGAGGTTGTAGGTCTTGATGACGTCGCGGGTGTCGGCCCGTTCCCAGTGCCCGGCGGCGAGCGTCGTCTCGACGGCGAGGACGGTCTGCGCCGCGGCACCCGGGTCCGGGTGATCGATGAGCGCGAGCAGACGCTCGAGGAAGGCCGCGTAGCTGTCGCGGATCTCGGCGAACTTGTCCTCGCGATAGTACGACTCGTCCGGCAGGCCGAGGCCGCCCTGCACGATGTTGAACAGGTAGCGCTCGGCGTCGCGGTCGTCGTTGTCGACGTAGGAGCCGAACAGGCCGGACCCGCCGATCCGCTCGAACCGACCGAGGAACCCAGCGAGCGCGCGGAGGTCGTCCAGCGCGTCCACCTCGTCGATCAGGGGTCGAATGGGGTCGACCCCGGCCTCGGCGATCGCCGCCTCGTCCATGAACGAGGCGTACAGCGCGCCGATCTTGCCGGCGTCGGGATCGAGGTCGTCGCCGCCGCCGTGCTCCGCGACGGTGGCCGAGAGGTCCTCGATGATGGCGTGGACCTGGGCCTCGGCCACGTCGGTCAGCTCCACGAACGGACCCCAGCTGGAGCGGTCCGAGGGGATCTCGACGGTGTCGAGCCAGGTGCCGTTGACGTGACCGAACAGGTCGTCCTGGGGGCGGATGTCGGGGTTCATGCCCGGGCGGGCGTCATCGAGGATGCTCACGCGGAGGATGCTACCGGCGTCCCCGCCGTCTCCCAGTCCGCCCGGGGGCGTCGTCAGAGGGGGTGGGTACAGTCGGTCCCGTGGACCCCGAGACCCTGCTGGACGGCCTGAACGAACCCCAACGACGGGCCGTCACGTCGTCGGTGGTGCCCCTGTGCATCCTCGCCGGCGCCGGGTCGGGCAAGACCCGCGTCCTCACCCGGCGCATCGCCTACCGGGCCGTCACCGATGCCCATGACCCCCAGCGCGTCCTGGCCCTCACCTTCACCCGCAAGGCCGCGGGCGAGCTGCGCAACCGCCTGCGCCAGCTCGGCCTGCGCGACACCGTCGCCGCCGGCACGTTCCACTCGGTGGCCTACGCCCAGCTCCGGGCCCGGTGGGCCGACCGCTCCATCGCGCCGCCCACGCTGCTCGACCGCAAGGCCGGGTTCGTGGCCCGCCTCCTGCCCCGGGGCCTGCGCACCACGTCGGGTCGCGACGTCGTGCCCCTCGACATCGTCAGCGAGATCGAGTGGGCCAAGGCCCGGCGGGTCGCGCCCGAGCAGTACCCGTCGGCCGCCAAGGCCGCCAGCCGCACCCCACCCATCGACGCCCGCCAGCTCGCCTCCATCTTCGAGCGCTACGAGGCCGACAAGCGTGCCAGGCGCATGGTCGACTTCGACGACCTGCTCAGCCTGTGCGTGCGCGACCTCGGCCGCGACCAGGAGTTCGCGGCAGCGCAGCGGTGGCGGTTCCGGCACCTCTTCGTCGACGAGTTCCAGGACGTCAACCCGCTCCAGCAGGCGCTGCTCGACGCGTGGCTGGGCGACCGAACCGATCTCTGCGTGGTCGGCGACCCGAACCAGGCGATCTACGCGTGGAACGGCGCCGACGCCCGGTACCTCACCGACTTCACCGACCGCTGGGGGTCGGGCGAGGTCGTGAACCTCACCGACAACTACCGCTCGTCGCCGCAGATCCTCGCCGTCGCCAACGCCGTGCTCGCCGGGGGCACCGCGCAACGACGCGCCGCCCAGCGCGGCGAGACCTTCGCCGCCCTCCGGGCGCACCGTCCCGAAGGCCCGGCCCCGACGGTCTCGATGTGCGCCGACGACACGGCCGAGGCGCGGGCCATCGCCCGATCGGTCCGCGACCACCGCACACCGGGCACCGCGTGGTCGGCCCAGGCCATCCTGGTGCGCACCAACGCCCAGACCGCCATCATCGAAGGGGCGCTCCGCGACGCCCGCATCCCGTTCCGGGTCCGCGGCGGCGGGGCCCTCCTCGACCAACCCGAGGTCAAGGCGGCGGTCGCCGAGCTCCGCTCCTCCCCGTCGACCTTCTCGGTGGCCCTCACCGATCTCATCACCACGGCCGGTCGTGGCGGGCGATCCGACGCGGTGTCGCCACCCCAACCGAGCGGGAGCGGCGGATCCGACCGGCCGGCAGCGGGACGCACCGCCACCGGTGAGGCCGCCGACGACCGCCAGGCCAACGTCGAATCGCTGGTCCGCATGGGCTCGGACTACGCCGCGATCGATCCCAACCCCACGGTGCCCGGCTTCCTCGCCTGGCTCACCCAGACAGCCCGGGCCGACCAGCCCGACCAACACGGCGACGCGGTCGACATCACCACCTTCCACGCGGCCAAGGGGCTCGAGTGGCCCGTCGTGCACCTGGCCGGCATCGAGCAGGGTCTCGTGCCCATCGGTCACGCCCAGACCCCCGCCCAGCAGGCCGAGGAGCGCCGCCTCTTCTACGTGGCGGTCACCCGGGCCGAGCGCGAGCTCGCCATCACGTGGGCGCGCGAGCGCACCTTCGGCACCCGCACGGTCAGCCGTGAGCGCTCGCTCTACCTCACCAACGTCGACGCCGCGCTCGAGGCGTCGGCATCGGGCGACGTGCCCGCCGACTGGGCGCTCCACGTGTCCGACGAACGTCGGCGCGCCGCAGCCCGCACCAGCACGGTCGGCTCCACCCGGCGTCGCGCCGCCCGCACCGGAGGTCGCACCGCAGGCGCGCTGTCGCGTCTCGACGACGCCGACGAGACCCTGCTCGACGCGCTCAAGCGATGGCGAGCCACGGTGGCCAAGGGCGCATCGGTCGCGCCGCACGTGGTGTTCCACGACACCACCCTCGAGACCATCGCCCGGGCCCGGCCCCGGTCGCCCGACGACCTCCTCGCGCTCGGTGGCGTCGGCCCGGTCAAGGCCAACCGCTACGGCCACCAGATCCTCGCCGTCGTCGCCGAGCACGGCTGACGGCCCCCCGACCTCCACGCTCGCCGCCGCACCCTCCCGGCCGGCGTCGGCGCGTGGCATCCTGCGCTCATGCGCTTCCAGGTCGAGCAACGCTTCGATGCCCCGGTCGCCACCGTTTTGGCCACCTACACCGACCCCGCCTTCTACGAGCGCCTGGTCGGGCTGTCGAAGGTCGGCGAGCCGCAGGTGGTCGAGTACCGGACCGATGCCCAGCAGGTGGTCATGCGCGTCCACTACCGCTTCACGGCCGATCTCCCGAGCGCGGCCCTGGCGGTCATCGACGCGGACAAGCTCACCTGGATCGAGGAGTCGACCTACGACCTCGCCGCCGCCACGTGCCGGTCGAAGCTGCTCCCCGACCACTACCCCGACCGGCTCACCGCCTCGGCCACGTCGGCGTTCACCGCCGCCGGCGCCGGCACGGTTCGGCGCATCGACGGCGATCTCCGGGTGCGCATGCCGTTGGTCGGCGGGAAGGTCGAGCGGGCCATCGTCTCGGGCCTCCAGGACCACCTCGGCGACGAGGCGCGCGTCGCCAACCAGTACATGGGGTCCTGACCACCCACCCCCCTGGGATGGCGCGCTCCGGCGCCGAGCGCTCGGCGGCCCGGCGGGCCGGTCAGCCCGCGGGGCGCGAGGCGAGACGCTCCTGCTCGGCCTCGGAACGCTGCTCCATGAGGGCGCGGAACTTCGTGGGGTCGATGGAGATGAAGATGCCCTCGGCCTCGGCGCACAGGCGGTCGCCTGCGAAGACGGTGCCGTCGGTGAAGATCTTGCGACCCTCGACGCGAGCCAGGCGACCGATGAAGTGGAGCGGCTCGTGCAGCGGCGTGGGGCTGCGGTACTTCACGGTGAGGGTGCCGGTCATGCCCGGCGCACCCGAGAGCGACTGGGTGGCCCCGAGCACCTCGTCGAACGCGGCGGCCACGTACCCGCCGTGGACGCAGCCCGGCGGGCCCTCGTACGCCGCCCCGAACACGGCCCGGGCGTGGACGAGCCCATCGATCTCCTGCAGCGTGATCGGCGGCGACAGCGGGTTGGCCCGGCCGGTGAAGGGGCTGTGCTCGAACGACGCGTGCGGATCACCGCCGGCGTTGGCCGCCTCGCTGAACCCCTCGTAGCGCGAGCCCTGGGGCATGCGGTCGAAGGCGAGGGCGACCCGCGCCAGTTCGTCGGCCGCGTCGATGATGGCTTCGGTCGGCGCGGCCGTGGCGACCAGTCGTTCGATGATGATGCGCATCGAGTCGGCCAGGCGGCGCATCTCGACGGTCCGGGTCGTCAACTTCGACGTCGGCAGCTCCTGCCAGCGGGCCGACATGATGGCGCGAACCACCTCGGGGTTCGGCGCCAGCGACGGCGGCCCCGAGAGAACCTCGTCCCCGAGACCACCCGCTGCTGGTTGTTCGGCCATGGTTCGCTCCTCCGTGCGGGCCGGTCCGCGACCGTCAGGTCAGAAGTCGACGATGACGGGCGCGTGATCCGACGGGCTCTTGCCCTTGCGGGCGTTGCGGTCGATGAGCACCGAGGTCGAGCCGGCGGCGAGGGCCTCGGTGGCGAGCACGAGATCGATGCGCATGCCCTTGCCCTTGTGGAAGTTACCGGCGCGGTAGTCCCACCACGAGAACAGCCCGGGCGCCTCGTAGTGCTGGCGGAAGACGTCGACCAGACCCCAGTCCGACAAGCGGGCCAGCGCCTCACGCTCGGGCGCGCTGACGTGGGTGGCGCCGATGAAGTCGGCGGGGTCGTACACGTCGCGATCCTCGGGGGCGATGTTGAAGTCGCCGCAGATCACGAACGGGTCGCCGGGGTCGAGCGAATCGACGATGCGGGCCCGCAGGCGCTCGAGCCAGCGCAGCTTGTACTGGTAGTGGTCCTCCTCGAGGCCACGACCGTTGGGCACGTAGACGTTCGCGACGCGGACGCCGCCGCAGGTCGCCCACATCAGGCGGGCCTCGGGGTCCTCGTCGTCGCCGTCGCCGAACCCGGCCACGACGTCGTCGAGACCGACCTTGCTGAGGATGGCGACGCCGTTCCACCGGCCCTCACCGACGTGCGCGGCCTCGTAGCCCATCGCCTGGAAGGTCATCGCCGGGAAGGCGGCGTCGGTGAGCTTGGTCTCCTGCAGGCACAGCACATCGGGCTGCACCGTGGCCAGCCACTCCTCGACCCGCTCGAGACGGGCCTTGAGCGAGTTCACGTTCCAGGTCACCAGGCGCACGCCGGCCACCGTAGTGGTCTCGCCGGGGTGACCGGTACGGTCGTCGGATGGACGCGATCGCCTGGAGCGACTACCTGTGCCCGTGGGCGTACCTCGGGCGTGACCGCACCGCGCTGCTGCGCGACCTCGGGGTCGAGGTCACGGTCCAGGCGTTCGAGCTGCACCCCGAGATCCCGCCCGAAGGGGTGGCCGTGCGGCCGGGCGGGCGCCTCGACCAGGTCTTCGCCGTCATCGGCGCCGAGTGCGCCGAGTGCGACATCGACTTCAACCCCCCGACGCGCTCGCCGAACACCCGTGCGGTGCTCGAGACGGCCGAGGTCGTCCGGCTCCACGCACCCGGGTCCTTCGCCGCCTTCGACGAGAGCGCAGCCCGGGCGCACTGGGTCGAAGGGGCCGATCTGGGTGATCGCGACCTCGTCCGGCAGCTCGTGGCGGACGCCGGCGCACCCGCCGACGAGATCGCCGACCTGGTGGCCGACGGAGCCGGGACCGCCGCCCTCGCGGCGTCGATGGCCCAGGCCCGATCGGTCGGGGTCACCGCCACGCCCGCCTGGTGGGTGAACGACGCCCTGCTGATCCCCGGGGCCCAGCCTCGCGACACCCTGCAGCGATGGATCACCCGGATGCTCGAGCGCTCCTGACCGGTTCACGAACCAGTCAGAGACCGCACCGCTGTCCAGCCCCGATCCGGAGGTGATCCGGGCGCCCGGCCGGGGTTCGTCGGCCGGTAGGATCGGGCTCGATGGCATCCGAGCAGAACTCCCCGAACGCGATCGGCCCCAACGCCTGGCTGGTCGACGAGATGTACGAGCAGTACCTGGCCGATCCGGCCTCGGTGAACGAGAGCTGGCAGGACTTCTTCGCCGACTACCGCCCCGGCGGCGGCCAGGCGACGCTGCCGACGCCGCGCACCCCCGTCGCCGCCGCCGCGGCCTCCCCGCCGCCGGCACCCGCACCCGCCAAGGCCGCGGCGCCGGCCGTGAGCGACTCCAAGCCAGCCAAGGTGCAGCTCGGCGAACCCATCCGCGGCGCCGGCGCCCGGATCGTCTCCAACATGGAGGCCAGCCTCACCGTCCCCACCGCCACCAGCTTCCGCGAGGTGCCCGCCAAGCTGCTCGAGGTCAACCGCAGCGTCATCAACGGGTACCTGGGGCGCACCGGGCGCGGCAAGATCAGCTTCACCCACCTCATCGGCTTCGCGGTCGTCCGGGCCATCGCCGACACCACCCCGGTCATGAACTCGCACTTCGAGGAGAGCGAGGACGGCAAGCCCCACGTCATCCGCCACGAGCACATCGGGCTCGGGATCGCCGTCGACATCGAGAAGTCCGACGGGTCGCGGACCCTGATGGTCCCGTGCGTGAAGGACGCCGACACCGTCGACTTCCGCGGCTTCTGGACCGCCTACGAGGACCTCATCCGCAAGGTCCGCAGCAACAAGCTGTCGCCCGACGACTTCGCCGGCGTCACCGTCAGCCTCACCAACCCCGGCACCATCGGCACCCGCCAGTCGGTGCCCCGGCTCATGCCGGGCCAGGGCCTCATCGTCGGTGTGGGTTCGCTCGCCTTCCCCACCGCGTTCGAGGGTGCCGACCCGGTCACGCTCGCCGACCTCGGCCTGTCGAAGGTCATCACCATCTCGTCCACCTACGACCACCGCATCATCCAGGGTGCCGAGTCGGGGCTGTTCCTGAAGAAGGTCCACGACCTGCTGCTCGGCGGCGACGACTTCTACGAGTCCATGTTCAAGGCCATCGGCGTGCCGTACACGGCCGTGCAGTGGCATTCCGACGAGAACCCCGTCGACCGCGAAGAGTCGGCCGTGTTCAAGCAGATGAAGGTCTCGAACCTCATCAACATGTATCGGGTGCGAGGCCACCTCATTGCCGATCTCGATCCGCTGGCGGCCGAGCCGCCGCAGATGCATCCCGAGCTCGACCCGCTCTTCTACGGCCTCACCATCTGGGACCTCGAACGAGAGTTCCTCACCGGCTTCCAGGCCGGCGTCTACGCCCCCGTCGGCGGCAAGGAGCGCATGAAGCTCGGTGACATCTTGGGGGTGTTGCGCGACGCCTACTGCCGCACCATCGGCATCGAGTTCACCCACCTCTCCTCCATCGAGGAGAAGCGCTGGATTCAAGAGCAGG
>Ga0105048_10009592_pt1 | contig 15370 bp, 10 predicted proteins | sample MAT05_FD_78382 | JGI IMG/M metagenome (GOLD analysis project Ga0105048, IMG submission 78382) | Freshwater microbial communities from Lake Fryxell liftoff mats and glacier meltwater in Antarctica - MAT-05 | ecosystem: Environmental > Aquatic > Freshwater > Ice > Liftoff microbial mat | place... | reverse complement strand
TCTGGACGCGGTGCGCCAGGCGCATTACGCGGCGGGAGACCAGGTCAACCAGGCGCAGGGTTTGTTGTACGAGGCGAGCACCGAGGTCGGGCGCCTGGAGGCCGAGATCCGTTTTGTGGTGGAAGGGCGACTGCGCGTCGAGCAACGTCTGGCCAGCCTGAAGGAGCAATCTCTGCAATGGGCAAGCCGCGCCGCCGAGGCACAAGCCAGCCTTCAGGAGCTGGCGCAGCAGTCACTGAAAGCGCAAGGGGACAGCGCAATGCTGGCAGCGCAAGTACAGGAGCAGGCGCTGCAGTTGCCGCAACTGGAAGAGGCGGTTCGCCAGGCGCAGGCTGGTGCCAATGGGCAGCGTTCTGCGGTCGCACAGGTGCAACAGAATATCCAGGTGCTGGCGGCGGAACAGCGCAGCGTGGAAGAACAGTCGCGCCAGCTCGGAACACGGCAGTCACGCCTCGAGGCGGATCAGAAGGCGCTGGAACTGCCGGACCAGGCGGCCCTGACCGCGCTGGAGAACCAGTTGGTTCAGGCTGGCGAAGTTGCGTCCGGCGCCGATGCGCGCCTGCACGCGGTGCAGGATGCGGTGCCGCAGCTGGATGCGACACGCCGGGTCCAGCAAACCAATGCGAATACCGAGTCGGCTCGTCAGACCGCCCTGTCGGCACGCCTTGAAGCGCTCAAGGCCTTGCAGGAAAAGGTGCGCACCGACGGGAAGCTGCGGCCCTGGCTTGCAAAACACGGCCTGGACCAGTTGCCCGGCCTGTGGAGCCGCATTCATGCGCAGCCCGGCTGGGAGAACGCACTCGAAGCGGCATTGCGCGAGCGCCTTGGGTCACTGGAAGTATCAAAGCTGGACATGGTTGGCGCGTTTGCCAATGACGCGCCGCCGGCCAAGCTGGCCTTCTTCACGGCACCGGATGTCGCGGCGCCGACGGCGGCGGCGGGCAGCCTGCCGCGTCTGGCCGATGTGCTGCTGTTGCACGACGCAGGCCAAGCTGCCATGTTGCGCGACTGGCTGAGCGGTTGTTATACCGCCTGCGGGCTCGACGAGGCATTGAAGCTGCGCGCCCAGTTGCACGATGGTGAAGCGATTTTTGTGGCGGCCGGTCACGCAGTGGGTAAGCACAGCGTCAGTTTTTACGCCCCGGATTCCGAACAGGCGGGCCTGCTGGCGCGCGCGCAGGAGATCGAGAACCTGGACAAACAACAACGCGCGCAGGCGCTGATCGCCGAGCAGGCGCGCCAGGATCTGCAGCGCTCCGAGCTGGCGTATGGCGATGCGTCAACGCAATTGGTGCAGCTGCGCCGTGACGCCGCCGCCAGCCAGGCCCAGGCGCATGCGTTGCAGGTGCAGGTGCAGCGCCTGCGCCAGTTGGCCGAGCAGGCGTTGCAACGCAGCAGCCAGCTCGGTGGCGAACTCTCCGAATTGGCGCAGCAGCTCGACGCTCTGGACCAGCGGCGGGTTCAGGCGCAGGCACGTTTCGAAGCCCTGGACATGCAACTGGCCGACGTCCAGGAACGCCACGCGCAACTCGATGAGCGCCTGCTGCAGTCACAACGCAGCTTGAACGAAGCGCGCGACCAGCAGCGCCAGGTCGAACGGCGCGCGCAGGAATCGCAGTTCGCGTTGCGCAGCCTGCACGCGCGCGAGGCCGAGTTGTTGCGCGCGGTGGAGACGGCCGGGCAACAATCCACGGCCTTGGTGGCCCAGGCGCAGGCTGCGAACGATGAATTGCGGCGCCTGACCGAAGCCGCAGCGCAGGCTGGTTTGCAGGTCGCGCTGGCGCTCAAACTCGAACGCGAACAGTCCCTGGCTGCCCGGCGCAGCGAGTACGACGACCTCACCTCGCGCTTGCGTGCCAGCGACGAGCGCCGGCTGCAACTCGAACGTGAACTCGAACCGCTGCGCCAGCGTATCACCGACTTGCAGCTCAAGGAGCAGGCGGCACGCCTGGGGTCGGAGCAATTCCAGCAATTGCTGGCCGATGCCCACGCCGACATGGAGGCCGTCCGGGCATCGCTGGACGCAAGCCCGGTCCGCCTGGCCGGCTTGCAGCCCTTGATTGACCGCCTGAGCCAGGAAGTGGCCGCACTGGGCGCCGTCAATTTGGCTGCGCTCGACGAATTGACCAGCGCGCGCGAACGCAAACACTTCCTGGATGCGCAGTCTGCTGACCTGGTCGAGGCGATGACCACGCTGGAAGATGCGATCCGCAAGATTGACGGCGAGACGCGGGCTTTGTTGTCGTCGACGTTCGATACCGTCAATGTGCACTTTGGCAAGATGTTCCCCGAACTGTTTGGCGGTGGCAATGCCAAACTGGTTATTACCGGCGACGAGATCCTGGACTCGGGCGTGCAGGTGATCGCGCAGCCACCGGGCAAGAAGAACCAGACCATCCACTTGTTGTCGGGTGGAGAGAAGGCGCTCACCGCCATCGCCCTGGTGTTCGCCATCTTCCAGCTCAACCCGGCGCCGTTTTGCCTGCTCGACGAAGTGGATGCCCCTTTGGACGATGCGAATACCGAGCGGTATGCCAAACTGGTGATCAAGATGAGCCAGGAGACACAGTTCCTGTTCATCAGCCACAATAAGATTGCCATGGAAATGGCCCAGCAACTCATTGGAGTCACCATGCAGGAACAGGGTGTGTCACGAATCGTCGCTGTCGACATGGATTCGGCAGTGTCCATGGCCGGGTCCGCTTGATTGTGTTGATGGACACACTGGGCCGCCCACGCTTGAACCGGTATGCGCCGGGCACGGAGTGCCCGGGGTGAGCAACCTGCAAATCGGTTTGGCCGTGGCGGGCGGGCTGGTGCTGGCTGCGGTGGTGGCGCATGGCGCCTGGACATCGCGCAAGATGGCGCCGCGGCAGGCGACGCCCCAAGACAGCGCTGACACGCCGGGTGGCCCGCTCGAACCACATCTTGAAGCCGAGGCTTTCGGCAGCGACAACTTTCCGTTGCCGCCGCCCGAGAAGAAACCCGGACTGGACTCGTTGATAGATGTGATTGCACCAATCGGCCTGGAGGTCGAAGTATCCGGCGACGCGGCGCTGGCCGCCATGCCGGTGACACGCCGCGCCGGCAGCAAGCCGTTTGCGGTGGAAGGCTTGAACAGCGTTACACGGCAGTGGGAGCCGCCGCTTGCGGGTTGTCGTTATGACGCGTTCCAGGCCGGCGTGCAGCTGGCGAACCGCCTGGGCGCGCTCAACGAGATCGAGTACTCCGAGTTTGTCGTAAAGGCGCAGGATTTCTGCGACGCCGTCAACGGCACGCCGGACTTTCCGGACATGCTGGAGGAAGTGGCGCGGGCGCGCGAACTCGACCAGTTCGCCAGTGCCAACGATGCGCAGCTTGAATTCACACTGCGCGCGCGCAGCGCTGCCTGGAGCCCGGGTTATGTGCAGCAGCATGCGGCGCGTTTGGGGTTCGTGGCCGGCTCCATGCCCGGGCGCATGGTGTTGCCAGCCAGTGTGGCCGGACTGCCGCCGGTATTGGGCCTGTCCTTCGACTCGCAGGCCGCATTGGCCGAGGACCCGGCGCAAGCCGCCATCCGCGAGGTGTCGTTGTCGCTTGACGTGGCCCAGGTGGATCGGGCCGAACGGCCGTTCGTGCGCATGCGTGAAGCCGCCAAGGCGTTGTCGGCGGCGATGGACGGGGAGGTCACCGACGACAATGGCCGCGCCTTGCTGCCGGATGCCATGGACGTGATCGGGTCGGAGCTGGAAAAACTCTACGATGCGCTCGAGCAGCGTGATCTGGCCGTGGGGTCAGTGTTGGCACGGCGGCTGTTTTCCTGATTTGCTGGCACTGCGCTGCGCCATGAGCGAGCCAATCCAGGTGTCGACGGTCGATGCAGCCCAATTGCACCGGCTGCAGTGGTTGCGCGCTGAATTGCAGCGCCATGCCCACCAGTACCATGTGCTGGATGCGCCGCTGCTGCCAGACGCTGAATACGACCGCCTGTTCGTCGAACTGCAACAACTGGAAGCACGCTTCCCGACGCTGGTGGCGGCCGATTCGCCCACGCAGCGTGTAGGCGGCAAGCCGTTGGAGCAATTCGAGTCGGTGCGCCATCGCGTGCCCATGCTCAGTATCCGCACCGAAACCGATACCGAAGCCAGTGGTGCGGTGCAGTTCGATGCCCGGGTGCGCCGCGAACTGGGCCTGGCCGCCAACGACCCGGCACTTGAGTATGTGACTGAGCCGAAATTCGACGGCCTGGCGATGAGCCTGCGCTACGAAGACGGCGTATTGCAACAGGCCGCGACACGTGGCGACGGCGAGTTTGGAGAAGACGTTACCCGCAACATCCGCACGATTCGCCAGATTCCGCTGCGCCTGCCCTCCGGTGTGCCCGCCCTGCTGGAGGTACGTGGCGAGGTCTACCTGCGGCGCGACGACTTCGAGGCGCTGAATACCTCCCAGCGCGAAAAGATCGCAGGCGGCGCGCGCCTGGAAAAAACCTTTGTCAATCCGCGCAACGCCGCCGCGGGCGCCGTGCGCCAGCTCGATCCAGCCATCGCCGCCAAACGGCCATTGAGCTTCTTCGCCTATGGCCTTGGAGATGTGAGTGCGCCGCCGCCGGGTCGGCCCTGGTTCACGACGCACATGCAGATGCTGCAGCAGTTGCGCCAATGGGGGTTTCCGGTATGCCACCTGGTGGCGCTGGCGCAGGGCGCCGATGCGCTGGTGGCCTACCACGCGCGAATCGGCGCGCAACGCGACAGCCTCGGCTTTGACATCGACGGCGTGGTTTACAAGGTGAATGACCTGGCGCTGCAGCAGCGCCTGGGTTTTGTCACGCGCGAGCCACGCTGGGCGGTGGCGCACAAGTACCCGGCGCAGGAGCAGCTCACCACGGTGCTGGAGATCGACGTGCAGGTAGGGCGCACCGGCAAACTGACGCCAGTCGCCAAACTCGCGCCGGTGTTCGTGGGCGGTGTCACGGTGACGAATGCGACGCTGCACAACGAGGACGAGGCGCGCCGCAAGGACGTGCGCGTGGGCGACACCGTGGTGGTGCGCCGCGCCGGCGACGTGATTCCCGAGGTGGTGTCGGTGCTGGCAGAACGGCGATTGGAAGGCGCGCAGCCATTCAGCATGCCGCGCATCTGCCCGGTGTGTGGCTCGGTGGCGGTGCGCGAGGAGGGCGAGGCCGACTACCGCTGCAGTGGCGGCCTGTTTTGCAGCGCACAGCGCAAGCAGGCGATCCTGCATTTTGCGCAGCGCCGTGCGGTGGAGGTGGATGGACTGGGCGAGAAGCTCGTGGATCAGCTGGTCGATGCGGGTTTGGTCCGCACGTTGCCCGACCTGTACCGCCTCGGCCTTACCGCCCTTGCTGCGCTTGAGCGTATGGCCGACAAGTCTGCCAGCAATCTGCTGCAAGCCTTGCTGGACTCACGCCAGACCACCTTGTCACGCTTTCTGTTTGGCCTTGGGATACGCCATGTGGGTGAGGCCACGGCCAAGGCACTGGCGCGGCATTTCGGCACGCTGGACGCCATCATGGACGCCCCGGAAGAAGCGCTTTTGCAAGTGGCCGATGTCGGCCCCATCGTGGGCCAGAGCATCCGCACTTTTTTCGACCAGGCGCACAACCGCGAGGTGGTCGAACAATTGCGCGCCTGCGGCGTCACCTGGACCGAAGGGCCACCCGAGGCGGCCGCGCCTGCGCCGCTGGCCGGCAAGACATTCGTGATTACCGGCACGCTGCCCAGCATGGGGCGCGAAGACGCCAAGGCGCTGATCGAAGCCGCTGGTGGCAAGGTGGCGGGCTCGGTCAGCAAGAAGACCCATTACCTCGTCGCCGGCGCCGAGGCCGGCAGCAAGCTGGACAAGGCGCGTGAACTCGGCGTGGCGGTGTTGGATGAATCCGGACTCAAGGAGTTGCTAAGTGGCAGTACATGAAATCCTCAAGATGGGCGATCCGCGCCTGTTGCGCGTGGCGCAGCCGGTGACCGAGTTCGACACCGATGCGTTGCACCTGCTCATAAGCGACATGCTCGACACCATGCACGCGGCCAACGGCGCGGGCCTGGCGGCGCCGCAGATTGGCGTGGACCTGCAACTTGTGGTGTTCGGCACCAACTCCCCGAATCCGCGTTACCCCGAGTCGCCAGTGATACCGCGCACGATCCTGATCAACCCTGTTATCACGCCTCTGGCGGGAGACGACGGGCTGCTGACCGAAGAAGAGGGATGGGAAGGCTGTCTGTCCGTTCCCGGCCTGCGCGGCGTCGTTCCGCGTTTCGCCAATCTGCGTTACACCGGCTTTGACCAGTACGGCGACGCGATTGATCGCACGGTGGAAGGGTTCCATGCGCGCGTCGTGCAACACGAGTGTGACCACCTGCTGGGCATCCTGTACCCGATGCGGGTGCGCGACTTCACGCGGTTTGGGTTTAACGAGGTGTTGTTTCCGGGGCTGGATGCGGCGGCTGACGATTGAATGGCTACTATCGGTTGTCGAGATGCGAAATTGGATGGGCCACTTCTGCTACAAGCACTCAGGAACTCAGGTATGACCACATTTCAGATTGAATTGCCGGATGCTACGGCGCAGGCTGCGCGCGCGGCTGGTTTGTTGACACCCCAGGCGCTTGACCGGCTTCTGACTGACGCGCTGCGCCGCCGCGAGGCAGCAAACTCGCTACTATCGATTGCGGAGCGGGTGGAGGCTGCGGGTATCGCGCCCATGTCGATGCAGGAGATTAACGCAGAGGTGAAGGCCGGGCGCGCCGAGCGAAGGAAGAACGGCTAAACCTGTGCGTGCGGTCTTTGACACGAACGTGCTGGTGTCCGGGCTTCTGTGGCGTAGAGCCCCATATGCTTTGATAGAGCATGTGCGCGATGGCGGCGTGACTATGGTCACCAGCCCAGCACTTTTGGCGGAACTGGCCCGAGTGATCGGCAGGCCCAGGTAAATCGGCGTCGGCAGTGACACCAGATTGGCTTGCCAGACGATTGGCAGCAGGGAGAATCAATGGTATCAGCACAACGCTGGAAACACCCATTGATTGCTGCGGCAGAGTCGCGCGAAATGGAATTTTTGGACAGCCTCGCTTGCCGTCGTAAAGGAGAATCTCATGCACATCAAGATTGCAAAAAGCCTCGCGAAGCTCATCCGAACCTACGGCGAAGAAGGTGGCAGTTACACCATCAAGTCGTGGAAGCTCAAGAATCGTCAGTTGCAAGGCTTTCACCAATGGGCAGATGACCGGCCTTGTGAAGGGGCCTTCTTGATCGGTGCCCCGGGTAACTCGGCGCTTTGGATTGTGGTCGTTGATTGGAAGCGCTCCGATAACTACTATGCCGCCCTATTTCCCGAAGCAAGGACTGGCCCTCTCGCCGAAATTCATCGGTGCATCGAGGAGCACGACGAACACACATTGCGCTGGAGATACAAGCCCACGAAGCAAGATGGAGAGAATCCGGCGCGTCGCGCATACTTTGAAGAAGCATTCAACTCCAAGGACGTCGTCATTTCGGTTCCGAGCAATTCCGCTGAGCTGGAAGACTTTTTCTCTGAACTCTTCTCGCTTGCCGTTAGCAGACAGAAGGCGGACGCACTTGACCCTGCGCGCCCACCTTCTCGAGAAGGGTTCCCAGAAGGCAAACGCATGGAGCGCCTTCATTGCTCCAGGGAGCGCAACCCGGAACTTATTCGTCAGGCCAAGCAACTTGCTCTGGAGCGAAGCGGGAATCTCAAATGTGTCTGCTGCAAATTTGACTTCGAGAAGAAGTATGGCCTTGCAGGCAAAGGCTTCATTGAAGGCCACCATACCAAGCCAGTCAGCACCCTTCATTCAGATGGGGATCTGACCAAAGTTGAGGATATCGCGCTCGTCTGTGCCAACTGCCATCGGATGCTTCACAGACGTAGGCCATGGCTTCAACTCGCTCACCTGGCCGACCTGCTCAATGACGGCTAACGAAAAGCGCTTATCGGCCGCAGGCGACGCTCTCAGTTTCTGCCGGCTTGGCATCTTGGCAGATAAGCGCCATTCGTTGGACTGACCGCCGTAGTGCAACCACCACTTACAGGGGATGGGAAGTTTGGCTCAACTCTCTCATGCTGGTTCTAATGCGGGCAGCCTGAACACGTCTTCGCGTTGTGTCGTGACCCGTTCGGCAGCGCCGCAGCCGGCAACCACCCCATGTGATTTCCGAGCCATGGCCATCGATCCTCAGGGTGCAGGCACCGGCTTGCGCCGCACGTTATAAACCCGATCCCCAAACCCGCGCAGCCACCAATCCAACTGTGCTGTGTCGACCACGGTAGCGCTGATTTCATACGCCTCGGCAAACTCTCGCACCACTTGATCGATGGATAGCGGCGACTCCAGAAGGTGAGAGCCCGACTCCTTGTCTATGCGAAAGGTCAGGCGGATGCGTTTTCCTTCGCCAAACCCAAACTGACCGTCCGCATCAAACCTTTGCAGATCAAAGTCCTTGGGCCGGTCGAAATGGAGCGGCAATGCCCTGGCAGTAAGGATTCGGTTCAACGCCAGCGAGCGTTCCTTGTGGTTCGTACCTATCCGGCAAACCAGATAGAGCCTGGGTCCTTGTTGGGCAAGTCCGAGCGGCATCACGCTGGCCTGCCATTCCTCACCATTGGCATTCTTGTAGGTGAGCTCCAGCAGGCAATTGCTGTACAGGGCGTTGCTCACCTCCTCGAAGACGCCGGCGACGATCTTTGGTGGTAGCAAAGGCTGCGTAGTGCTGACGACACGCACCTTCTTCAGCCATTGGTGGCCGCGTCGACTGCCGCAGTACGGATCCAGATTGATCCTGGCCTGCTCGAAGAAGCCGCCCATTGCCTTCATCACGCTGGCAGGCAACAGGCTCTGCAACTGCTGCTCCGCCAGCGCAAGCAGCAACGATTCTTGCTCGTTCAAAATTGACAGCGACAAGCCTTTCGCCTTCGGCCCCCATTTGTAGCCATAGGGTTTGCTGCTGTCGTCGCGTTCGACGCCAAATGCAAGGCTCAAAGACTCCAGCAAGCGTTGGATGGTTCGCGTATCCCGATCAAATCCCGCATCCTTTAGCGCGAGGTGCAAGTCGCTGGCCGTGACCTTGCGGCCGCGCGGTATGCGTTGCAGAAGTTCGATGGCAAGTCGAACGGTTTCCAGGGTATCGGGGCGCTTGGGCATGGTTTCAGAGCTGCCAGTCGTGGCGGCCAGTAAAGAACTGCCAAAGCCGGACCATGGCGTAGGTGTCCATCCTGCAGTACGAGAGCAATTCGTCTCTGATACTTGCCTTGTCGTCGCTGCTTGTTTCCGGGGCGATGGCTTTAAGGTATGCGTCCATCGCCATACTTCCATCCTTCACGCCATCCAGGTCGTCGTGATTCAGGTCAGGAGCGACCGCAGGCAACACCTTCTTCAAACCCCACTTCCCGCATTGGATGGGGTGGTAGTAATGCCGCTCTGCCACGGGACGCAGGTCAACGATGCGCGCATTGATCGAGAGCAATGCCTGCCTCAATTTGGGAAAGCACTCGGCCAGGTACTTGATGCGTCCGCTTTCCATTCCGGCGCTGTAGACAAACACCGGACCACGGTCGCCACAGGCAGCGAGCAATGCCTCGGCAATTGCCCGGCGCGGGTCCTTGCCACTCATATCGAGAAACGGCGTGTCCGCCAATGTTCCCGCCCTGGACAACCTGTGCACGCTGAATTGAAACGGTATGGGCTGATACGGTCGCGTCCCTTTCCAAAGCGGGACTGCCGTGCTGATGGTCTCGAAGTCCAAAAAGTACGCCGGCAGCTTGTGCGCCTTCAATTCAGCAGCGGCGCTGGCGGCGTTGAAGTACACCCTGTTGGATAGCGTCTGTGTCTTGACGCGCCGTTGCCGCTCATCGAGCAGGTCATCCGGGACATGTCGAAGGTCGTCCACACCCTCATTCGCCAAATGCGCCTTCAACAACCTGGTAGTCACACGCGGCAACCACTCGACTGGGTACTCTGCCTGTGGCTCCTGGCTCTGGCAATGGCCCAGAAAAGCGCATTCATACGGCTCAGTGCAATGGGCACCCGTCCGCACGTTCGGCTCCTTGCGTTTGCGAACGACTGCATACGCTTCGGCAATCCAGCCCTTCACTTCGGTTGCTCTGCCGAAAGCCTCGTCAGTCAGGTCTTGCTCCAAGAGCAAGCCTTCGTAGTCAGCGCCACCCGGATAAACCCAGCTTGTATCGATATACGCCACCTTGATCGAGGCGAGCGACACGCCGGCGGCGCGGGCGACGCATGCCTGTATGGCCGCATCGTCATGGTGGTGCGGCTTTACCGTGCTGGTCGACTTGACCTCAACCATATGCCAGACACGTTTGCCTGCTTTGCGACCCGGCAGCAGCACGTCCGCAAACACCTGCGCACCGCCGGCCTTGAATCCGGCCTCAAATACGGGCACTGAGCCGACGATGGCCTTGGCGCTGCAGGCGAACGAGGAGGGGTAGCTTTCACCATTACGGTCGATTTCTATTCCATTGCCCTTGGGTGCGTACAGGCGCTTGGCAATTTCCCCCACTTCGTGCCCAGTCTGGAATCGTGCTTGCGTGGCAGCCGAATATTCCAGCGACACCGGCAGGTGCACCTCCAGCCATAGGCGCTTGGGGCACTGCCGGAACGCCAACAACTTCGACTTCGACAATTCACGCATCCGCGTCCCCCAAAGGTTTCGTTCTGGCGCTCATGCTAACTGCCTCAGCCCAGAAATCCCATCGTTCCACTGTTCTCCTTCAATGCGCACTCAGCCTCCAGCGCAGCGATCAAGGCAGGCGTGGTCAATATCGGTCGAAACCGCCCCTGCCGCACGACGGCTGAGAAATCGCCAGGCGTCAAGTTGTTCAAACGCTGAATTCTGGCCAGGTCCGCACTGTCCGGTCGCCCGAGCCCGAGCGCCATACATTGGCGGCGCATCATCTCGACGCGTTGTTCCGGCTTCAGAAAATCAAACTTCACCTTCAAGTCAAAGCGCCGCAGCGAAGCCTGATCCAGCCCGGTCATCAAGTTGGTGGAGGCCACAAATGCGCCTGCGAACGACTCCATCTGCGTCAGCATCTCGTTGACCGCGCTCACCTCCCAATTGGCATGCGCGCCGCGCCGGTCCTGCAGGAAGCTATCGACCTCGTCGATCAGCAGCAGCGCGCCCGCCTGCTCGGCCTGCTTGAAGGCGCGAGCAATGCGTTCCTCGGTTCCGCCCACCCACTTGGACAGCAGGTCCGATGCCCGTTTGGCCACCAGCGGAACGTCCATCTGCTGCGCCAACCAGCGCGCATACGCGGTCTTGCCTGTGCCTGGTGGTCCAAAGAGACATAGTCGCCCCGCCTTGGCCGTCACGCAACCCTCGGCGACTTGTGCCAAATCGCAGTCCGCATGAATGAAAGCGGGGTCGTACATATCGGGCAGCCGGTTCGGGTCGTGCCTGGGTATCGGGCGATGACCTTGCGCCTCCAAGGTGTTGCAGACCAGGCACTCGACAGCATCGGCTGGCTGGTCCACCTCGTTGCGGATCAGGCGCACTACGGATGCCGCCCTTGCTACCACCGCGGGCGCCAGCGCTTCGCACTCGGCAATGCGTGCCACGGCACGCGCGTCAAGCAAGTCGCCGCAAACCTCTGCCACGATGCGCTCGCGCTGCTTCTTGGGCGGCACTGGCAACTCGAACACCATGTCAAAGCGCCGTATGAAAGCCGGATCCATATGCCCGACCGAATTGGACAACCACAAGGTAGGCACCGGGTTGTCCTCCAGTGTGCGGTTGATCCAGGCCTTGCGCGTCTGCGCCGTGCTCTTGCGACCGAACAGGATGTCGCCGTCGGCAAATACATCCTCAGCCTCGTCAAAAACCAGCAAGGCAGGCTGCCGCGCAAAAAAGCACTGGGCTGCGCGAAAGGCGCGCAGGCGCCGTGGTCCCTCGACCGAATCGCCTTCTTCGTCCTCGCTGGCGACCTCAAACAACTGGCATCCAAGTTCCTGCGCCAACGCCTTGGCAAGCTCGCTCTTGCCGGTGCCAGGCTTGCCGTGCAGAAACACATTCACGCCCTTGCGCCTGGTAGCCAAGCTCTGCTTCAGGTACGGCCGCAGAACATCCAAAGACTCAGCCACATGGTCATAGTCGGCTATCGACAGCCGCGCCGGCGACGCGGGCACAACCACGTCGCGCAGCAAGCTCAGCGGATCGGCGTCCGGCGAATACAGCCGGTCCGCAAACCTGGCGGAGAGAAGTTCGAGCCTGTCGTCCAAACCCGCGAGTGCGGAGCGATCACCCCTGTACGCCATCAGCCCCGAGCGCGACAGCACACCACCCGACTGCAACGACAGGCGGACTTGCCTCTCAGGCTCGGCCAGCAGAACCGAAAGCGTGTGCGGCAATTTGGCCGAAGGCATTTCGCCAAGAAATGCGGCCGCGCAGAGCAGCAGCGGCTCGATTTGCAGCATCACGGCAAATTCAAGAACGCGGCAGTCGGTGTCTGAAAGGCCGACCAGCTCGGCCAGGAGGCGCACATTGGTGCTCAGATAGCGCGGAGGTGCCGCGTTGGCACATTTGCGTTCAGCGTCATCGTACAGGCGATGCAATTCGGCACGCACCAGCTTGGCGTCGAAATCGCGGACCAGGGTATCGACCCAATCACCAAGGCCAATGGCCTCGGCCACTGCCTCGTCATTCAAACTTGAGTTATCCATGAACTTGCGATGCGCACCGAGCGGCACAAGCATGCGCAGCAATAAAAGCCGGGTCAGCGGTAGGATGTCGGCAGGGGAATTTGAATTGCTTATGCGGCGGTGAGAGGGCATAACGATCTCCTGGTATGGGAGATCATTGTCTTCAGAGGTGCGACAGAATGTGTCGCATGCAGGTTGCATGAACTCTAAGCTGCGCAATATGTAGGCGCACCGCACAAAACTGCTCGGAAATTGTTCCCGCTTACACCTGCAAAATCATTGGCCCACGTCGCCGGCCGTCCAAATCGTGAAAGGAACAATCAAAAGCGGGAAAATTGCACCGCCCTATTCATGCGAATCCAGCTTCGCTTGTAGTAAGGCCAGCCTTACCCGAGCTAGCGTGCGCTTGGGAAGCGACTTGCCTTTGAGGAGCGTTTCGTAGGTTTTGGGGAGTTTCTTGCTCAATACGATTCGTCCTGACTCATTGATCGAGAACAGCTTTGCGTCAAGCAAACGGTGAAGGTCGGCACGAAGGAGTATTCCGTTGTCGACTATTTCTGCGCCCCCAGCACTCGCAGAGATGACGTGCGCAGCCTCGAGCACATCAGGGCATGCCTCGCCAGAGAGAGTGCATTGTTCATCCAACGCAACTAGTGCTGCGCGGAATATTTGTTGGTGCCGCTGTATGCGTGTTATCCGCTCACGCTTCCTCTCACCCACCAAAGGATTGCTCACCCTTACCCACTTGCATGTACCGTTGTCCGCAAAACCGGAGTCATCAATCCAAATGCCGCAGCCAGAATCTTTACCTGAATGAATGCTGATGATCAATTTGCCAAAACAATATTCAGCCGGATCCAGATGTGGGTTTGCCTCGGCGGCATAGGTAAGTTCCAGTTCAAATGAACCATTGCCCCTGTTCCGCAGCAGTGATTTGGTGTTGTACTTCACCCAAACTCCTTCGGATCGCCACCATTCAATGGTCGACGTGATGCCAGTCAAACTGCCAATATTTGACAAGTCAAACTCAACGTACTCGTCCGAGTAACCCCAGACAATTTTGATTCCCTTACTGATCACGTGATGCCTCCAAAAAATCCAGCCCAATATTCGCTGGCTCGCTACCTGCTGACTTGTACTCGCGGACGGGCCGTTCCAACGGTGGCTTGTCGGCCAATGCACTGATTACAAGTGATCCCAATGTAGCCGAGATGCTGTCTCAGCCGAAAGCGCGCTGCATCACCTTCGCTGGGGGCCAGCCACCTTGCAGCGCCTGTTTATTTTTCAATCTTTAACCCCATCACACAGTCTCGTTCGTTTCAGTCAACTCCAACAACTTTCTGGAGCTGGCATGCAACTCAAACTTCTCGGTCTTTCGATTCTGCTGGCCTGTACCACCCTGCAGGCGCAGGCGGTCGGGCGCCTTGCGGACGTGACGGTGGTGGACCGGGCCTCTGGCGCTGTCTTGCCCGTTCACTACTACGCGGGTGAATACTGGGTGGCCGGCCGACCCGGCGCCAAATACGCCGTTGCGGTGCGCAACCGCATGGGCGAGCGCGTGATGGCCGTGACCTCGGTCGACGGCGTCAACGTGCTGAGTGGCGAAACCGCAGCCTGGGACCAGACCGGGTACGTGTTTGGCGCCTTGCGGCAGTACCAGATCACGGGCTGGCGCAAGAGCAACAGCGAGGTGGCGGCCTTCGAGTTTTCCGACACCAGCGACTCGTACGCCAGCCGCACCGGGCGCCCCGGCAACGTCGGGGTGATCGGTGTCGCGCTATTTCGCGAGAAGCCGCCGGAGCCCGTTGCCCGCGCCCGCGAGCCCTACCCGCGCAGCGACAACGAAAGCGACTCCAGCCGGGTGCGCCCCTCCAACGGGCCCATTTTGGACCTACGGTCCGCGGCGCCGTCCCAAGGCGGCGCGAATGCCAGTGGAATGCCCGATCGGCGCGCGGAGTCCCAGGGGCTGCCGCCCAGTGCCTTGTCGTTTGAACAGCGGCGCGAAAAGTCGGCGGACTCGGGCCCGGTTGCCAAACTCGGCACAGCCCACGGCCAGCGCGAGACATCCGTCGTGTCCAACACCTTCTTCGAACGCTTGCAAGCGCAGCCGAACGAGGTCATCCGCATACGCTACGACAGCCGGGAAAATCTGGTCGCGAGCGGCGTGATCCGCGAGCCCGTGGCGCAACTGCCCAACCGGGCCGCCAATCCCTTTCCGCTGTCGGACCAGGCCACCTACGTACCCGATCCGCCGCAGCGCCGTTATTGAGCCCGCCGCGTGCGCCCATAATTTGCCGGATGCCCAGCCCGGCCGCCCCTGCATCCGACGCCGACGAGTCGCTGATGCTGCGTTACGCAGCCGGCGACATGGCTGCGTTCGATACCTTGTATGGCCGGCACGAAATGGGTGTGTGGCGTTTTGTGCTGCGCAGCGTGCGCGACCCGGCGCTCGCCGATGACCTGCTGCAGGACGTCTGGTTCGCGGTGGTGCGCCATGCAGCAAGTTACCAGCCGACCGCGCGGTTCAAGACCTGGCTCTTTACCATGGCCCATAACCGCGTGGTGGACCATTTCCGGACAGCGCGAACCCTCGTCAGCCTGGACGGCGATGCAGACGAAGAAGCCGAGGGTGGAACAGGCGCATTCGGCGCCAGCCTGGCGGCAGATTCCGGTTTCGGGCCGGTGCGCCAACTGGAATC
>Ga0105048_10009589_pt1 | contig 15372 bp, 9 predicted proteins | sample MAT05_FD_78382 | JGI IMG/M metagenome (GOLD analysis project Ga0105048, IMG submission 78382) | Freshwater microbial communities from Lake Fryxell liftoff mats and glacier meltwater in Antarctica - MAT-05 | ecosystem: Environmental > Aquatic > Freshwater > Ice > Liftoff microbial mat | place... | reverse complement strand
TTATGGTTAAATCGCTTGAATTTAATGTTGCTACGCTTGGGAAGTTTAAAGCGGCAGAGCCCGTTAGCACTTTTGCAATTGTAAACCTGGTATTTCCGGATGAGGCAAAATAGTTGGTGCCATCATATTCCACCGAACCGTTTTCTACGGTTGATAGGTTGGTACCCGAAGTAAATTTTAAGGGAGCTGTATTATTTGCAGATGTGCCTGCTTTTAAGTGTAACACGGCTGTGGGAGTACTTACCCCTAAACCTAAATCTCCGTCTTTATCTATTGTACTTAAAACATTATTGCTGGAGTTTCTCCATTCTGTTAAGTTAGCTGTTTGGCTGCTAGTGCCTTGTATGCCCAAAGCAACACTTGATGATCTTTGTGATGCTACAATTACACTTGTGCCTGTAATTCCTGTAATAAAATCAGGAAAAGTTGAAGTTTGTCTATCGCCCCCCAAAATAGTAGTCCAGAAAGAACCCATTTGTAAAGCCCTTCCACCGCCACCTTGCCAATAAATATCTCCTCCATCTCCCCCAAACCTAAAATCGCCTGTTCCTGCAGTATTACTAAAAAGTAATTGAGCAACTGTGCCTACTCTTCTTATTTCAATATTATCCTTTACAACTAGTTGGGTGCCAGGGTCTGTTACTCCAATGCCAATATTGCCAACATTATCTACTACCATTCTTTCTGTATTATTAGTTCTTATTCTTAACGATACATTGTTTACTGATCCTAAAAAATGCGAACCTGCAGTTACTGTATTGCCTGTTAATAGCCATCCGTTATTTGCCGTGCCATTTGAAACAGCAGTTACCAATCCCTTAGCATTTACCGTTATATTGGCATTGGTAAAACTGCCTGCAGTACTGTTAACTGTTGGTAATGTAAGGCTAAATGTTCCATTAGTTGTAATGGGCGAACTTCCGCCTACAGTAATATCTGATGAAGTTAAACCAACACTTGTTACAGTGCCTGAACTTGCTGAGTAAGCTGGAATATTTAATACACCGGTTACATTATTATAGGTAGCTGCACCACTTGTTCCGGTAGTAGTAAGGCTTACGGACGATCTTGCATTGGTAGTGCCTGTTGCAGCAGTTAAGTAAGTACTGTTATCGTAGCTAATAACAGTGCCAGCCGCTTTTACAAAACCTGTACCATTTAAGACTGCTTGTTTGCCATTAAAATTATTCCAGTCTGTACTGCTTAAAAATCCATTGACTGCTGTAGCTGCTTGTGTTATAGAAAATGCCCCATTTGTATTGTTATAATTTAAAGGTGCAGTTGCAGATAAGGCAGTTAAACCAATGCCTGTGCTACCTGCCGCTAATGCTGTCCAAATGGGCGAAACAGTAGTACCGGTATTTACTCTAAATCCATTATCTGTTGTGTTAAATAGCAATAGTCCTTTTGCTGGAAGCGGAATGGCATTTTGTTGAGTTGTTGTCATTCTTGGCACCAAAAAGCCTTTGTTAGTACTGCTTACATCTAGCATGGCACTTGTATCTGGCAGGTTACCAGTTTGGTTTACTGCAATGTTTTGAGCCTTTGTAATGGTTGTAACTAATACCTGGCTAATCAGCAGCAGTATTAAATATTGTTTTTTCATGGGTTGGTTTTTTATGTTACTTAACAATTACTGTTTGAGTTGATTTTTTATTATCAGGTGTATTTACTTCCAGGTTGTATATACCGCTGGTAAGTTTGCCAGGGATATTGATTGATAAGGTGCTATTATTGCTGTTGCTAAGCATGCTGGTAGTATAAATGGTTTGACCAATGTTGTTACTAAGTTTAAGCAGGTAATTACCTTTAGGCTGATTGGCCAGTTGCAGGTTAATGGTGTTGTTTATTACCGGATTAGGGTAAATTTTCATGCTGCTGGTTTTATTGTTACTGATGGTTACTTTTACAATAGCGCTATATTTTACTTCACCGTTGTTGCCGTAAGTTTTAATTCTATAAAAGTTATTGCCTTGTTCAGCATTAACGTGTAACCAGTTGTAAGTATTGTTTGCATTATCGCTACCACTAACGTTTACAGCGTAAGCAACAGTAAATGTGTTGCCGTTGGTAGATTTTTCCACTTCATATTTAAGCATGTTGATTTCGTTTTCCACTTTCCATTCTACAATAATATTGTTGTTAAGTTGCGCTGCTTTTACGCTGCTGATAGTAACAGGCAATACAGTAGCATTTTTAAATACAATCCTAAAGCGGTTGTTAGCAGCCGATGCAGCATTACCATCTATTGTAAAGGTTATGTTGGAAGCAGTAACAAGGTTGAGATTAGTGTTGGTGTTCAGGTAACTGTCTTGTAAAATAATTTCAGTTACGTTTAAATTAGTAGGAATAAATTCAAACTGGTATTTTCTTGCGGTTGTTTTCCAAAGCCTGATATATAAAGTATCTGTGTTGTTTATAATTGGTCTTCTTTCGGCAGCTAGTACACTATTATTTCTTACCAATGCAATGTTTTCGTTAATGTTAGAAAATTTTGGAGCATCTTCCAACAAAACACTTTCGCTAAAGTTGCTATTAAATTCTGCAAATATTCCATCAGCAAGTAATAAACTGCTATCCGTTACAAGGTAAAGGTTAGTTCTTAAAAATTGAGAAGGAACGTTGCCTGGAGTAGCAGGCCTAAACATCTGATTATTATTTTCAGATGATTTGCTACTTTCTGTAAACGTGATGGATGCAGCAGCGTTGTTATTGGTTTGTACAAAAAATGCCTGTCCAGATTGAATATCCTTAGTTTGTTTACTTGCATTTACTGATTTTGTAAAAACTCCTGTGTTATTTAAATCATCAATCATAACATATCCGCCTAAAGTATTGATAGTAGCATCCCATACATAAAAACGGTTCATCAGGTTTGTTTTGGTTACATTGTTAAAATCAATAGGCGAAGCATAAGGATTACCAACCAACGTCATAGCACCACTTGTGCTCGATGCAGTGAAAGACTGATTACCTACTTGTAACCTGCCCGTACTGGTAAGGGTAGTTGTATTACTGATAGAAGTATTGAAGTTAGCAGTATTTCTATCGCCTCTTAAAAAAATAAAGTAGCCGGTATTATCGGCACTGCCATTTTTACCAGCAGATATAGAAACTAAAGTGTTGTTTACATTACTAAAAGATTGTGTGCCTGCATTCCATGTTCTCATAGAAGTATTGTTTTGCGGACTTACATCTAATCCATTAGCAGCAGCAGCACCAGGTCCGGTTACATAAGTTCCTTTTCCTTGGATAGCTACACCAGCATTTTGCCAGGTATTATAAATTGTATTAGCATCTGTAAGTGGCGCTGTCATCAGTCTCCAGGCTCTTCTTGCAGGTATAAATCTTTCAACATTTGCTTTACCAATAATATTGCTGCCTGTGGTAACCATAGCTACACGGGCAGTAAGGCTTGGGTAAGATTTTAAAGTAAGGTTGCTATCAGTATATAAAATACCACCAGCAACTGTTAAAGTATTATTTACATCAGCACCAGCTTTTAAAGCCATTCCGTTAGCAGTTTTGCTAATAGTAAGGTTATTAAAAGTAGTAGTATCGTTTCCAGTAATTTTTGAGATGGTAGTGTCAGTATAGCCACTGAATGTAACAGTGCCATTGCCTGCTGCAAAGCTTCCGTTATTTTTAAAACCAGCGTTATTAACTACAAGTTGTGCATTGCCATTCATTACAAGAAAGCTACGTTGGTTAATAGCAATTTGCTGAGCAACACTTTTGTTGGTAGCTAAAAAAGTAATTGCTGCAATAGCAAGGATGGTTAAAATTTGTTTGAAAGAAGTAGGGGTAGTGTTTTTCATTATCGTATGTTTGAATACAATAATTCTATTTACATGCCAAAGCTATATTTGTATGATAATCAAGCATTTGCATTTTTGGCAACAAGTGTTTTTTTCTTTTTTAGGGATGTGTATTCCTAAAAATGGAATGTAGCTTAATCAAATTGCCCTGTAACCCATATTTTTTAATTGAAATAATACTGAGTGTTTTTACAAAATATGGTGAACAATGCAATTGAGTGTTGTAGATTTTGTATAATATAAATAGCAAATTATTTTAAGTATAAAATATTTTATACTTTTTTTTGTGCAGTAGAAACAAGCTAAAATAGATTTTTGAGTTTAAAATCTGGGTTTATTCAAAAAAAATCCCTTTAATTTATTTTGATTTTATATTCAAAACAAATTAAAGGGAGCCGTTTAGTATCTTTTGATAGGTAGCCGATACTTAATTATAGGTGAAATGAGTTATGGTACAAATGTCCAGCGTAAAAATGAGCTTATTGAAAGCATGATCTCATTAATAATGGTAGGTTTTACACTACCTACTGATGGTGTTTTCATAAAGGGTGGGTTTAGATTAAAAATGGGTATAATTTATAAAAGCTTATTTGCTTTTACTCAATTTAAACGGCATATCTAATAGTATATTGCACCAAAATGCTATTTATTTTTTAGTATTATAGTAGTGGGCGCTTTTTTTAAATAATTTGTTTTTCAACAGAGTTATTTGCAGCTTCTTCTTTAATTAAATTATTTATGCAAAAAAATACGTTTTCATTCTTACTTACAAACTCTTTAAAGTTAGTTGCATGTTTAATTTTGCATTCAGCTATCGCAATTTTACCTTGTAAGGCTCAAATAAATAATAACAACGCCGGTTCAGTTAATACAGGTAGATTACATACAGTAGTTATTACTGAATCTATTATTGCTACAGCGGGTTTAATAGGGTTACATTATCTCTGGTATAAAAAATTCCCTAAAAGCAGGTTTCATCTATTTAATGATAATGCAGAGTGGTTGGCAATTGATAAAGTAGGGCATGCTGCAACAGCCTATAATATGAGTGCAGTACAATATGATATGATGCGGTGGAGTGGCTTAAACAATAATAAATCTACCTGGATTGCCGGTTTAACATCTTTATGTTTACAAACCATTGTTGAAATATTTGATGGGTTTTCTAAAAAATGGGGCTTTTCTAAAGGTGATATGCTAGCCAATATTTTGGGTAGTACATTATTTATGGGGCAGCAGTTTGCATGGGGTGAGCAGCGCATAAGAATGAAATTTTCTTTTCATAAAACAATTTATGGTAAATACAACCCCTCAGAGCTCGGTGCAAATAAATGGCAAAGCTGGTTAAAAGACTATAACGGACAAACCTACTGGTTATCTATAAATCCATCTTCCTTTATGCAGTCAAATACCTCCTTTCCAAAATGGTTAAATACATCTTTTGGTTACGGTGCAGATGGAATGATTGGCGCAAGAGCAAATCCATTAAAAATTGGAGATAAAACAATACCTGAGTTTAAAAGAGTTCCTCGCTATTTATTTTCTATAGATGCAGATTTAAAAAGAATAGATAATGAATTAATGAAGCCTCATACATTATTATCAGTACCCAATGTATTAAAAATACCTGCACCAACTTTAGAGTTTAAAAAAGGCGCCTCAGCAAAATTTTATTGGCTGTATTTTTAAAAAGTCAACTATCATTGGTTAAAAAATATTCTTAAATGCTTAGCAGAAGTGTAACCGGGCTGTAAAGATTATAAATTGAAATGCCCGGTTAAGAATAGCAGGCTTTTAATTTTTAAAAATCGCTACAAACATAGAATCAGCTTTATAATAATACCCTGCCAAATTATTTTGTTGTAGTAATTGAAGATTAAATTTTTCTTGGATAAAGGAGGCTATTGTTTCATTTTCTTTTGCAAAAACAGAACAGGTAATATAAACAAATATGCCTCCTTTAGCCAAATGCGGTATTGCATTTTCAATAATTTTTTTTTGTAGTTTGGTGTAGATTGTAACTGCATCTGCATTAAAATAATAAAGTTGTTCTGGCGTACGGCTCCATGTGCCACTTCCAGTGCAGGGGGCATCGCAAACAATAACGTCATAAATAGTTGCTGGTATTGGCTCGGCAGGATTGGCTATATCAGCAATAAAATATTTATAGTAATTGATAGATGCTTTTTTAAATCTTTGATGCAGGTTAGATAAAATTGCAGGCCGAACATCCGACACAGTAATATTACATTTACCCTGCAAAATATCGTACAATAAAATTGATTTGCCCCCACTTGCAGCACAGCAATCCCAAATACTTGGTTTACTTGGAAATAGCGAACTATTTTCAATAAAAAAGTTAAGTACCTGCTGCGAGCTGTAATCTTGCACCACTACATCTTTATCAATTGCCAGTATAGTTTCAATATTGCTGCCTGTAGCCAGTTGTAAACAATTTTGGTTAAGCAGTTTATAATCAATTGCCGCATTCGTAAGCTTCTGTAAAATTAATTCTACATTTCCTAATTTCCTTATTCGTACAAATAGTTGTGGTTGTATTAAAAAAGATGTACAAAACTTTTCAACTTCAATTTCGGCAGATAATTCATTTGTAAACGAAAATAAATCTGTTAATGTAAAATGATTATTAATCAGTTGCATTTTTTTTGTAACAGAAAGGTTTACTATTTCATTCCAGGCTGGTTTTATTTTCTCTAGTAATTCAGTTGAGGTATTGTTGCAAAGGAATGCAGCAGCAATCATTTTATCTTGAGTATGATATTTTGTTAAAGCATTACCTACTCTAAAGTAATGATAGCAAATAGTACTTATTTGCTTTCTGTCGTTAGCGCCATACCTTTTATCTTTTGAAAAAAATATTTTTATAAATACAGAAAAAGGCTGCTCTCCTTTGTATTCATTAATTATTTTTTCTGCAGTGTTAATATAAGAATGAAAACGGCTCATGAATAAAATATAAACGGCTGGATGCAAGGCCAGCCGTATGATTGAGACTCAGTTTATGTTTTTATAGTTTAAATTTCTAATAAACTTTTTACGGGATCTTTACCAAACAAAAGTAACGATGGATTTTCTAATAATTCCTTTACTCTTACTAAAAAGCTTACAGATTCTCTTCCATCAATAATTCTATGATCATAGCTCAGTGCAAGGTACATCATCGGTCTTATTACTACCTGTCCGTTAATTGCCATTGGTCTATCCTGAATTTTATGCATACCAAGGATGGCACTTTGAGGAATATTTATAATGGGCGTACTCATCATAGAACCAAATGTGCCCCCATTAGTGAGTGTAAAAGTACCACCAGTCATTTCTTCAATCGTTAATTTATTTGCTTTTGCTTTTGTTGCAAGTTCAACTACCTTTTTCTCAATATCTGCCATGCTCATACTTTCCGCATTTCTTATTACAGGTACTACAAGCCCTTTTGGTGCAGAAACTGCTATGGAAATATCACAAAATTCATTAAAAACTATTTGGTCGCCATCTATCATTGCGTTTACTGATGGCCATTCTTGCAAGGCAAAGCAACACGCCTTTGTAAAAAAGCTCATGAAACCAAGATTTACACCGTGTTGCTCTTTAAATTTATCTTTATTCTTTGCTCTTATATCCATAATAGCGCTCATGTCTACTTCATTAAAAGTAGTGAGCATAGCAGTAGTATTTTTAGCTTCTACCAGTCTTCGGCTAATTGTTTTTCTAAGAGCACTCATTTTTTCTGCCCTTGTAGTACGACTGTTTATAGGCACACCAGGTTTTCGCCCCGGGTTATTAAGGGCATCTATTACATCTTGCTTAAAAATTTTGCCATTACTGCCAGAAGGAGTTACTGTTGCCGGATCAACTTTTTTATCAGCAATGATTGCAGCCGCCACTGGGGTAGCATTTATATTATTGGCTTCAACCGGAGCAGCTATTTTTTCGGCTGTCTTTGAATCTTCTTTTTTAACAGCACCACTCACTTCTGAGATAGGTTTTACTGCACTTGTATCAATACTGCACGCAGTGTCACCAATCTTTAATGTATCACCTTCCTGGGCTACTATTCGTAAAATACCTGCCTGTTCGGCATTTATTTCAAAAGTTGCTTTTTCACTTTCTAATTCTGCAATCGTCTCATCTCTTTCTACCCAATCTCCATCTTTTTTTGTCCATTTAGCCAATGTTACCTCTGTAATACTTTCACCTACCGAGGGTACCTTTATTTCTAGTGCCATGTTAAAAAGTTAGTTGTGAGCAAATTTCGGTGAATTGATTCGATATTATCAAACAGTTTTAATTCCTTTTTCTAAAATATACCCTATTTAGGGTATTGCTTTATAAAATAGTTTTCTTAATTTTAACTTTCATTCATTATCCCGCCATTTACTAAAGCCAACCAACCGTTCACTAAATTTATTTATAATAGTTTTAAATTTGATTTGGATATTTCCTATTATTATGTACTTTTAACACGTTATTTTTTAATTATTAAAAATTTGCTAAATGAGGCTCAAAAAACTACATTTTTTATTATTAGGCACTATATGCCTAGGCTGCAATGTTGCATCTGCTCAATTGTTTATTGACCAGGCAACGTTTACCATACAATCGGGAGCTACAGTAACAGTACAGGGAGACGTTACAAGTAATACTGACATCTTAGGTACTGGTAAAGTGATTTTAAAAGGTACAGGTAACCAAAACATAAATTTAGGTGGCTTCAATGTCCCTAATTTAGAAGTTGACAATACCTCAAACGTTACACTTACCGGTAATTCGAGAGTGAGTGGTGATTTATTGTTTACAAATGGTGATATTATTGCCGGAAACAATACGTTAACAATTGGCAGTACCGGTACTATCACAGGCGCAACAAGTTCAAGGTTTGTTGTAACAAACGGAACGGGACGCCTTGTTAAAGCTGCATTAGGCGCCACGGCTTTCAATTTCCCTATAGGTAATTCTACTACATCATACGATCCGGTAGCTATCGCAAACAGCGGAACTGCCGATAATATAGGTGCAAGATCTTTTGCTAATGTTTTAACCGGAGGTGCAACCGGAACAGCTTATACAAAGGAAACAATAAACAATAGTTGGGATATAAGCGAGGCTGTTGCTGGTGGTAGTATCCTAAGCGTTACAGCTACCTGGAATACAGCAGACGAATTACCTGGTTTTGATAGAAATAGAGGCGGTTTATCCAATTATTTAACTGCTCCTGCTGCAAGCGTTGGTTGGGATTTGTTAAATACTCAAACCGGAATGGCTGTAGGGGCAAATCCATATACTTACACAAGATCAAATATTACTACAACCGGCATTTTCGCCGTAGGTACAAGGCCGGTTTTGAGTCCGTTGTTAGTTAGTCCGAAAATATTTTTACAAGGATCGTATAACACTACATTGAATGTAATGTCAGATGCATTGCGTTTGGCAAATTTAATACCGTTAACTGAGCCATATTCTACAACTTCAGGTAGCAGTTTAATTACTACTCTTTTAAGGGGTAGTGGAGGAGGAGAAACTTCACCCAACACTGTGGTTGGTTCTTTAGCCGCTGCAAATGACAATGCAATAGTTGATTGGGTTTTAGTACAACTCCATAGAACAAGTGACAACGTAGTAGTTACACAAAGAGCAGTGCTATTACAAAAAGATGGTGATATCGTTGACACCGATGGTGTATCACCTGTTAATCTTGCAGGTAATGCCTCTGGTAGTTATTTCGTATCAATAAAGCATAGGAACCATTTAGGTGTAAGAAGTGCAGCTTCATTGGGATTGTTAAAGGTAACTAATACGCCATATAATTTCAGTACAGGATTGGCACAGGCTTTGGCTCCCGGTTCAAGTACTGCAATGACTAATAGATATGGTACAGCTACAACCACTACAAATTTTATGTTATGGGCTGGAAATGGAAATACCAACGGAACTGTTAGATATGCAGGATCTCTAAACGATGAATCTGTTTTATTAAATGGGGCGCCATTGTCAGGCAGTAAAGTAGCTGTATTGCCCGGTTATTTTTTGACTGATTACAATATGAATGGTGTTGTTAGATATGCAGGTTCGCAAAATGACGAAAATATACTTCTCAATATTTCTGTGTTAGGAGACAAAGTAATTGTAGTACCACAAGCAGCTTTTTAGAGATTAAGACACCTAATTTATAAATGAATAATTTACACAACATGAAAAAATTTTTAAGCTCAATATTTTTACTAACTGTATTTGTTAGTATTACGTACGCACAAATAACTGTTTCAGGTTCTCTTAGGAAAACCAGTAATCCATTAGCAGTTGAAGTTGTTGCAAAGCCATCAGTTACTACTAGCGCACAAGTTGGTAATGTTAATATTGCTATAAGTATTCCCGATCAAACGCTTATTGGTGGTACAAATCCTACTGATGCAAGTATTACAAAAGCAACTACCATTGCTAACGTTAAATTTTTTCTTACAACTAGTCCTTACATTATTTCTGGAAGGGCATATTACAATTATATAATGTTACCTGATTTAAGTGCAGATATACCTACCACATTTACTGCAAACATTGATAATCCTGTAGCTACTTTTACTTTTCCGTCAAATACATATTTTCCCTTTATGCAGTTAAATGATTTGTCGAATGTTAATGGTGGTCCCAATTTTCAAATGACTTGGTATTTTCAATTTAATCAAGGTATTGGTGATGTAACTGACTACGCTATGCCATTTTATGGTGCTGGTGCTGTTAATAATGCGGGTACTGCTGAGCAATTTGTATCACTGCAGAATGCAGTTTTGCCAGTTAAATTTTTGGGTTTCACAGTAACAAAAAATAACAATTCGGCAATTTTAAACTGGTCTGTTGAAAGTGAAGATGCCAATACTGATAAATATGAAATTTTAAGAAGTAGCAATGGTGTAGATTTTCAAAAAGTAGCTACTCTTGCGGCTAAAAATAATGGAAGTAGTACCAATAACTATTCATTTACACAGGATAATTTATCAACTATTAGAAATTCAGGTATTATTTATTTTCGTATAAAGCAGATTGATAAAGATGGTAAATCTGTTGTTACTGAAATAAAAAATGTTCGTTTAGGTAGTAAGGGTTTAGCAATTGGTGTTTATCCAAACCCAATAAAGCAAATAGCTAATGTAAATTTTGAACTTGAAAAAGACACAGATGTAATTTTATCTATTTTGGATGCAAGTGGCAAGCAAATTATGATAAGCCAGTTGCAAGGTTTTAAGGGTGTTAATATCAAACCATTGGATATGGCAAAACTAGCAAGTGGTAGCTACCTGTTAAAAGTTCAGGTAGGTACTGAAATTAAAACTATGCCAATAGTTAAAGGAAGTAACTAAAATAATCTTATTTATATCAAGATATAACAATAGCCCACCTTTTGGTGGGCTATTGTTTTACACTAATTTTAAATTTGCTTTATTTCTAAATTCGTTTTGCTTTATTTACTTCATATTTTCAAATACAAAATTTGAGTTGAACTATTAAATTTTTGCATTCGCATTATCCTGCTAATAATTACAATAAGGATTAAATTATTTTATAAATTTTACCAGGTAAACTTGCTACTACATTTTGCATTTCAAGCATAAGTAGTGCAGATGCTACAGCACTGCTGCTTAAGCCAGATTTAAAGTAGAGTTCGTCTATATTGGCTTGCGGTTGAAGTTGAAGAATATCAATAATAGTTTTTTCATCTGGAGTTAGTTCAATAAACAATTGCCTTTGTTTGGCTCTTTCCTGTTTGGCTATTGGTTTCCAGTTCATCATTTCCAGTAAATCTTCGGCACTATTTATTAAAGATGCTTTGTTAGTTTTAATCAAATAATTACAGCCTTCACTTTTGGCGTCTGTTACCCTGCCTGGTATTGCAAATACATCTTTGTTATAGCTGTTACCAAGTTCTGCTGTAATTAAAGACCCTCCTTTTTTACCCGTTTCTATTACAATAACAGCATCAGATATGCCTGCAACTATTCTGTTTCTCTTCGGAAAATTCTGTTTATCCGGATTGGTTTTACTTATAAATTCTGTAAGAAGCCCTCCTTGTTCTACCATTTGCCTGGCTAATGTTTTATTTTGTGCCGGATACATTCTATCGAGCCCATGCGCCAAAACACCTACAGTTGAAAGCTGATTTTTTAAGGCAGCTTTATGTGCAATTGTATCTATGCCAAAAGCAAGCCCGCTAACAATAACAATATTTTCTTTTTGGCAATCTTCTACAAATTTTTCACACACAGATTTTCCGTATTCGGTATTGTTGCGTGTGCCAACTATAGCAATTATTTTAGATTGGTTTAAATCAGCATTTCCACGGTAGTATAATAAAGTGGGGCTGTCATAACAATTTAATAGCCGCTGTGGATAATCCGGATTGTTTATAAAGAGTGGCGATATTTTATATTGAGTAATAAACTTTATTTCCTCTTCACTACTTGTAAAATCTGTAAATGCTTTTATACTATTTGCTCTAACCGTTCCTATTCCTTCCAGGTTTTCTAAATCTTTTCTTTTTGCTTTAAATATAGATTCGGCATCGCCAAATATGTTTACTAGTGCTTTGGCGTGTACATCGCCAATAGTAGGAACCAATGTTAGTGCAATTTGAAACAGCAAGTCATTTTCCATTAATGGAATATTATATTTTATAGATGAAAGTAAGTTTTATCTGATAAAAGAATTTGGGAATTATTTTCAAGAAAAATTTGTAAAAAGTGCATTGTAAATTACCTTACAATAAAGTTAATAAAACCCCTGTTAAAGCTGCCATACATTGCTATTGGTACATTTTGTAACCACTATCAGCCACAAATTTATATACTCTATGTTATAGTTTACAATAGTAAAAAAACACTTTTTATTTTAAATTATCAATACCTATAACACTTAACTCGGTTCGCCGGTTAATTGACCGCCCCTGCTCCGTATCATTGTTTTCTATAGGTTTTGTGGCTCCCAATCCCTTAAACTGAAGTCGATTTTTTTCGATTTTTTTACTGGCTAATAAATAGTTAATTACGGCAAGTGCCCGGCCATTGGAAAGTGTAAAATTATCTTGAGCCTTACCAACATTATCGGTATGCCCTGTAATTAAAATTTTTAAAGTTGGATTATCAAGCATTAATTGCAGAACCTTATTCAACTCTGTAATTGATGCAGGCTTTAATTCAGTCATCCTGGTATCAAAAAAGATGTTTTTTAAGATAATGACTGCGCCTTTTTCAATTGGTTGAAGTGGTATATCTACATGAAATACTGAATCTAAATTGCTATCAGTAAGCTCATAATTTTCAGAATAAAAGAGATAACCCTGCCTATTTACGTTAAATGCGTAGTTATTGCCAATGGGCAAGGTGGTTAAATAATTGCCTTGTTCATCTGTTTGTACTTTGCTCAGTAGCACCTGGTTTTTTGTATTGGTCAGTTCAACCGAACTAGGTAACCCAATCAGGGTTTTGCTATCATAAACTTTTCCTCTTACCCACAGTGTTTTTGGCGGTCTTATATCTTTTCTTAATTGAAAGCTATATAAATCCAACGCACCCTTGCTATCTGAAGGATCGCTTGCATAATAGGCTGTTTTTCCATCTGGTGCTACTATTAATGATCCCTCATCATTAATGGTATTAACAGGATATCCAAGATTTATTGGCACATCCCAGGTACTATCAGCTTGTTTTTTTGAAAAAAATATATCTGTTTGCCCATAGCCAGGGTGTCCATTGCTATTGAAGAAAAGTGTCTGATTATCTGCATACATAAAAGCAGAACTTTCATTTCCACTAGTGTTAATTTCAGGGCCTAAATTTTCGGGCCTGCTCCATTTGCTACCATTGCGATGAGAAACCCAAATATCTCTGCCTCCATAACCACCTGGTTTATCGCTGCTAAAATAAAGATCCCTTTTGTCTGGAGAAAGGGAAGGAGATGATTCCCAAAAATCAGTGTTAATAACAGGCCCAAGATTGCCAGGTTCTGACCAGCCTTTTAATGTTTTATAAGAAATGTAAAGATCAAAACTACCCTGGCCTTCCGGATAATTACATCCGGCAAAAATTATCCATTCCCCATCTTGCGAAATATTTTGTGCGCCCTCGTTGAGGTTTGTATTTACCATACCAGAGAGTGGTAAAGCTTTTTGCCAGATACCATTTTCTAAAGTACTTTCATAAAAATCTTCATCACTATTAATGCGCCTTGTAAAAATGAGATTTTTGCCATCAATAGTGATGGATGGATAATATTCTCCATAAATTGTATTGATACTATCACCTAAATTTTCAGGAGCAAAAATATAGTCTTTTGAAGGATGCATTTTTTCGTATTCAACGGCAAATTGATACACAGACTGTCTGTAACGGCCTGCCTTTAAACTTCTTTCGTTGAGTGTCTTATTTTGTAAAAATTGATTGACAGTGATTAAAGCCTTTTCAAATTGGCCAACGCCAGCCAGTGAAATTGAGTAAGGCAGGTAATAAGTAGCTGCATATATACTATCTAATGTTATTCCTTTCTCAAAATCAATAACAGAAGAATCGTATTTTTTCATGTTGGCATAAATACCAGCACGGGTAAGATAGGCATCTACAAATTTGGCATCAAATTTTATAGCAGATGCAACATATTTCATTGCATCGGTATAATTTTCTTGTTGAGCAGCTTCATAAGCTTTGTTATACATTTCTGATGCTTTTGAATTTACTTTTTCCGGATCATACCATTGAGCAGTAGCAAAATAATATTGCAGGTTGAAAATAATCAACAGAAGTATAGCTTGCAGGTGCTGAATGTTTATTTTATTCATGTGTAAAACTTAAAGACTTTTCAATTATATCCTTTAATTTAACCTTATCTAAACAAAACTTTTACAGAAAAACTATTCTTGATGCTTTGACTGGAAATATTTACATAAAATCAATTTATCAAAACTAATACTTGAAAAACATTTGTACCTGCTTTTTTCGCTTTTACTTTTTTAAAAGGTTGAAAAAAGTAAAAAAATGTTAACTATTGGATTTTTTATCTTGGTAGAACTTTATACTGTTGTCTATAATTATAGAGGCGTTTTTTAAATTTTTGCACAGATGGTTATTTCTTCGAGTAATTCAGAAAATAGCTACAATAGGGTTTTAATTATATGATGTGTGCCATTGTTAATTATTAGCTTGTCATTAAAAGGGTACAAAATTTTATTGGAGTTCTTCGCCGGATTTACTTTACTTATAGGCATTAGCTTACTTTTTTCATTTCCATCTTGAAAAATAAACCATTTTAAATCACCTTGTTTAGCACATTTCTTCATCAACAAAGAATACCTGGCACTCTATACGAAATTTAAACTTCCCTTTGTTTAGCATATTTCTTCGTCAACCAGGTTGGTATCTATAGTAGATGTTGGTTGGTTTTAAATTATTCCGGTAAAAACTTTTCAAAAAATTAGTTTATTAATTATCAAGGGCTTACCTTCGCCATCCGAAAAAAAATCGGGTAAGTTCATTAAAAAAAAGGGTTCAGATTTAGG
>Ga0105048_10009585_pt1 | contig 15374 bp, 11 predicted proteins | sample MAT05_FD_78382 | JGI IMG/M metagenome (GOLD analysis project Ga0105048, IMG submission 78382) | Freshwater microbial communities from Lake Fryxell liftoff mats and glacier meltwater in Antarctica - MAT-05 | ecosystem: Environmental > Aquatic > Freshwater > Ice > Liftoff microbial mat | place... | reverse complement strand
GCGGGGCGCCACATCACGCGAAAATCGACCAGGCCGACACCGTCTCCACGACCGCGAGGTGCCTCTGGGGCGCACGCGCGCCGGGTGCCCGGGGAAATGGCGCTTCGTTGTCCTATCCGCTGGGAGATCGGCCACAGGCTCAAGTAGCGTGTCCTGATCAGGGCAAAGGTACATACCACGGGCTCGCGCGGCGCGTCCTTATCAGTACACGGACTCGGGCGCCGTGTACTGATAAGGAGAATCGACGGAAGCGACCTGGCCAATCCCTACTTCATGCGCAAGGTGGAGGACCATGCTTGAACAACTCGGTGGATCGCCGCAGGACGAAGACGAGACCGAAACCCCGGAGGGCTCGCCCGATCCCACCGTGCTTCTCGCGGCGGCGACGGGGCGGTTCGAGGATCATCCCCTCTTCCCGCGCGCCGACGGAATGCCGGAGATACGAGAGATCAAGTTCGTGAGCTTCTGCCGCAAGCGCACCGGCGATCAAGCGATGCAGAACTGTCCGGAAGACATCCCGGCGCGCGACGTCAAGTCCTGGGCGCAGGTCGTCGAGTGGTGGGGCGGCGGCGAGTACAAGGCCATCGCCAAGGACGCCAAACACCGGATGGTGGCGTGGTATCCGAACGGCAACGGCGATTGGCTCACGTTCGATGGGGACTCGAAGCCCTTCGTCCTCCGCAGTGGAAAGGGGTACTCGCCGCCTGGCCGCGCGCCTGCTCCTACGTCCGCAAACGCGGTTCCTGCGGCGCCCGCGGCCCTCGCGCCCGCGCCGACGAGCCAGGATGCGTTGATGGGCATGATGGCGCAGGTGCTTCAGGAGATCCGCAACGCTCGCGTGGCCCCCGCGCCCCCGGCAGCCGACAACGCGCTCGTCGCGATGATTCAGGCCCAGGCGACGCAGTCGACGGCGACGACGCAGGCGAACGCGCAGATGATGCAAACGCTGCTCTCGGTGGTAGCTCAGCGTCCAGCCGAGACTGCGGCGCGACCTGCGGAGCCAACCACGTTGGCGCTTCAGCTCATCGGCGCGGTGCAGAAGCTCGTGCCCGCGCCGCCGCCCGCTCCGGGCCTTGCGGAGCAGATCCCACTCATCAAAGCGCTTCGCGATCTCTACCAACCGGCGGCGCCGGCCGCGCCTGCGAACGAGCTTCAGCCGTTCGTGGACATCTTCGGCCAGGTGATGGCCGCGGACGCCGCGCGCACCCAGGCCGAGCGCGCCCAGGCCGTCAGCAAGCCGCAGGAAGCGCCGGCACCGCGTCCTGCGCCGCGACCGAGACCGGCCCTGGTTCACGTGCCGGGGATCGGAATGGTCGAAGTGGTGGCGCCCGACGCGGGCGCGTTGCGCCTTGGCGAAATGAGCACGGAAGAGCGCGCGGCGGCGATCCGAAAGGATCCGGCGCTGCTGCGCGAGCTCGGGCTCGGGCTCCAGCCTTCGCCGGTCGCGCCGGTCGCGCCGGTCGCGCCGGTCGCGCCGATCGCGCCGGTCGCTCTCGTCGCACCAGCGCAGCCTGCACCGACGCCCCCTCCCGCGTTGGTTCCTCCCGTTGTCGAGCCTGTGGTCGTGCTTCCCGCTGTCCCGGATCTCGAGCCGACGCCTGTCCTGATGGTCCCGGCCACGCCAACCGTGTCGTCGGAGTCGGTAATGCCCTCCGTCGTCGCCTCCGCGCCCCCCGTGGAGATCTTTGCGCCGCCTCAGCCGACGCTTGCCGCCGTCGCGTCGCAGGACCCGCCAGCGCCGCCCACAGCGCCCTCCGTGGTCGGCGAGCTGGCCAACGCAGCCGAGGAGCGCGCACCCATCGCGCTCCCGGAACGCATGCCCGATCCAGAACCCTTGCCCGCTGCGAAGCCCGATGGCGAGCTCGCGTTCGGCGAGCTGCAGCGGCTGACCTTGCTCTCGCACGAGGAGCGGGCTGCAGCGCTGAGGAAGCTGCCTGGCATCGGACCGATCGCCGATCAATTCGCGCACGCGCTGGACTCGCTTCCCTCCGACGGCCTGAGGGCGATGGCGCAGGCGCTCGACCTGAACACGCTCAGCGCGCTGGCCGAAGCGGCGAACGGCGTCGCAGGACGTTGACCGATGGCGACTCTCGCCGAAGCCATTCGAGCGCGCGATTCCCTTCGCCAGCGCTGCCGCGGCGCTCCGTGGCTGCGAGGACTCAGCGTCGGTCTCAACGAGCTCGGCTTCGGCCTCGAGCTGCGCGGCTCGGGGCCCGCGGGCGAACGCGTGGGCGTGGATTCACGTGTGCCAGTTCGGATCGTGTCGGATGCGTATGCACCGTTCAGCATCGCGCGCTGGCACTGGAGTGGGCGTCCCGCCGTCTTCGATCACCTCGACCGCAACGGCGACGGCGTCGTCGATGAGCACGATCTCGATCGGGGCCTCGGTCGCGGTGTCGTACTGCTCCGCGACGACGCCGCGGGTCCTCTCGGCGCCAACGCTTGGCAGGGCGATTCGCGCGTCTTCGAGGCCCTCGACGAGAACAACGATGGCGTCGTCGCGCGTGCGGATCTCGAGGACGGCCTCGGCGAGCACGCCGTGCGCCTGGTCCACGGCGAGCCGGCGCACGGCCCGCGATTGCCGTCCGGCTCAGCCTATGGGTGGCGCGCGAACGCTCGGTGGATCCACTTCGCCGATCGCGAGGCGAAAGCGAAATACATGAGCAAGGCGGCTCGACACGACGCCGAGGATCCGATCCTCCTCGGCTGGGCGCGCCAGTTCAATCGCCTGCCCGTCGACCAGCGCGCAGCCGCCATCCTGGGCTTCGTCCAGCGGTGCATTCGCTACGAAAGGGATCCTGCGTGGTTCGATGCGCAGGGCACGCGGCATGGCATCGAGCTGCTGGACTCCGCGGCGGTGGGCCTCCACCGAGGCTACGGCGATTGCGATTTGAAGGCGCGGTTGTTCGTCGCGCTCTGCCTCGCGTGCGGCGTGACGGCGGACATTGAGCCCGTGTTCACGGGGGACACCGGCTTCCCGCACGTCCGGGCCCGCGTACGCCGCGAGACGTCGGAGACCGCCGGCGAGCGATGGGAAACCGCGGATCCGACGATCGTGAACTCGACGATCGGGCACCTTCCTCGGAAGGCGCTGACCGCCTTTCCTCGGAAAGCCGCGGAGAACGACCCTGGCGCCGGATCCCCCGGACCATGGCGCGGTCCGCCATGATCGCGGCGACTCGTTATTTCGCAGCGCCGACGGGTAAGCGGCAACATGAACGAACAGCGCGCCCAAGCCCACCCGCGCTGCTCAAAAATCGTTGCGCGAGCGCTACTTTTCATGAGATATCAACATCCCTATGGGAAAAATGGTGGTGCTCGGCGCCAATCTGAAGTGCAGTGAAGGACTCGCTCCCTCCACGCTGACGGTCTTGCCGCGGCGCGCCCTCGCCGACCAAACCATGCTCGCCGCCACGGTGGACGATTTCACGCCGATGGTCCATGTCGCGCCGTTCGGCATGTGCAAGACCCAGGCGAACCCGCAGGTCGCGGCGGCGACCTCGGCCGCGATGGGCGTGCTCACGCCGATGCCGTGCGTGCCTGTCCTGACGGCGCCGTGGTCACCGGGCGCGCCGAAGGCGACCATCGACGGCGCGAAGGTCCTCACGGATGACTCGAGCTGCACCTGCATGTGGTCAGGCAAGATCGAGATCACCGACGCTGGCTCGGCAATCGACGTCGCGACCTGAGGCAACCGGCATGAACGAACCCCTCAGCCTCGAGACGTATGCGCTCGCGCTCGCGCACCTCCTGCGGCGGCGCGGCGAGCCGATCGCCAATGTGCTCGGCTCCCTCAACATCAATGCCGTCGCATTCAAAGAGGCCGAAGTCCACTGGACGCGCGAGCTCGAGCAGAGCCTCGTCCAGCGCAAAGGCATCCTCGCGATGAAGTTTGCTTCTACGTTTGCCGAGGCACGGATACAGGTTGGCCTCCTCGATCCAACCGACGGTTCGGCGCCCGCTTTTTCGCCGAAGACGCCGCCCGCAGTGGAGCTGCCGAGCTTCCTCAAGGAGCAGAGCGCGCCTGCAGCGGCGGCCCCGTCCCCCTGGGCCCCGGCGGCCCCGGCGGCTCCCGCGGCTCCGGCGCTGCCGTCGATTGAGCGCCTGCCCAAGAATCGTGGCGCGACCCTTGTCCGCGAGCCGGCGGCCGCCGTCTCACCCTCGCTTCCGTTCCAGACAGGTTCGCCTGCAACGGCGCTTGCGCCGGCGCTGCCTCCGATCCCGCGCGGCGTGGGCACCGGCACCGCGATGCTGGACAGCGATGCTCCGGCGCAGATGCCCGCGATGCCGTTCGGGAGCGACGTTCCTTCGCTCACGCTCGAGCAGTATGCGTCGCTCGTCGTCGAGCTGACCCGCCGGCCGCAGAACGTCGAGCCGTTGCTAACTCGCTACGGGATCCACAGCCACGAGCAGCACCGGCGCCTAGAGGCCGCGATGAAGGCTCACTTGCACAACGACCCGGCGCTGCGGGCCAGATTCGATGCCCTGATCATGCGATTCTCCGCAATGGCGCGCCAATGAGCACGCCGTTGTCGTCCTCCGAAGCGCTCCAGATCACACTGCCACAGCGTGCAGAAGCGTTCACCGTCACCTCGTTCACCGGCCACGAAGTTGCTGGGGAGCTCTATCGCCTCGCCGTTCACGTGACGACAGAAGAGGGCGACGAAACGCTGGCAAACGCGCTTCTTCAGACGCAAGCGTCTTTCTTTCTCATCGCCGACGGAGCCCCCGTGCGAGCCATCCATGGAATCGTCGCAAGGGTTCAGTCGCACGGGGTGATGCTCGGCGGCCGTCGCGCGTATTCGCTGACGATAGTCCCTTCGTTCTGGAGGCTCAGGCGGCGCCGGACGCGCCGGATCTTCCAGGCCATGACCACGCTCGACATCGCGACTCAGGTTCTCGGGGAGTGGAACGTGGCCAATCGTCTCGTGATCGAGCGAGAGCTTCTCACGCGGGCCTACGCGGTTCAATACGACGAGACGGATCACGCGTTCCTCGTCCGCCTCTTCGCCGAGGAGGGGCTGCTCTACTATTTCGAGCACCCCCTGGCCCCATCCGAGGGACAAGGAGAAACGCTCGTCGTTGCCGACTTGCCGCGCGACTTTTCCCCGATGGAGGGCGACACAACCCTCCACTTCCAGCGCGACCCAGGCTCGCAGATCCACGAAGACATGGTCACCTGGTTTGCGAGCCAGGCACGGGTGCGCTCGACGCAGGCAATGGTGCGCGGGTTCGACTTCCAGCGGCCCGACACCTCGCTCGGCGACGACGCAGCAACGCCCGACGGCGTCGGCCCGCTCGACGTAATTTACGAGCACGAAGGCAGCTACGAGGAAGATCTCGCAGCGCGCCCGGCGCAGGTGCGGCTCGACCGCGAGCGCACCAAAGCCCAGCGCATCGATGGCTCAAGCTTCTGTCGTCGGCTGGTCCCTGGAACCACGTTCTCGCTCGTAGAGCACGAGGACACGAACCTCAACCGCGACTTCGTCGTCACCCGGATCCAGCACGAAGGCTACGCCCCGGGGACCGCACCGGCCGGACGCGCGCTCTACCAGAACCGCTTCCGCTGCGCTCCCGCCGACGTCCCGTTGCGCCCCGCGCACAAGCCCCGCAAGCCGCATCAGGTAGCCGAGAGCGCCATCGTGGTGGGCCCGGAAAATCAGGAGATCCACACCGACGAGTTTGGCCGCGTCAAGGTGCAGTTCCCCTGGGATCTGGAGGGCAAGGGGGATGATCGGAGCTCGTGCTGGATCCGCGTCGTGCAAGCGTGGGCGGGCGCCGGCTGGGGAGCGCAGTTCATCCCGCGCGTCGGGATGGAGGTGATTGTTACCTTCCTCGGCGGTGATCTCGATCGACCCATCGTCACCGGGTGCGTCTACAATGCCACTCACCCTCCGCCGTTCAAGCTCCCCGACGAGAAGTCCCGGAGCGGCTTTCGCACATCGAGCACGCCTGGGGATGTCGGAGCCAACGAGCTCTCGTTCGACGACGCCGCCGGCGGCGAGCAGCTCTTTGTTCACGCCAGCCGCAACTACGACGAGGTCGTCGAGAACGATCGAACCTCGCGGATTGGTGGCAGCTCGAAGTCCGAGGTGGCCCTCGGCTCGAACGATCAGATCGGCGGTCACGCGTCACTCGACGTCGTCGGACAGCGGTCAACGCGGGTAGGTGAGGTCGATCGGCTCGACGTCGGCGGCCGGTCGACGACATCCGTCGGCGGCGACCGCGCACTCGAGGTCCAGGGCGACGCGGCGACCACCATCCACAAGACCTATTCGCTCGAGGTGAAGTCGAATCGCTCGCTCGTCGTGGGCTCTCCCGACGATCCAGCCCACAGCGATCACTACGTCTATGGGACAGCCTCGCTCGCCGCGGACGATCGCATTGTTGTGCGCGCCACCAAAGGCATCTTGATCGAGTGCGGTGAGTCAACCATCGAGCTCTCGGCGGACAAAATCGTCCTGCGCGCCCCGACGATCGAGCTCGCTCCCACGAAAACGCTGTCGGCGACCACCGGTGGTGGCCCATCGCTGACGATGGGCGAAGACGTGGAGATCCTGACGAAGAAGCTCAAGATCTTCACCGAGTCCGGCGCGCTGGAGCTGGACACGGAGCTCAAGGTCCAGGGCGACAAGATCAAGCTCGGGTACGATCCGAGCAAGCCCGATCAGGACAAGTCGGACGTCACGCCGGAGACGAAGCCCTTTCAGGTCAAGCTCTCGGATTACTTCCTCCAGCCATACTCCGCGAAGAAGTACCACCTGATGGTCGAAGGCCTCCGCATGGAGGGATCGACCGACGGTGAAGGCGTGGTGAAGCAAGACATTCCGAAGGAGGCCAAGCAGGTCGTCGTGCGCCTCTGGCTCGACGACTACCCGCAAGGACGCCAGCGCCTGTACACGTTGAAGCTCGGCGAGCTCCCGCCGGTTGATCAGCTCGAGGGCGCGAAGGTCCGCCTCAAGAACCTCGGGTATTACCAGGGTCCGATTGACAGTGCGATGAGCGTGGATTTGCGGCTTGCCGTGACCGATTTTCAAGATGATCACAAGGATACACATGGCCTCGAGGCGACCGGCGAGCTCGACACGGGCACGGCTGGGGCGCTCGAAGAAGTGCATGGGAGCTAGGCCATGGGACACCCGAACTACGCCGCCGAGGCAAACGACACGGGGTCAACCCACATCTCCGAGCCGAACTGGAAGGTGCCGTGCCTGTCGCGGGCGCTGCTCTATGCAGACGTCAACAAGTACGACGCGTTCAAGACGAAGCTGGTCGTCGAAGCGGAGGCCGACCCCGGGAAGCGGATCACGCTCCGCGACGAGGCCTCGTTCGGCGACGACCTCAAGACCCTGCTGGGCCACATCAAGAGCCGGCTCGAGGCGGGGCTCATCGAGGCCTGGGCCTCTTTCCCGCACGGATATGCCAGCATCGAACCCGCCCAGCTCCAGAAGCAGTTTGAAAGCGTCGCCAAAGGAGGCGTCGCCACCCCCACCGAGGTAAAAAAAATCTGGGACGAGCTCCTCGACGAGCTCCGCTACTTCAACACGCCCGAGGAGAAATGGGCGCGCGCATTCATCGAGCTCTTCGTGTTCACGATGTATGGCGATCCGGGCATCATCTACGCTCCCCAGGGTGGGATTGCTCGGCTCTTCACGGAATTCCCCCGCGTCTTTCCTGTCGCCGTCGCCTGCCAGCAGCTCAGCTCGTACTGCATCCTCTCGCGCGGGTTCGGCCCCAGCGACATCGGCGCGGGGTGCGGCTGCACCGCTGGGACAGTGAACCTGCCGTGCTTCAAGACAAACCAGCTGTCGCCCAAGCTGAAGGGCGTCGAGAAGCAGACGGCAGCTCCATCATTTGCGAACACCGCGGCCCTCGCCAGCATGAAAATGGGTCCTGGCAGCGTCGTCGTCTTCAACCCCGGTGGGCCCGACTACACGGGGCAAGACAAGGGTGCCATCACTCACGTCGGCTCGGTCCTACGGGTGAGCGGACAGGGGTTCCAGTTCGTCGACACCGGTGTCCTGGTCGGTAACGCCGACGACGCAACGGGTGAAGGCGGGACCAGCGACCATAGTTTTCTGACGGGTGTCCTCCCCCACGCGGATACCTGCGTTGGTGCGGGCGTGCTCAAGGATGCTCCCCGAGATCTCGCCGAGATGGCCGAAGCGATGGCGGCCGCTCGTCCGCTAGGGGTGGTGCGTCTCGCCGTGGTGGACGTCAGCGACAGCGCGGCGCCCGTCATTCGCTACGTGAGCAAACTCCTTCACATGCGGTACCCGCTGTCGCGACTGATGTGGTCGTTGCGAGGGTTGCCGGTGGAAGGCCTGCGCGTGCTCTGGATGGTCTATGCTGTCCAGGGGACAAACGGCCCCACGAAATCGTGGTCTGAGGCGCTGCTCGGTGCCGATGCGGACAAGACTGCGCCGTCTCGGCTTCTAGCGTCCGGCGGCGGCAACCTGTACGAGGCGAACTTCGTCCGTGGCGATGTCAACGGAAGTGTCGTTGTCTCCCGCCACAAGGAGGAGAAGGGCAAGAACGGCTGGGTCAACAACTTTGAAGGCCCGAAGACGCTGCCGGAGCGGCCTTTGCCGGAGTTCATGCTCGGGGTCAAGGTGCAGTCGCCCGCCGCCGGCACGCTGCGCGTGTGGGCATTGCAGCAGAGAAATTTCGGGCTGGAGTACGTCGCCAAGCCAGGTGCCAAGGGCGCCACGCTCGATGAGGGTACCGTCGGCGTCGATTACTTCGATCCCTAGAGTCGCCCCGCGAAAGTGACAGCATGCAGGAACGATCGTTGGCCGATACCAGCGTGGCTGCGACGCTGGAGCGGAGGAGACCGGCGCGGCCGCGCGGCGACAGGTCAGGCTTGTCGGCGCTGGCGCTGGCACTGCTGATCTCCACGACGGTTTCCGCGTGTTCGCCGGCCATCGAGCCGCCCCATGCCAAGCCTCCTCCTCCCCTACCATGCACGGCGCCCTTGGCTCTCCCCGCCTCGACGTGCGAGACCGGGCGCTCGCTCGTCGAGAGCGCGCTCGTGGCGGAGCGTGAAGGGCGCCTGGCGCGCGCCTTTCGGAAGCTTGGGTGGGCGCGGGCAACTGGTTGCCCGGAGCTCGCAGCGAGCACGACGGAAGCGGCGGCTCGGATCGCCGAGACGCTCGTGCCGCCATGGAGCGGTGACGCATCCGGCATCGAGCGAGCGAAAGACAACAGCGAAGCTTATTATGCTGCTGCACGCGCCTTCCAGGCTGGAAAGACGATCGAGGCGGTGCGCGGCGCGCTCGCGTCTGCCCTCGCAGGGCAGAGCTTTCGTACAGAAGGGCTCCTGATCGCGGCCCGCTCGGCGGAGGCCGCCGGCGAGGATGCGCGCGCCAAACGGATGTTTGCGCGCGCGTATCACGCCGCGTGCTCGAGTGGGCTTCACGCCGACGCCGCGAGCCAATGCAGCCTGCGTCCCCGGATGCCACGATCCGACCTGTTCGCCTACGCCGCGGCGATTCCGGGCTTTCGTCCCTGGAAACCGAGCTGCGTCTTGGTCTCCAATGTTGCCGGAGGCGAAGCGCTGTCGCCGGACGGTGGCGTCGCGCTGTTCGCCAACTATCCCCATCCGGGCGTCGAGCTCCGCTTGATTCCGAGCCGCGTGCTGCTGGGCGCGCGTGGACTCAATACCTCGGACTTCGTGTGCGTTGGCGAGGGGGCGCGCACGGTGATGTGGTATGGAACCAACGGGCGCTTGGAGGTCGGTGCACCCGCAGCTCGTCCGCGAACAATCGACGTGCCGAAGGACCTCAGGCCGGACGCTACGGGGTTGGTGGCCGCCGACGGAACGATTTTCATTCCACATTTCCCTGACGTGAGCTGGGGTGGCGACTGGTATCGCGCCGCACCCGGGGACACGCGGCTTCGTCGTATCCCACTACCGACTCAGAATGTACCCCCGGTGCTGCTGTCGGACGGGAGCCTGCTCGGGTACGAGGGCAAAGCCAATGATCCGATGCCGTTGGCACGTTTCGACGGCGCGACGGGGAAACGTCTCGGGCCGATCGCCGTGGCGTCGCGAGGCATCGGGTATGCCTCGATGCCCGATGGGAAGAGGGTCGCCTATCTGCGAGGTGATGATGAGGTCGCGATCGTAGATCCTTTCGCGAAGACGGTCGTGACCAGCAAGCGCGTCCCGTTCACCGGGCCGATCGGCTTTTCTGGCCCATCACTCGCGATCTTCCCCACGACGAACAGAGCGCAATCGTTCGAGCAGGATCTGGTGACCGGCGCCAGAATCCCAAGGGATGTAATCGAGCGCTTCGGACCGCTTTCGAGCGAGGCCGCGCGCCTGGCTGTGAAGCGATGGGCCTCGTCCGAGGGCTCCGCAACGCCACGGTCGACCACGTCTAACGGTCAGGCGGCGTGGGATCTCGGCCGCGGCGACGCCCTGCAATCCCTGCTCTTTCAAGAGCTCGGGATCGCCGGCGACGTAGGGAGTTTTGACGGACGCACCGATCTGTTCGTGATCGGCTCACGGGACGAGGTCGGCCTCGGCCAGATCGTGAGAGGCAAGATTGCGCGCCTCCGAATCACCTTCGCATTCGGCATGCCGGGTGGGATGGCAATCGACGAGGAGGGCTACTACGAGTTCTTCGGCGATATCTCCGCAGGTTTCCGCGCATCGGCGGCGTGTGGCGACGAGTGGCCCATCGAGATGTGCTCGGACCGCTTCGAGACCCCGGGCCTCCTGCAGAAGTTCCTGCGTGGGGACCTGTCGTACCGCGAGCCATGAGGGCCACGAGGCTCACGGTCGCGCTCGTCGGGATCGCCGTCGCTGCGTGCTCGCATCGCGCGCCGACCGTCTCCAAACCCGACGCCTCGGCGATTTCGAGCGACGCCTCGGTGCCTCCGGGTGAAGTGTTCGGCCTCCTCGACCGCCCGCTCGGTCATGCGCCGCTGATCTTTCATCCGACGCTGGCCCTGGTCGCGCAGATCCAATCGTCGCGGTGCCATGTCTGGGATCTCGAGGCCCGAGCCTATCGAGGCTCGGTCGATGCGCAGGTGTGCAAGGCTTGGTCGCGCGTCGAGCCGGTGACCGCGGCGCCGGCCGGGATCGCGTCCGGGACGCCGCACGCACCGACGCCGGCCACCGATGCGCTGCTGTTCACCCGGAGCACCGTCGGTTCGCGCGCGCTCAGCGGCCGGCGAGGCCTGGCACGCGTGAGCCTCTGGACAGGGCCTGATCTCGGATCCGTCCGCCAGCTGACCATCGAGGAGCCGCGGCGCGAGCTCGAGATTGTGAGTCTCCGGTTCACCGCAAAGGGCGATCCGATGGCGCTGACGCGCGGCAACGGACCGGTCCTCTGGCTCGGTGACACGCTCACGGCGCGCCAGCCGGCAAACGAGGACCACGTGAACGTCGAAGAGGTCTCTGCCGATCCCCAGGGCCGCTATGCCGGCTACTCGGGGACGATGGACTGGGGCAGAACATCTTTCCCCGTCACGGCCGTTCTCCGCACGATCGACGGTGAAGAAGTTCTTAAAAACACGGCAAACGAGCCACGTTCGCCGCGGATCCTCTGGGCCGATCGCGAGAACGCGGCGCTCGCTCTCGACGTTCGTCCGCTCCCGGTGGAGCCTGGGAACGACGTCTCCGTGACGGCGACGCTCACATCGCTCGCCGGCGGGCCCGTGGCGACGAGCGGCTTCGAGCGAGGCATCCTTCGTCGAGCGGATATCGCGCCTCATGGCGGGGCCGCGCTCCTGGCTTTCGACGCGTACAGCGAGCCTCCTCCCGACGGTGCGGACGGGCGCAGCGCCAGGCCGTCCTGGTACGTCTTCGGTCCGGGGTTTTTCCACAAAATGAGCGGGATCCCGCTCGCGACAGCCTGGGCCAGCGACGATGCCACGCTCTGTGTCGCGCTCGAAGCAGAGGTCGTGTCGGTCTTCTCCATCGCTCCCGTCGTCACGACGCCGCTGGTCCAGCGCGCCACGTGGAAGGGCGGTGCCCCGGTCGCGCTCGCGCCCGACGGGCGACGCGCTCTCTTCGTCCAGAAGGGCGCCTTGGTCTTCGGTGACGTCATGAGCAAGGCCGTCACGCACGCCGCGGCCATCCTCCCTTCGGTGATCACCTGGGGAGCGCGAGCCATCGCGGCAGCGACGCCGAACGAGGTCTTCGTCCTCGACGCGCATACCGGTGCCGTGACGCAGAAGCTCACCCTACCTGGCGTGACGGCGATTGTCTGGGATCCCCCCGGCGCGCGGTTTGCGGCCGTCTCGCCCGGCGAAGTTCTCCTCGTCGAGGACGACGCCTCGGCGCCCTCTCGAGTGCCCATCACGCCCGGTGCGCAGGTCTCGTTCGCCGCGGAAGGCGACCTCGTGCTTCGAGATATCAGGGGGATCCAGCGCTTTGCGCGCCGCGAGGGCGCCTGGGTGCAGGGGCCAATGCGTGAGGGTGTGAACGGCGCACTCGCGAGCCGTGATGGACTGTTCCTCGCCGAGCGAGGAGCGTTCCGGCGGCTCGCCGACGACGAGGTACTGCACCGGGAAAGCCAGGGCAACTTCACCGACTCGGGCGCGTACGACCGGGCTCCGGCAGAGGGAGCCGCCTTCCGCGAAGGGGACGTGATCGCCGGGCGCTTGCTGCCTTCGAGCGAGATCCTCCCCGAGGTCACACTCGATCTCATGGCCCGATTCGCTTCGGGCGCTGCGATTCCCCATCCGAAGAAGAGGCGCTGACCATGGCGACCGTTGCGGAGATCCTCAGGCAGTTCAAGCTCGTCGGCCCGGCTCTGACCGTCAATCGCACCGAGCTCGTGCCCGGCTCCGCCCCCGCGCAGATCCGGGATGCGGGGCAGTCGATATTGCCGTGGGACAAGGACGAGTACCTCAGCGCTGCCCCCCCCGACGCGGTGGTGGCGCAGGTGAAGGCGGTCCGCGCGCAGCTCCCCGACGCCGGCGCGGACTGGCAATCCGTGAAGATGACCTCGACGATTCCCTTCATGACCGGAGTGGGAAAACAGGGCGCTGCCTCCGGTGCAGGGTGCGACAAATCGAAGTGCGTGATGTTCACCGACTCCCCCGCTTACAAGAAGATGATAGGCGACGAGATCGACGAGGACTGCAAGTCGCTCCACGCGACCTGGCAAGCAGAAGACGAACCCGGAAAGAAGACGGCGGCGCGCATCCGGTACATGAAGACGATGGCGTTCAAGCACCTGATGAACGGGCGGGAGGGGCCGGCGAGCGCTGTCAACACCTATGACGACGCCATCTTCACGTGGGGCATGGGCTACGGCGCCAACGGCGGGCTGCCTGCCGTGCTCGCGAACATCAACCGGATCGAGAAGGCGACGTATCCCGACGATCTCGAGAAGCACTACGTGCAGAAGTTTTTTTATCTCTGCGGGTTCAAATTCGACGGACGCTACTGGGTCGTCGACACGGCGAAGAAGAAGGTGCTCGCCAACAGCAGCGCAGACGCGAACGCGGCGGACTCTGCCTTTCGGACGATCCACGACGACTTCGATTTTCACAAGATGTGGGTGCTCGCCGCGAGGGATCCGCTGACGCGGAAGACGATCGTAGACGCCCAGCGCGACGTGTTCTTCAAGGCTACCGGCAACGTCGCGAACGCGGAGAAGATCCAGACCGCCGCGCTCTACACGTTCCTCGCGCATCTCCAGCACTGGACCGGCGACACCCAGATGGGCATGGTCGACTGGGCTCTCAGCGCCTCCGCGCGGCCGCGGGTCAAGGTGCCTTTGCCGTCGGAGGAGGGAGACGCACTGATCGCGATCCAGGCCGTGCACCGGTTCTACTGGAAGCGGAGCCCCAACTACGATCAAAATGCCTTCGTTCAGGTGTGCAAGTACTGGAAGGAGATGGTGGGCGAAGACACCAAGGATGAAGCGCTCACGATCTTCCGACCGAGCTATCCAATCATGACCGCCGCACCGGTCGCCTCGGTGCCTGATGATCATCTCCGCGGAACGCTGAAAGCGGGGACCTTTTACGATCTCGGGCCTCTGTCCAATTTCTCGCGGACAATCGGCCCGCCCACCGCGGCGGAGGCGGAGGGCGATCCTGCACCGCCGGCCGAGAAGGCCGAGGAGACCGAGGGATCGCACTGGCGGAACATGCCTATCGCGCCGGCGCCGCCGCCCCGCCCCGTGGAGCAGCCCAGCTGGTGGCGACGGATCTTGTTCTGAGGGCGACCCGAGCTCCGCCGGAACGTGCGCGCTAGTCTGCCCGAACGTTATCGCGTGAGACGCGTGGCAGGAGCGCCCGATGACCCTCGAGGTGAACAATCCGGAGCCGCGCGCCGGCGCGTGGATCCCCTATGGGCCCGACCAACGGCCGCGTGTTGCCCGGACAGGGCAAGCAGCGGCCGGAGCCGCCGCGCCCGCGCTCCCCGCCGCCTTCGGAAACGACGCCGGGTCGCCGCGCTGATGGCCGCGCAGCCCACGAAAGCCTGCGCGTTCTGCGCCGGCCTGCGAGCGCGCCCCGAACCTGGCGGAAGCCCAGCGTGGCCGACCAGAAAGACGACAACGATCGGCGCTCGCGGAAGCGACCAGCCCGTGGGACAGGCGCTATGGATTCCGCGCGATTGGGCTCACGGCGTAAGAGTGGACCCACCCGCGCGCGCCGCCGACCGTCGCGATCTCGTACCGGGTCATGGTGTTCCCATCGACGGTGTTGGACGTCTTTACGTTGACGATCCGCGCCTTCGTCCCCGTCGGCGCCCGCGCCACAAAGTCCGCGTCGCCCCACGAGGTCGGGCTCTTCGAGATCCCGATCGGGAGGGCGTTGTCGGTGATCAACTCAACCTGATCCCCGACCGCGAGAAGCCGCGTCTTCGGCGCGAAGTAGCCCTTAGCGAGCTCGGTCGAGACGCGCCAATCGAACATCGCGGTGTCGGGATCCGCCTTCGACCAGTCGCCCTGCGGGGCATAGACCACGCGGCCAGCGGAGTACGCGCCGCTCGTCTCCTGCGAGGAGTAAGCGAAGATCATCACCGATCCGAGCTTCACGTTCGCGCCTCGGTGCGCGTCTATCGCGGCGAGACAGAGGTTTGCCGTCAACTCTTCTCGGGAAAGGCCCAACGGCACGACGACACGCTCACCCGAGGCTCACCAGCGCGGGTGGAGTCTCGAGGTGCGCACTGACGAGCTGATCCTCTCGCGCCGACGGACAGTCGGCCCGTGCCGCCGTCATACCCCGACCTACTTCGTCGACGGGGCGGCGGAGGCTCCGACCGCGGGCGCGGCTGATTTGCCATGGGGTGCAGCGGAGTCTGGCTCGACGAGGGCGAGCTCGACGATCTGGCGCGGTTCCTCGGCGCCACGTGGGGGTGAGCCGATCGGCATCGCCGCCGCCGTGTCGCGCGGCAGCGGCGG
>Ga0105048_10009579_pt1 | contig 15383 bp, 10 predicted proteins | sample MAT05_FD_78382 | JGI IMG/M metagenome (GOLD analysis project Ga0105048, IMG submission 78382) | Freshwater microbial communities from Lake Fryxell liftoff mats and glacier meltwater in Antarctica - MAT-05 | ecosystem: Environmental > Aquatic > Freshwater > Ice > Liftoff microbial mat | place... | reverse complement strand
TTCATTTACAGGTTCATTTACGGGTCCGTTTATCTATTCACTAATCTATTCATCTTCACTTTATGTACTCATTTACAGGTTCATTTTTTAAATTAATTTCCAATAGCCGAGCTTATCGCTTCCTTCTCTTACTATCTTTTTCTCTACTTTCAATTTTTCAATCGCTCTTTGAACAGTGCTTTTAGACTTTTTAGCCAAAACAACTAATTCATCAATTGTAATATTAGTATTTTGTTTTATTAATAGTAAAATTTCTTCTTCTAAGGAAGACCCTAAAGGTGTAGATTTTAAATTAATTGCAGCTGAGCTGAAATTAAATTCTACTTTAAATCCCGCTGCATCATATTCAAATACGGGTACCGAAACTTTGTATTTTTTACATTCATCAATAATTCTAAGTGTGCCTTGTCCCCATGCCTCAATTAGTCCTGCTTTAAAAAAAGCATTCGCAATATCAGGGTTAAAAGGTCTTGAGGAATGTTCTTTCTTTAAATTTTTTACTGTCCAATCGGCAGGAAGTTCTGCTTCATTCCAAACTATCAGTTTATTTTCATACACTTTTATTAATGTAGGATTGCCATTGCTATAATCTTTATGTGCAATAGCATTTAGCAAGGCTTCTCTCAACGCAGTTTCAGGAATTAAGTATTTTTCAATTCTATGAATGCCATCATAACTAATATATGCTTTCATGTATTTTGTCAAAAGCAGATTCAATGTTTGATCTACCTGTGAGAATAAATTTCCATGTACTTCATCCTGGTAGGCAATTGTAATATCATCATTAAAAAACCCAATTTTAATGAACGCTCCTGTGAAATACTTTTCAGGATCAGGATGAAAAAGTAATACTGCTGCCCGTTTAAGATAATTATCTTCTGCATTGAGCCTGAGATTGTCCAATATAACCACATTGCTACCCTTCAATATTTCAGGTAAAATTCGGTTCGTTTCGTTGGCCCGTTTTCTAAATTGGTCAAACGTTGATTTATCTAATTCTTTGATCGTTACTTTTGGAACAGGTACACCATCCCATCGTTTACCTTGTTTTTGAAGAATAAATTTATCTAAGGCTACTCCTTTTAATTCTTGTTTTGTACTTCCGCTTCTATAATAATAAACACCTTTATAACTAATAGGGTTGGGATAAGCATCCACAACTATTTCAATGTAATTTTTCCCTGCTTTCTTTTTAAGGTTTACATCTACCATAATACCCAACAAATCCCTGGTTTTGTTGGGTATTTCTTCCAGCAAATTCTTTGCGTCAATTAACCCTGTAACAATACCTTTATCATTGATACCAATGTATATTTTTCCACCTTGGGCATTGGCAAAACCGCTAATCCATTTAAGAAAATCATCTCTCCAATTTTCTTTCCATTCAATATTTTGACTTTCCATTTTCAGTATGAACATTTGATTAGTGGTGATTATTTTGATTTACTAAGATTTATAACACTTTGGGTTGATAAGCCTTTTACAAATTAAACTCTTATTACCAAAGTTGATCAACAATCCTATTTCTAAATTGTGTGCTTCTATACAATTTGGTGCCTTTACCAAGTGAACATCCTCTGGTTTTGTTGATGTTTTTAATTCTACCTAAATAACTCCACCCACTAAAAAATCAACCCTTCGTGTTCCTGTTTGGTTTTCCTTGTAATAAACAGGCTGTTAGAGCTCCCTGCTAAATGCAAGCTCTTGTGTTGAAATACTTTTATTAACTGCTTCAAATGCTACACTTTAAGAATATTTTTCTACCTCAAAATAGGTTACTTTATCTTTTAGCCAAAAACAACCCAAAATCCTTATCGTCATTCTATTATTACCCTTCTGTAGGATATCAACTGCAAAATATGGGTTCAATCAAAACACTAGCGTAGCCATTGAATGCGGCAATGACTTTACATCTGCTGCGTTTCCATTTATCCAAACACTGTATTGTATTGCTTCATCGCCCTGGTTCATTACTACCATTACTACTTTACCATTGGGGTTAATAAAAGCGGTAGAAATTAATTGACTACGGCTGGTAGTTGTAGCTATACGCCTGGCACCTGGTTGTATAAATTTAGAAAAATGGCCAATGTAATAATAGGCATTTGTATAAATTAATTCCCCATTTTTAGTATCGGCGTGTACTGGTGCAAAACAAAAATTACCAACATGATTTGGGCCGCCTGTTTCATCGAGTAAAATATTCCAATCGGTAAAGCCACACATACCATTATTAAAATCTGTTATCATAGAACGACCATATCTTTCACCCAACTTCCAGTCGGATAAGCGTTTAAAAGAAAATTTTTCCTGGCAACCCTCAGTAAATAAAATATTCTTATCCGGATAAGCCTCATGTACCCTTTTTACATTTTCATACATGGGTTGTCCGCCACTCCAATCTTCGTACCAATGAAACCCAATACCCCATGCGTACTTAGCCGCTTCTTTATCGTTGAAATAGGTTTGTGCACGCTGGTACATTAAATCTCTGTTATGATCCCACACAATAATTTTTTTATCTTTTAAACCCGCCTTTACCATTATTGGCCCAAGGTAGTTTTTCAAAAAATCTCTTTCTTCTTCGGCAGTATAAATGCAGCTTTCCCATCTTTGTTTAGCCATGGGTTCATTTTGTATGCTGATGCCCCAAATTGGCATACCCTCCTTTTGGTAAGCCTTAATAAATTTGGTAAAATAAGTGGCCCAACTGGTATTAAATTCAGCTTTTAATTTACCGCCGTGCAACATGTCGTTGTTGTCTTTCATCCACGATGGCGGGCTCCACGGACTAGCAAATAAATTAAGTTTACCACCTGCGGCGGCCATTGCCGCTTTTATAAACGGTATCTTAAATTGTTTATCAGGTGCTATATCAAAGGTTTTTAAATCTTTATCATTTTCTGCAACATAGGTATAACTAGCGGTGCTAAAATCGCAACTATTAATATTGGTTCTGCCAATGGTGTAGCCAATGCCGTTCTTCTTATCAAAATAAGCCGTTACTAATTCCTGCTGTTTACCGGCAGGTAATTTTGCCCAGGTTTCTGCTGATGCATCTGTTAAAGCAGCTCCAATGCCAAAAAAAGTTTGAAAGGTTTTATCAGGATCTACAAATATGCAAAACTGTGTTTCTGCCGGCTGACCCATTTTTTTAAATTCAACCAAAGTTGCTTCTGCAGATAATGCAAGATTGGTATTTTCTGCAGTATTGTACACCTGCACTTTTTTACCGGTGGTTGAAAATGATTTACGCATGGTTGCCTGTGCTTTTAGTATTGTATTGGTACCAAATAAAAATGTTACCAGTAGCAAGGGGATTATTTTTTTTTTCATTTTTTGGGGTTTTAAGTATTTTTTTTTTGTTTTATTAAGGGGTTTGCTGTTGAAAACCTACTACGGTCTTAAACTGCAAAAGGCAGGTTTACATATTACCAAATAAATGTGCCTGCGCTACCAGCAGGCAAGGTAATAGCGGCCCACCTGCCTTTAAATCGAATATTAAATGTTGTAGCAGTACTACCTTCATTTAATACCAGTAATATTTTTTTACCGGAAGGTGTTAAAAATGCAACATTTTGTAAATTGGCCGTTATATTACTTGCAATGCGAACCGAACCTGGAGGCACAAACTTAGCTACCTGTGCAATAATGTAATAACCAACATTTTTGGTAATGGCTGTACCAATGGTTAATGCACCTTTGCACTGTGTACAACCGCCAGGTGTATGCGGCCCGTAATCCGGGTCGTTGGCCAGGTTCCATTCTAGTGCAACTTTACTCCAGTTGCGCATAGAACCAATCACTACGTTTTTTATATGCCATTTAAAATCGCCATCAAAACTGCCATTAGAACCAGTCCATTGCTCGGTAAAGTACACATTTTTATCGCTAAAAGCATTACGTACTGTTGATAAAGCACTTATATCGCCGGCATATAAATGAAAAGCACTTCCATCTATAAATGCCCTTGCAGCCGGATCGTTCAGCACTGTAATGGGATAATTGGGGTTATCGCAATTATGATCCCAAATAATAATTTTTGTATTGATGCCGGCAGCTTGAAAAGATGGCCCAAGATTATTTTTTACAAATGCTGCCTGTTGCAAGGCAGTCATTACCATGCTGGGATTATTGCCGCCATGCTCTGGTTCATTTTGAATGGTAACTGCATCTATTGTAATACCATTTGCCTTCATTGCCTTTATATATTTTACAAAATAATTGGCGTATGCCGCATAATATTGGGGCAGCAAACTTCCTCCCTTTGAGTTGGCATTATCCTTCATCCAAACAGGCGGGCTCCAGGGAGAACCCATCAATTTAATATTGGGGTTGATGAGTAAAATTTCTTTTAGCAAAGGGATAAGATCTACCGTATCAAGTGATAGCGAAAAGTTGGTTAGGTTTACATCTGTTTGGCCGGCAGGCATATCGTTATAGCTAAATACAGAGGCACTTAAATCGGAGGCGCCAATGCTAACCCGTAAATAACTAAGGCCAATGCTATTGCTACTACTGCCAAACAACTCCTGTAATAATTCTGCCCTGTTAGTTGCACTTAATTTTTTTAGTAAATAGGCACTGCCGCCTGTAAGTGTAAAACCAAAGCCATCTATCGTTTGGAAGGTTTGGGTGCTATCTACTTCAATAGAAGGGTTAACATTATTAATAGTACCAAAAGAGATGATAGTACTTTGTTTCTGCAAAAGTGTTATCTGGTTGGATGTGGTAAGCCAGTAATCTATATCATTGGTAGCCACAACTGGCGGCACAGGCACAGGGGCTGGCGTGGTATCTGTAGATTTTTTAGAACAGGAACAGGCAAATAAAAACATTGCAAAACCTGAGCTTACAATGCTTATTACAAGAGCGCTTTTTTTCATGGTAATACTTTTATGGTTTTAAATTTTTTATACTTGTTTAACTTTTTTATAAGTGTTATAAAAATTACAGTTTTTTACAACAGTTTAAAGGCTGCCTCTTTTACATCTCTGCTGTTGCCCCCAATAAATATTTTAAAATCGCCGGGCTCTGCAACAAATTTTAAATCGCTATTATAAAATTTTAAATCGTTTACACTAATGGTGAATGTTACTGTTTTGGTTTCACCGGCTTTCAACTCAATTTTATTAAATCCTTTTAATTCTTTCACTGGCCTGGTAATACTGCCCACCAAATCTCTGGTATATAATTGCACTACTTCTTTTCCATCTATTTTGCTTGTATTGGTTACTTGTATAGTAGCAGTTATATTTTTACTGGCATTTAGTACTGTATTGCTAAGCTTTATGTCACTATATATAAAACTGCTGTAACTTAAGCCGTAGCCAAAAGGATATACCGGATCATTACTTACATCAATAAAATTAGACTTGAATTTTTCGAACCATTTTCCTTCACCCAATGGCCGTCCGGTATTTTTATGGTTATAGTATAAGGGAACCTGACCAACATTTTGTGGAAAGGTAGCTGTAAGTTTACCTGAAGGGTTTTCATCACCAAATAACACATCTGCAATGGCACTGCCAGCTTCGCTACCACCAAACCATACGTTTAAAATAGCCGGTACATTTTCATTTTCCCATTTAAGAGCCAATGGCCTTCCTGTAAATAAAACTACTACTACCGGCTTACCGGTTTTTAGTAATGCCATCAATAAATCTTTTTGTGATTGAGGTATTTCAATATTGCTCCTGCTGCTGCACTCACCACTCATCTCTGCACTTTCTCCCAATGCTGCTACTATTACATCTGCGTTTTTTGAAATATTTACTGCTTCGTCAATTATTTCTTGTGCAGGCCGCATATCTCTTATAAATTCCTTCCCAAACATACCTGCTCGTTTTTCAAATCTTTCATCTGCATCGAGGTTACTCCCTTTGGCAACAACGATAGTAGCTTTATCGCCTGTTGCATCCTTTAACCCTTGTAACAATGTTACAGCTTTATCAAATTTAGCTGCTACTGCCCATGTACCGGGCATATTTGCTTTGTTATCTGCCAACGGGCCAATCAACGCAATGGTGCCGGATTTTTTTAAGGGTAAAATATTATTATTGTTTTTCAGCAATACAAAACTTTGTGCAGCAATAGCCCTTGCTTCTTTGCGGCTGGCATCGGTAAATATTTCTGTCTTGGCTCTCTCTTCATTACAATAGCGGTAAGGCTCATCAAACAAACCGAGTTTATATTTTGCTTCCAGTATTCTTCTGCAGGCTGCATTAATTTGTGCTACTGTTACCATTCCTTCCTTTAATGATTTTTGCAGGGTAGTTAAAAAACCTTCTCCTACCATGTCCATATCAATACCTGCATTTAATGCAAGCGATGAAACCTGTTGAAGGTCTCCCATGCCGTGGTCAATCATTTCATTGATACCCGTATAATCTGTTACTACAAAACCTTTAAAACCCCATTGTTTGCGCAACACATCCGTCATTAAAAATTTACTTGCAGTAGCTGGTATGCCATCTACTTCATTAAAAGAAGCCATTATACTTCCGGCGCCTGCATCAACCGCAGCTTTGTAGGGTGGCAGATATTCATTGTACATTCTTACACGGCTCATATCGGTAGTGTTGTAATCTCTTCCGGCTTCGGCAGCCCCATACATGGCAAAGTGTTTTACACAGGCCATAATGGTATTGTTTTTTGAAAGATCATTGCCCTGGTAGCCTCTTACCATTGCTTCTGCTATGCGGCTGCCGAGATAAGCATCCTCACCATTACCTTCTGCAATACGTCCCCAGCGTGGGTCACGGGCTATATCAACCATTGGTGAAAAAGTCCAGTTAATTCCATCAGCACTAGCTTCCTGTGCTGCTATTTGTGCACTACGCTCAATAGCTTTCATATCCCATGTACAACTTAAACCTAACGGTATTGGAAACACTGTTTCGTATCCATGTATCACATCCATGCCAAAAATCATCGGAATGTGTAGCCTCGATTCTTCCACCGCTATTTTTTGTACTGCTTTAATTTTAGCAACAGATTTTATATTGAAGAGGCCTCCAACTTTTCCTTCTTTAATTTTTTTGCCGATGTCTGAATTGCCTGCCTGCCCTGTTACAATATCACCGCTACCGGGTAAATTTAATTGCCCGATCTTTTCGTCAATAGTCATCTTCTTCATTAAATTATCTAAGAAGATTTTCATTTTGGCATCGTTGCTTTGAGCTGATGCATCTAAACAAATGATGAGTACAAAAAAAACTACGATTGTTGCTAAGCGTTTCATCTTATTATGGTTTAAAAGTTTACTTTTTTAAATATGGTTTAATAATTTTTTGCCAAATGGCATAGCCCTTTGCATTCATGTGCAGGTTGTCTTCAATAAAAATATCCTGCATCACCGTTCCATCTTTGTTGAACATTTTATGGTACACATCAATGAAAGCGGTTTTAGATTTTTTATTTAAAAAGTTTTTAATCCGTTGATTGGCCGCTATCATTTTTGGCCATAACTGCTGTCTGCCAGGGCTTGGTTTTATAGAAACAAACGCAATAGAAACAGCAGGATTGTTTTTCCGGATGCCGTTGAATAATTGTTTAAACCGCTGCAGCACCATTTGTGCCGTTACGGTATCAGACGAAGCCAGGTCGTTTTCGCCACAATAAATCACCACCTGTTTGGCATGATAAGGATAAATAACCTGCGGTGCATAGCGGATAACATCCAGGAGCGTTGAGCCACCAAAGCCCCTGTTGATGATGATTTGGGATGGAAAATAATTCTGCACGTCTTTCCATTTGGTAAAGGATGAGCTGCCTACAAAAAGAATGGTGTTTTTTGGGGGAAAGTGGATGGAGTCTTGCTTTTTAAACGCTTGTACCTCATTGTAAAAAGGAGGTGCCTGGGCAATTGCTATAGTAACGCAAAAGTCAGTTATTAAACATAACACCAATAGTAATATATACGGTAATGCTTTTGTCATTTTTTATTTGTTAGGTTTTTTAGTTCTGATAAAGAGAAATCCTTTTACCTGGCAAAATCTACTTATTAATCCCAAACATACCTTTCGTCAAAATCTACTTTATACTTTTTTAAAAATGCTCTATACTCATTCTGAAAACTATTTTTTTGATGATGCTCATGCTGATTTGAAATATATTTTATCACTACCGCCATTTCTGTTGGGTTTACGGAAAATGCTCCATACCCGCCCTGCCAATAAAAATTGTGATAAACTTCGCCCTGCGTTTTAATCCATTTTGATGAGCGCTTTTTTACCTCTTCTAATAAATCCATCAATGCAATTTTTTTTGAAAGTAAACATAGAATATGAACATGATCATAGTACCCTCCTACTTTAACAGGAAGGCAATCTAATTCTTTACAAACACCACCAAGATAAGCATGGAGGGGCGCTTCAATTACAGCATCAATGAGAGGCTGCCGGTATTTTGTACTAAATATAATGTGTGTACAAAGCAGGCTTAATGATTGCGACATAATGTTATAGTTTTTGCCCTTTCGGGGCTTTATCCCGAGGTTGTTCCCCGGGTTGTGATATTGCTCCCTTTCAGGGCTTTATGCCGAGGCTATACCCCGGGTTGTGGTATTGCGCCCTTTCAGGGCTTAACTTAAGATAACGTCCTATTATTTAAACAAAATTTTTCTTAGATACATATCCGTTATAATAGACTACTCCACTTTTGTCACTGCTGATTTTTCACTTGTTCCATTTTCATTCACCGCTTCAATTGTATAGTAATAGGTTTTTTGTGAATCCATCGCCTTCATCCAATATTCATTATTAGCATGAACCATAATGCTGGTGTACAATTTATCTGGCTGTGTGCCGTAATAAATATTATAGGCAAATGCATCGTCAACGGGTTTCCATTTAATAAAAGCACTTCGCTTATCTTTCTCAGTACGTAGCACAATAAAATCTTTTACCGCACCTGGTTTTGTACCATTGCCGTTGCCAAATATTCTTAACCCGCTGATAGCAAACTTTCCGGCAGGCATGTGAATGTTTTCAACCTTAATAAACCTGGCTTGTACCGGTTGTTGCAGCTCTGCATATTCGTGCGGTATATCGGTTTGGTTGTTGCTCTTATCAACCAGCAAGGTCCATTTTTTCCCATTCAAAGAATAGTACATTTTATATTGATGATACAGGCCCAATGTTTTGCCTAAAAAAATACTATCCATTTCTTTTGGAAAACTTACATCCTGATCGGCATAATTTATTTGTACCGCATTAATAGTTGACACATTCCCAAGATCTGTTTGAATAAATTCTCCTTTATCAGCCGATGTTGCACTCCAATACGTTTTAGCCAATTCATCTACTGCATTGTTTGCATGATAGCCTCCCAATGTGGAAGAGACCTGCACCGGCTTGTTGTAGTTTAACAACATCCACATGGGCCCTCTGTCCTCCAAAGAAGCCCCGTTGCTCCCCGAAGGGGAGTTCTGAGAACCTGGCAATTCGTTGTTATTTTTCAAATTCGCAACGTCAAAAGCCCCCTTTTGGAGGGTGGGGGGGCTTGGTATATAATGAGGATAGTCTCCAAACGTTGTATTGCACCACATTACGCCATCGGCATCAAAGCCGGCGGGCCAAATACCGAGTCGCCTCTCAAACGTATTTTTAACTGATATAACGGTGGTGGATACATGCCAGTAGTTTTTATTGTTATCCTGAAAGGTAGCTCCATGCCCTGCCCCTCTTACAAAGCCCCCAAGCTTTATACTGAGAGGATCGCTTTGCGATTCAAATGGCCCTAAAGGATTGTCACCTACAATTAACCCGTCAGCATAACCACTAAACTCGGTACCCGGTGCACCGTATTGCAGGTAGTATTTTCCATTGTGCTTTGTCATGTGACTGCCTTCAATAAAAGGATCTAAAAAAGTATTGTCCATGTGCTCGCCAAACCGCTGCCAGCCATAACGCCAGGGCTCCAGCAAATACATTTCTTTTCTTGTTCCAATTGGCTGCAATGTTTTTCGGTTTAGTTCTATCCCATACATAGGAAATTTATTACTGCTGCCATTGTACATGTACAAACGGCCATCATCATCAGTAAAAAAAGAAGGATCCCAGCCACCCAATTCAAATGAATCTACCAAAGGCTTCCAGTCATTTGCTTTGGGGTTGGTACTCATCCAAATGGTGAATTTGCTGGTGTAAGTAGATCCAAATACAATCATTGTATCGCCAATTATTCCTACTGCCGGTGCACAGAGTTCATCAAAACCTTCATTCCATGGCCGTAAAAATTTTTTTGAAATAAATTTCCAATTGAGCATATCATTACTCCACCAATAACCCCATTGGTTAGTACTGAATAAATAATAATCGCCTTTGTAATTAACTATCACCGGATCGGCTGTAGCTCTATGCCTGCCCCATTGGCTAAAGTTGGGAATGGGTGAATAGCCGTAGTCTATATTGATGGGGTTGCAATAGGTTTTTTGTTTGAAAGATGATTGAGCCTTTAGTGATGATGTTTGCAACAGCAGGCCAAAACTTACCAGCAGCAACGCTATTAAAATAAGTGATCCTTTTTTAATCAGGATAAACTCCTCTATTTTAGATTGAATTGCAACTATTGGTTTCATAATTATTTAATAAAAGTGTTTGTACTTTTTTCTTTGAATATCAACTTATCCAGGCTCCATTTACCGGGGCCCGTAAATAAAAACAATGCCCCAAAAAGCAACAACATAAAAGGATGCTGATCGCCATACCATACCTGGCCGTTGCCTATCACAAAAGTGATGTAACACATAGAGCCAATTAAAATAATAGCAGCTATTCTTGTTAATAAGCCAACTGCTAATAAAACCCCGCTAATCAATTCTGCTGACTTACCTATATATGGCATCAACAATGGTGAGGATGAGTTTTTATAAATTTCCCAGTTGGCATATTCTTTTATTTTTGCGGCATTGCATACTTCCCAACCGTGATAAATCATTATACCACCAACGATTATTCTTAACACCGCAATGGCATATTCGCTGTTGGTTGATTTAGATGAAAAGATGAAATACATAATTCTATATTTTTAGCTACCCAACATTATTTATTCAGCCAATTATTTTGAAAACCTAATTTCGTTAATCCATTTTGTACTTCCGGGCAACTCATAAATAGTTTCCATAATAAACCGCTACGATAGTTTTCAATCATTACAGGAATTGGCCCCTGGTCAATTGCCAAATATTTTTGCGGATACCAATTAGCTGTTTCGCTAAATGCATCATAAAAGCCATACTGTCCCCATAGTTTATCTTTCTTATCATAGTACCAATGTTTCAATGCTGCCATTGATTCTTTTGGAGAATAAGGAAATGATGATAAAGCTGCTGTTGGAGAAATTACGCCGGCATCATCATTTGGATTGGGCGAATGTGCAGCATAACCCATTAGAGAATAGCTGGCCGTTAATCCCCAGTTATCTTTACCGTATCCTGTGTATTTATTAGGATTGTTTACACACCAGGTATAATTGATCAGCGTTTGATTAGTATTCTCTATCCAATAATCAGTGTATTTGTCTTTTAATCCTTTGGGATTTAAACCAAGATAAGAATATTGCGACCAAAATAAGGGTGCACCTACAGGTGGATTTCCCTGGTAGCGCAACTGCAATTGATAACCCAACACTTTGTGAGGTGATTTTATTTTTCCATTCTCTGCCCAGCCTTCATGATACACTTTTGCCGATACGGAATGCGTGGGAGACGATGCAGCAAGCACATACATAATTAAGCATTCATTATATCCATGCACAGGAAAATTCATTTGCCATGCATACTCCGGGCTCCAATGCCAATACAAAACATTTTGATTATTACGATACCAATCAAATTCCACTTCTTTCCAAAGCTTATCAATACGTTGTGCCAATGCCTCTTCTTTTTTACTGCCCTCTTTAAAATATTGTCTTACACAAAGCAAGCCCTGAATCATAAAAGATGTTTCTACCAAATCTCCTCCATTATCTTTTGTGCCGAAAGGTTTTACTTTACCGGTTTCTCCATTTAACCAGTGTGGCCAGGCACCATGAAAGCGATCGGCAGTTTCAAGAAAATGAACAATTTTTTCCAGCCTCCGTACACCATCTTCCCTTGTGATAAATTTTCTTTCCATAGCAACTATCAAACACATTACACCAAAACCACTGCCGCCGCTAGTTACAATGTTTTGATCTTTTTCAGGATACTCATTATCCATGTGGATACGTTCTCTGCCCATACCGCTTACTGGTTCTGCCCCATCAATAAAATAGTTGATGGTTTGCTTTTGTACCAGATCGAGCAAGGCGGAATCTGAAAGATTTTGAGGCCTTGCAGCAGAATTTAAATTATGTTGCGCAACTATGCCCAACGAAATCAGCAGCATATAAAAGCTAATAAATAAGCGGATGATGATTTTTAATGACATAGGCTTTATAAATAAGGTGCTGTAAATCCCAATGCCCGCATACCTGTTTTTACTTCCGGGCAACTAGTGAGTAAATTCCAAATTAAACCTGATCTGTAATTTTCTATCATTACAATAATTGGGCCCTGGTCAATAGCTAAAAATGAATCGGCAAACCAGGTATTCTTTAATGCAAAAGCATCTGTAAAGCCATACTCTTTCCATATTTTATCGCCCAGAACATAATAGAAAAATTTGAGTGCTTTCATGGATTCTTCCGGTGTGTAGGGGAAAGAAGATAAGGCAGCAGTAGGGGCAATTACACCAATATCGTTTGTAGGTGAACTGGCAGTGTAGCCATTTTGAATATCGCTTGCGGTAAGTCCCCAGCAATCCTGGCTATAACCAAATTGATTATTGGGGTTTAATCTACAATGGGTGTAATTGATGAGTGAATGATTTTTTGTTTGTGTGGCATAGTTGGCATACGCATCTGTTAATCCGGTAGGATTAATGCCTAAAAAAGAATAGTGTGAAAAGAACAACGGACCACCTTTTTCTTCACCTAGCGGCAACTGATAACCATAATAAGAATTGCCATTTATAAAGTTGTTATTACCTGCAAAACCACTCGTATAAACAGCTTTTGGAATGCTGTGTGTGGCGGACGATGCGCCCAATATATAGGTGACCAGGCATTCATTCCAGCCACGGATGGGCAAATTCATCTCCCAGGTATAAGCAGGGCTCCAATGCCAGTACAATACATTTTCATTGTTCTTTCTAAACCAATCCCATTCTACATTATTCCATATAGAATTGATATCGTTGCGTAAGGCTGTTTCCTCTGCCCCGGCATCATTAAAATATTGCCTTGCGGTTAACAGGCCTGCTATCAAAAAAGATGTTTCTACCAGATCGGCAGCGTTATCTTTTGTGCTAAAGGCTACAGCAATGCCGGTAGTGCCATTCAACCAATGGGGAAAAGCGCCATGAAATTTTTGAGCCGTATTTTTTAAAAAGTCAACTATTTTTTTCATTCTTGCTAACCCCTCTGCCCTGCTTATAAACGAGCGATTAATGGCAACAGGAATAGCCATAACACCAAAACCAGAACCACCTGAGGTAACCGTTTCGCCGGAAGTATTTCTTTCTCTTGCGAGGCCACTAACCGGATGTGCAAAATCCCAAAAATATTTAAATGTTTGGCGCTGTACCAAATCGAGTAAGGCATTATCTGAAATGGTTGGGAACTTAGCCGTAGAATCAATTTTAGTGAAAAAATTTGCAAACATTTGCATTGATAAGCCTGCTCCGGCAACAGACTTTAAACCAGTAAAAATAGTAACCTTGTATTGGGTAATGTTTTTTAAAGGGGCAGCGGGTTGCAGTACAATGGTACTATCGCCATTCTCGTAAACAACAGCAAAATTAAGCGGAGCACCTGAGTTTTCTGCAAAGCTAATGTTGGCAGTGGCTGTTGCCCTGTTAACTGGTGCTGTAAAAGAGCATCTAACAACTGCATTCAACGCTACATTGTACCTGTTTGCATCCACCAATGTTTCGTTATTAATTTTTACAAGCAAAGCGATTAACGCAGGAGGTGGCACCACCGGTGGTGTTGGAGGGGCCGGTGTTGGCGACGAACCTTTGCCGCAAGCAGCTACCATACTTACCAGCAAAAAGTAAAAAATATAAATACGAGCCATTGTAACTGTTTTAAAAATATGGTAAATGATTGCTGTAAAACTTTATATTAAAATTTGCAATCTTATTTTTTGTTGCCAAAAAACAATAATCCCTGGTTATTGCCTGCTGCCACTAATACCCTGCCTTCATTATTTGTGTTTATGTATTTTAAATCTCTGAATTGGCCGTTCATGGCCGATAAAACTGGCTGTGGAAAATACTGAATCTCCCTATTCTTATTCACGCCAAAAATGGCTAACGGCTGCGCATCATACCTGCCTTCGTAAGGTATTACATCAAAAAAATTGCCGCCAGCTATATATACATTTTCAACAGCCTGCAGGGTATTTATTTTTTGAAAAGAAAATATGGGTGCCAGTTGAAGTGCTGCCGGTAAATCTGCCATATCAAAATTTCCTTTACCATCTCCATAACAAATTACAGAGCCAAGCCGCTCTGCCATTATTGGTTTTACTGTTTCTACAAATCCAAAAAAAGCATCTTTCATAGGCAGGCCTGCATAATCTGCATACAACAGGTAGTGTTTTTTAAGCACCGGCAATGGGCGTTCTATTTCGTCTTTTGACAGAAAAGGATATTCAACAGCACCAGAAGTGTAAGAAAGCAACTGATCTGTTTTGCCATTTTTATCAAAATCACTGACATACAATTTTATAGGGCCATTTTTACCACTCCAAAATTTATTATTCCAGCCCCAGTTGCCGGCTAAAATATCTGCCTTACCATCTGCATTTACATCATCAATAAAAATAGTTTGCCATAAGCCTGTTGAAAAAGGAATTTCTGTTTTTTCAAACCTGCCCTTTTTATTGATAAAGATGGTAAGGGGCATCCATTCACCAGCTACTACCAGGTCTTTTAAACCATCGGCATTTATATCAGCAAAAGCGGCAGCGGTTACCATACCAATATTGTTTAATGCTATGGTACTTATATCGGCAATGGAGAAATTTGCCTTTCCATCATTCAGCAACAAACAAGATGTTTGCGGCAAGCCATAAGCATTGGCATTGGCAAGATTTCCTACAAAAATATCCAGGTCGCCATCACCTTCAATATCTGCTACAGTTATGCAAGATTTATTTTCAAAAATTGCTGGCAACAAACTTACAGATTTTGTAAAATGGCCATTGCCGGTATTGAGGTACAATTTGTCTAGCAGGGCTTCGTTTTTTCCGGTGAATTCATTACCACCACTTACAACATACAAATCGGGCTTACCGTCACCGTTGGCATCAAAAAATAAGGCATCCACCTCTTCGCTGGCAGCATCTTTATTAA
>Ga0105048_10009577_pt1 | contig 15384 bp, 13 predicted proteins | sample MAT05_FD_78382 | JGI IMG/M metagenome (GOLD analysis project Ga0105048, IMG submission 78382) | Freshwater microbial communities from Lake Fryxell liftoff mats and glacier meltwater in Antarctica - MAT-05 | ecosystem: Environmental > Aquatic > Freshwater > Ice > Liftoff microbial mat | place... | reverse complement strand
TCACGGTATCGACCACGTCCAGCAAGGTCGTTCGCACTTCGCCGTCGAACTCGTTTTCCGCAGCCCACTTCACGAGGAATTTGACGAGCGTTTTCGGGATGCTCACGTTGGGGTTGTACATGCTCATGTGGTCCGCGTTGTACGTACACCAGCCGAGCGCTAACTCGGAGAGATCGCCGGTGCCGACGACGAAGGCGGTGTTCATGAGCAGGCTGGTTCGAGCGCGGGCTTGCACGTTTTCAAAGACGAGGTCGGACCGCTTGTCCGGCGGGAGCACTCGCAGTTTCTCGGCAAGCGAATCCGGCGTGAGGCCCTCCAGCGAGATGCCGAAGGGGGAGTGGCCGAGGGCGACCATTTCGTCGAAACAAAGCTGGCGGATGTCGGCTTCCCGCGGCGTGAGACCGAGCAGACGCATGAGCGAATGGGCGTTGCCCTTCGTCCGCGGCGTCGTGCCGTAGCCGGGCATCGTCAGGCCCTTGATCTTCGTCCGCGGTTCCCCGAGGAGGTCGAAGGTCTTGCAGACGACGAGGAGGGCCAGCGTGGAATCGAGCCCGCCGGAGACGCCTATTGCGACCGGGTGCCGGCCGATGTGGTCCAACCGCTTCGCGAGCCCGGCGACTTGCGTGTGGAAGATTTCCTCGCAGCGTTCCCGCAGCGTCGCGGGGTCCGAAGGGACGAACGGATGCGGGTCGATGAATCGCAGGAGTTCGGGCGTTCGACTGGTCCGTTCGGTCGAGCCGAACTCAAGTCGAACGAAGTCGTTGGCCGAAACGCTTTGTTTGGAGCAGTCGGCGAAGGTGCCCGTGGTCATACGGTCGCGGCGGAGGCGGTCGAGGTCCACGTCGCGGACGGTGAGTTGCGATTCGCGGACGAACCGTTCGGATTCGCCGAGGAGCGTGCCGTTTTCAGCGATGAGCGAGTGCCCGCCGAAGACGATGTCCGTGGTCGATTCGCCGACCCCGGCCGCGGCGTATACGTAAGCGGCGATGCAGCGGGCGGACTGCCCGACGACCAGTTGCCGGCGGTACGCGGCCTTGCCGATGGCCTCGTTGCTGGCGGAGAGGTTGACGAGCACGGTCGCCCCCGCCGCGGCCTGGAGCGAACTCGGCGGCACGGGGATCCAGAGGTCTTCGCAAATCTCGACGCCGAGGATGAAGCCGGGTTGCGTGGAGGATTCGAACAGGAAGTCGGTACCGAAAAGAGCGCTTTGCCCCGCGAGTTTGAATGATCGCGAGATCGCTGCGGGAGCCGGGGCAAAGTAGCGGGCGTCGTAGAACTCCTTGTAGTTGGGTAGATACGTTTTCGGCACGACTCCGAGAAGTGTGCCCCCCTGCCCCACCGCGGCGGCGTTGAAGAGTCGGCCGTCGAGTTCTACGGGCAGGCCAACGGTCCAAACGAAAGTGAAGCGTTCGCTCTCCTTCAACAAGAACATCAGGGCTTTTTCCGCAGCCCGAATGAGCGTTTGCTGATGGAACAAATCGTGGCAGGTGTAGCCCGTGAGTCCCATCTCGGGGAAGACGACGAGATCCGCTCCCTGGTCGTCCGCGAGGCGGAGCAGATCGAGCGTGCGTTCCGCGTTGAACGAACAATCCGCGACGCGGAGTTCCGGTGTGGCGGCAGCGACGCGGAGGAAGTTGTGCATAGGAGCATTTTACAGGGGTGGCGAGCGCGAAGCGATTAATCGCTGACTTCGAGCGATTCGCGGATCGCGTAGAGAACCGGTTCGCTCTCGGCGCGGTCGAGGTCGCTCGATTGCAAGAGTAGCAAGAGTGGCCCCGCGGCGGTTTCGATGCAGCGGGTTTGGCAACTGATCGCGGTGTCGAGCGTGAGGAAGTCGATGTCGTGCCCGAGGGCGGGGAGGTCGGCGAGGGTGTCGATCGCGTTCTGCACTTCGAGGCCGGGGTACTCTTCCCGCAAGGCGGCGAGAGCCTCGTCCGCGACCTGGGCGGCATTCTCCGCGTCGGGCCGCAGGCTCACGAGCACGAACGCGGTTTTGGGGCTCTGCAGCATCACGGTCCATCCGTCGTCGCCATCCTCGACATCGACGTGCCAATTCGACGGGTACAGGAAGCTGATGCCGTTGCGTTCGAAGGTTTTCATAGTGCCCACCATTCGATTGTCATTCAACCCCTTCGCGCGTCTCTTCCACGAGTTGATCGACGACCGCTCGGATGTTGCCGCCGGTTTCGCTGTACGTTTTCAACTGACGGTCGGCGCTCGTGCCGTCCTTCATGATGGTGTAGGCGTATTCGATTTCCTTGCGTGTGCCGAGTTCGTCGATGGCGTCTTTGAGGAACCAGTCGATCATTTCGTGGATGACGTCGCGGGCAGGGACTTCGCGTTCTTTGCCGAGGTCGATGAGGTTGCCGTCGAGGCCGTAGCGGACGGCGCGCCACTTGTTCTCTTCGATCAGTTCCGTGGGGTACATGCGGAACGTGACGTTGTCTTGGCGGAGCTTCCAGAGCTTGAAGATGATCGCCTGGAAGATGGCGGCGATGCAGATGCACTCGTCGATTTTGGTGCAGACGTCGCAGAGGCGAAATTCGAGCGTGGGGTAGCGGTGGTTCGGACGGGCGTCGTACCAGATCTTGGAACCGTCTGGAATGCACTTGGTTTTGACCATGGTTTCGACCATGCCGTCGTACTCGGCCCAGGAGTTGAATCGCCGCGGGATGCCGGAGCGGGGGAAGTGGCGGAAGATGATCGAGCGGTACGATTTCAGCCCGGTCTGACGGCCGGCCCAGAAGGGGGAACTGGTGCTGAGGCAAAGGACGTGCGGCAGGAAATAGCGGGCAACGTTCATGGCGTCGATGAGGAACTCGCGGTCTTCGATGCCAATGTGGACGTGGGTGCCGAAGATCAGCAGTTGCTGGGCGAGGTCGCCCATGTCTTGTCGAACTCCGAGGTAGCGCTCGAAGGGCGTGATCTCCTGGGTTTCCCACTTGGAGAACGGGTGCGACCCCGCGGCGGCGATGACGAGGCCGTGCTTGCCGGCGAGGCCCATGATCGCCTTGCGGAGCTTGACGAGTTCGAGCCGGGCATCCGCGGGGGTTTTGCAAATCTCGGTGCCGACTTCAACCATCGATTGGTGCAGTTCGGCTTTGATCTGCTCCTTGAGCAGGAGCTTGCCGTCTTCCAAAATCTGCGTGATGTACGATTTCAACTCCCCCGTCGCGGGGTCGATGATCTGGTACTCTTCTTCGATTCCGATCGTGAAGGACGGGGCTTTCATCGGGGCTCCAATCAAAAGCCCAGGGACAGCCGTCCCTGGGCTTTTGGATTAGCGTTTTTCGATCAGGAACGTCGGCACCGTCGAGCCACCGCCGGCGGTGACGTTCACGAGTTCGTCCGTGGAGATTCGCGTGAGGCAACCGTGGACGTACGAACCGAACGCCACGTAGGGGTTCGTGTCCTGCATGCAATCGACGATTTTCAACTGGCCGTCCGCCATGCTGGGATACGGTTCGTACGGGAGCTTGATTCGCTGTTGAACGACGTAGGGTTCACGGATAGCCAATTGCACGGCCTGATCCCACGCGGATTGCTCGACGGTCCAACCGAGGACGATTCCCTTGCCGCCGTATTCGTCGTTGGGCTTGAGCACGAGGCGATCCTTGTTCGCGTGAACGAACGGGACCAGGTCGATCGGCTGGCCGTCGATCGTGGTTTTGCGTTCCTCGACGACGCGGGTCCACGGGATGTGCTTGTGGATCGCCACGAGTTCGTCGTTGGTGAACAGGCTGGCGTTCGCCTCGTCGCTGACCACGGCGAAGCTGGCCTTCTTGAAGAGGATCTTGCAGCGGAACGTGTTCGCCATGCACACCGCACCATCGCGAATGGCCCGGACCACGGGATGGTCGAGCCCACCGCGTTCGATCAATTCGGAGATGAGCACGCGCTTGTAGATCAACGTGATGTGGTAGTCCCCGGCCATGAGCTTGCCATCGACGTATTCCACTTCTCGCGGATCGACGATGCGGGCTTCGAGGCCGAAGCTCTTGAAGTAGTCGTAGAAGAGGACGAACTCGCTGAACGTGGGGACTTCACGCCAGTCGAGAATTGCGATCCGCGGCACCACGTTGCGGGTGCCTTGCCACTGGTGGAACGAATCGAGCAGGGAGTGCAGAACGCCCGGCTTGCACGGCAGGGGGAAGCAGTGGAACTGGCGCTGGAACTCCTGGAAGACGGGCAGGCCGTAGAAGAGTTCCGAAAGGGCGTCCGAGTAACCGGCCCCGGCGGGGGTTTCGCTATTGAACTCGGTGAAGAGCAGCGAGTTGTCCGCGTTGTAAAAGGCGTCGAAGCGGCCGGTCGGGCTCGGGTTCGCGAAGCCGGGATCGATGGGGAGGAGTTGTTCTTCCCAGTCTCGCATCCGGTACTGCTTGCGGAACTGCGGGTCCGCGAGAGCCCGATCGTAAGTCTTCTGAAATGCGGGTAACAGAATGCCGACCCGCTCGCGGAGGTAGCGGTACTGTTCAAAGGTGAGGAAGCGGGGGCGTAGGACGGTGCAGAGCGGGCGTTCGCCGAATGCGAGGCCGCGGCTCACTTGAAGGCGATCGAGGTTCGCTTGAGAATCCGCGGCGATGGCCCCGGACGCGAGAAGGTCGTGGTAGCGGGCGATTGCCTCGGGCTGCACGGCGGAGCCTCCTGATCGTGGGGCACGTTTTCCAACGTGCCATCGTCGGGCACGTTAGAAACGTGCCCCACAGTCGATTCCAACATGCCGTTGTCGGGCACGTTAGAAACGTGCCCCACGTGTTAAAACAGCTTCGACCAACGCAACTCGGGCAACTGCGGGCGTGGATTCTTTGCCAGTTCGATGACTAAGTTCGCCATTTCGCTCACGCACCAGTCGAAGTACGTCGGCGTCAGCGAGTTCAAGTCCATATCCGGGGCGGGGTTCATGAAGTCGATGGCGTAAGGAATGCCGTCCTTGATCGCCCATTCGACGGTGTTCATGTCGTAGCCGAGGGCTTTTACCGTAACCAAGGAATCGTGGACGATGCGGTCGTACAATTTCTTATCGAGGTAATTGTCATCTGGAACATAGCAGCGGTTGTGGGGGTCGTAAGGCATTACGAGGACTTGCTTCTGGCCGAAGCACATCACCCGCACGTACTTCTCCCAGTGGATGAACTCCTGAGCGATCATCGTGAGCAGGCCCGAGGTGTCGTAGTGGCGGATCAGTTCTTCCATCGAATGGCAAACGTACACGCCCCGCCAGCCGCCGCCGTGGGCGTCCTTCAAGATGCATGGTAAGCCGACGTAGTCGATGACCGCTTGCCAGTCGAGCGGATACTGCAAGTTCCGAAGGCTTTCGGATTTGATGATGCCGGGAACGTAGTCCTTATTCGGCAGCACGAGCGTCTTCGGGTGAGCGAGCCCGAGTTTCGTGAGAAGCGTCGCGCCGAAGAACTTGTCGTCCGCGGTCCACATGAACGGGTTGTTGATGACCGTGGCGCCGTCGAGCACGGCCTTCTTCATGTAGCTGCGATAGTATGGTACCTCGTGCGAGATGCGATCCACCACGACGGCGTAGGGGCACGGCTCGTCCATGCGGGTGCCGCCGAGTTTGATGAACTCGGCCGTGACGCCCGCTTCGCGGGAGTTGACCGCTTCGAGGAACTTCGGCGGCCAGGACCATTCGCGGCCGCAGAGTAAGCCGACCTTCTTCACGAGCAGTACCCCAGTGACAAGTGGCTAGTGGCCAGAAAATACAGCAAGGACAAAAACCCGAAACAGCACGCCTTTAGCTTCTCGTTTTCCATCTGGCCACTGGTCACTGGCCACTTCAAACTAATCGTGGCCGCCCAAATACATGGTGACCATCTTGTGCCAGACGGGCCAGTCGTGGGCGAAGCCGTCCCATTCCCGCAGGGCGTTGCCGATGCCCCTGCTCCACAGTTTAGCCGAAAGCTCACGGTTCTGGTGGACCAGGCGGTCTCCGTTACCCACGGCCAGGATCACGTTTTGCTCGCGGAGCAAGTGGAGCCGGTGGCCGTCGTGTTCGCCACCGATGAAGTCCACGGGGTTCAAGGAGTACAAGTGATCGTTATAGAAGCCGTCGGAAAACATTTTGATGTCGCAGAGGCCGCTCATGGACAGAATCCGCTTCACGCGGTCCGGATGCCGCATGCCGAAGCTCAGGGCGTGGAAGGCCCCGAAGCTCGCGCCGGTGGCGATGACGTAGGGATGGTGATTTTGGCCGTCGGCAAACGGTAGGACTTCGTGGTAGACGTAGTTGTCGTACTGCACCTGCCGCCAGACGCGGCCGCCGGGGTGGGCCCACTTGGCGTACCAGCTTTCGCGATCGACGCTATCCACGCAGACGAGTTGAAACCAGCCGCGCTCGATGGGGTAGCGAAGCGCGTCGATCATGCCGCGGTCTTCCCACTCGTGGAACTTGCCCATCGAGGAGGGAAACGCGATGACCTTGGCCCCGCCGTGGCCGAACGTGAGCAGTTCCATGTCTCGTTGAAGAGACGGGCTCCACCAGCGTTGATACTCTCTTCGCATGAAAACCGTTGCAGAAGGGACGGGGAAACTGCGGAGAGGATGTTGAAGAGTATGCGAACGCGACGGTTCGGGACAACGGGAGAAGCGTGGCAATTCGCCCCAATCCGGAAGGAGAACCGGATTGTGCTGGGAATAGCGGGTGTGCCGTTACGCGGCCGCGGCTTCAATGAACGTCGTGAACAACCGCTTCATGCCCGGCTGCGTCTCGGCGAGTTCTTCGGGGTGCCACTGCACTGCGACGATGTATTGGCCGTTGGTCCCTTCCACGGCCTCGATGATGCCGTCAGGAGCGAACGCAGAAGGTCGAAGGCCCGTGGCCAAGTCTTTGATCGCTTGGTGGTGCATGCTGTTCACGGAGACGACACTCTCCCCCAATATCTCGCCGAGGCGAGTACCGGGCTTCACGGAAATATCGTGGGCCAAGTAGTTCCGGCTCGGGTTCTCGGGCGTCGGAAAGTAGTCGTGCTTCATCGCCGCGGGGACTTGCGCGGAAACGTCCTGGTAGAGCGTGCCACCGCAGGCCACATTCAAAATCTGAATCCCGCGGCAAACAGCGAGCACCGGAAGGTGCGTTTCCAGAGCGTATTCGAGCAGCATGATCTCGACCGCGTCGCGGTCGTGGTCCGTGGTGCCGCAAAGCGGATGGCGGGGCTCGTTGTACCGCGACGGATCGACGTCCACGCCGCCGGTGAGGAAGACGCCGTCGAGGCGTTCAAAGATCGCCCGCATCGTGTCCGGGTCGTGCGGCAGCAGAGGAATCACCCAGGGGACGGCCCCGGCGAGGCGGAGGGCTTCGATGTAGCGGAAGCCCATGATCCAGCACGCGGGGCGCTCACCGACGACCGCCGGAAGCGTTTGAGTTGCAATCCCGATCACCGGCCGTGGCATGATTTCTCCCCGTCTTCTCGATCCGCACACCGCAGTTTCGTCCGGAGAGGGACATTGGAATGATACGTGGTCCGCGGTCGTTCCGTCCACTTTCGACCCGTTCAAGCCTTTTGCAATCGCCACCGCGTGGCGCCGCCGTCCTTTAAGCCGTCGCAAATGACGAGCAGTTCGTACTCGCGGTCCGTTTCGTTCAACAGCGCGACGCCTTCCGGTTTGCCGATGGCCGAACCGCGCAACTTGGCCAGCCGGACAGCGGCGAGGTCCAGCCCGTTCCAGAAGTAAAAGCGAAAACTCCCGTCCCCATCCCCCATCGGCCCGGCGAGGACGAGGAATCCATCGCGGACCGCCACGACGTCCCGAATTCCCCGGCCGTCGAGCGCAACGTATGCGGTTTTCGCTTTCTCCGGCTCGTCGAATGCTGCGATCAGCACGGGAACCCGATTTCCCCTCAAGACGGGTCCGCGGAACCCGAAGTAGAGAAAACCATCCTTCGCGGCGAGTCCTTCGATATCGACGCCGTTCTCTTTCCCCGCAAGTGGCGCGAAGGCACCGAGGACCGGATGGGTATCGATGGTCGCTCGGAGAGATCGAGTTTCAATCGGCCCCACGGTACCATCGAAATCGAGCGTGAACCGGAACACGCGGTCGCGGCTCGGTCGGAGCTCAACTGCCCCAATAGTGCCGTCTTTTCCCAGAACGCGAACCCGGGAATGCGAGCCCGTAACGTAAACGACGTTCCCCTCCGCCGCGATGCTTTCGATGTCGATCTCTTCGCTGGACGGACAGAGGGGCACATCGAGCAAGACCTTGTAACTCTTCCCGGTCGCCATCAGGACTTGCACGCCGGCCGTCTCGTCCGAGCCGACGACGAGGAATTCGCCGACCACGGCAACTCCGCTGAGAGCCGTGGACTTCTTCAGGTCGCCGCGGAGTTCGACGGGGCCGAGGTGGGTGAGCATGAAGAATCCAGTTCTGGCCGAGCCGCGACCGTAAGGGAGCGATCCCAAAACCCCGCTTCCTTACGGTCGCGGCTCGGCAGATACGAGTCTCAGTGCGAGACCTTATCCGCCCCCGGCAGCACTGCGTTGAAATCCCGCGCGATACGTTCCATGTATTTCGACAGCAATTCCTGCACTCGCTCGGGCGTGTCCGCGGCGACGACGAAGCCGATGTGGTACTTCATGTCCATGCGGTGGACGATCTCGGGGTCGTCGAAGCTCGATGTATCCGGGTTTTCTTGCTTCGCCAGCGAAACGACTACGCCCGCGTAGCGCTGCTTCAACGGGGGCAGTTCGTACTTCCCCTCGGTCCGGCAGATTTCGAGCTTCGCCCACTCGGACCAGAGGTTCACGCCCGTGGCGTGTTCGACCATCGTCGCGGTATCCGCCCCGCCGACGCGGGCGCTCGTTTCGATGAAGTAGTACTGCCCGTCGCGGTGGGCCTTCATGAACTCGGTGTGCGACGCCCCCTGCCCCAGTCCGAAGCCTTCGAGGATTTTCGCGTTCTCGACCTTGATCGCGGCGACCTCGGGGCGGTTCCGCGGGAACGTCCGCGTCGCGTAGACGCCGCCGCCCTGGTAAACGTCGAGGAGCGGTTGGTGGTACGCGTTGACCTCGGCGAAGATCACTTTGCCGTTGCACACGAGCGAATCGACGTGGAAGAGGTCGCCGGGGACCAGTTCTTCGATCAGGGCGAACGCACGGTCGTCGCCCAAATCGTCGAGCCGGCGCCAGACCTCGTGCGACGAATGGCACTTCCGAATTCCCGCGGCAGAAGCTTCCGAGCGAGGCTTGACCAGCCAGGGGCCGGGCACCCGGTCCAAGAAGTCGCGGATCGCCTCGTTGTGGAACGTTCCGACGAACTCCGGCACGCGGACGCCGATGGACTTCGCCTTCTCTCGCATGGCGAGCTTGTCGCGAAAATAACGGGCGTTCGATTCGCAGAGCCCGAGGTTCGTGAGCCGGAAATGTTCGCGGGCGTGGGCGGCCATCTCCACGTCGAAGTCGTCGAGCGCCACGATGCGGTCGAACGGCCGCGTGCGGCCGAGGTACGACAGCGTATTGAGGACGTGGCGGTGCGTGTAATAGCTCGGCGTGGCGATCACTTCGTCGATCGCGTGGAATGGCCACGCTTCGGTTTTGAGTTCCTCGGGCATGAACGCGTAGACCGTGCAACCCTCGGCCTTGCAGCGCTCGAGGAAGCGACCGCCTTTGAAATACCCTGCAAAGGCGAGGATCGAGAGTGGACGCATGGAGGACCAATCGTGCGGATTTGGCAGTGCGGGGTTCGCACTCAATCCTTCAACCTACGGTAAATCACGGCCCGCTGGCCACGGCCGCCCTCGACTTCCTTCCACCGCGGCGATTCGAATAGGTACGTTTCCAGCGGCTGCTTCACCGGCAGCGTGGGGATCACGGCCCATTCGACATCGTAGCGGTCCATCACGGCTTCGATGCGTTCCGGGTGTTCGTGCATCATGTCCACGTAGTTCTGCGTCCACTCGTTGCCGTAAAGTTCGAAGCGGTCGTCCATGTAGATCTTGAGTTCGGGAACGAAGTAGATCAGGTAGCCGCCGAGGTTCGCGTCGTTGAAGACGCGGGCGTTCGGCCCCTTTTCGCGAGCGTACTCGCGGAGTTTTTCCGTGAGGTCGAGCGGCTTGTAGCCGTCGTCCAATCGTGCCCAATTGTGCCCGATGATGGGGACGACCGTGTGTGTGACTTGGAGTAGGAGTGCGAGGACGACTGACGCGACGGGCACGACCCATCCGCGGAAATTCCAAACGCTCGTTTCCGCCGCCGGTTCCACGACCAGGCTATCGCCGTACTTCTTGAGCAATCGGTACCAGACCGTGTGCGGCCAGAGGTCCGGAATCACCATCGCCGCGGTGATGACGAAGAGCGGCCCCTGGCGGATGCCCTGGAACGTGAGCGCGAACCAGACGAGCGGTATGAGCCACGTCACCCGCGGCCGCTTGGGCAACGTGCCGAGGAAGGAGATCGCGTAGAACCCTGCGAATCCCGCGATCACGCGGTCCGCGTCGTTCGCGAGGTTGAGCGGTTGGTGTTCGATGACGTTGGCTTTCAGCACCGGCGACGAAACGATCCGCTGCCAGGTGTGGATCATTTCCATGCCGAACGGATTTGCGAGGGGGGAGAACCCGCAGAGTGCGAGCGCCCCGAGCAGGCACCAGCCCGTGCGCCAGGATCTGACGGGGGAATCCTGCTTGAACAGGAACAGGAGCCCCCAACCGGCGACGGCGAGGCCGAAGGTGAAGTTGCCGCCGAGCACGCCGCCGTGGAGGTTGGTCCAGAGGACGTAGAGGGGCACGAAGCCCGCCAGCCGCCACGGCCCCGCTCGGCCGCGGTCGAAGTCCACGAGCGAGGCCATGGTCCAGGCCAATAGCGCGATCGTGAACATGTGGGGGCGGACGAAGTAGTGGAACGAGCCGGCGAAGAGGCAAGCGCCGGTCAGCACGCCCGCGAGAATCCAGTGCATCCCCGCTTGCCGCATCCGGGCGAAGATCATCGTGAAGAGCGCCGCCACGCCCGTGGAAAACGCCAGCAAAAGCGTGTCGAGCTCATCCGCGCGATGGGCGAGGGCCATGAGCACTTCCGCACCCCACTGCTGCGGAATCCAGGTTTGGCCTTCGTGGGTGTAAGTGAACGGGTCAGTGTGCATGAACCCGCGGTCGAGGATCAGATCGCCGACTTGGATGTGCCAGAGCGAACCCGGATCGTAGAAGCCCCGTTCGCGGAACAGGACGAGGATTGAAATCCATACGAGGAGGAAGAACAGGACTTCGGGGGAGAGGAATCGTGCGAGGAAGGTTTTCAAGATGAACGAACCACGCAGGCACGGAGTTCACGGAGATCGAACGCACTGAGAATACCAAAGCCGAGACGAGTTTGGACCGATTTTCGCTCTTCTTCGCGTTTCTTACCTCCGCGTACTCCGTGTCTCCGTGGTTCGTTCCTCTGGAACTTGTCGTTACGGCTTGCTCGGTTGGACCTGCAACCCGGAGCGGATTTCGTCCGTTTCGCCCGCACCGCGTTCGGGTGGGACCAGATCCCAGACGGGGCCTTCGAGGCCGACGCGCAAACCTTCGACGAAGAGTTGGTTCATGATCTTCTGGTCGAACTCGAGCCCCGCGTCGTCCACGGGGAAGTCGGCTTTGAGGGCGATGGCGTGATACTTCACGCCGGACGCCTTGGCCATGAGCGCCATGTTCGCTAGGTCGCGGCGGGTCTTGGCGGAAAGCATCGCCCCGCCGGAGGCTTTCACGACCTTCAAGACCCGCGGCTTCACGGGAGCGGCGTTCGGGAAGTACTTGCCGGAGACGATCGCGTACAGGTTCGCCTGGGGGCCGGGCAAGTCGCCGTCCTTTTCGATTTTGCCCGCAGCTTCGAAGACCGAAGGGGGAACGAACAGCGACGTGGTCACGCCGCCGTCGACGTGCATTTCGGTGACCGGCTTGCCGTCCGCGATCATCGTGATCGGCATCGGCGGGAACACGCCGGGCACGGAGCAGGACGCCACGAGGATGTCCGTGATTTGCTTGCGGGCCTCGAGCCCACCGCGAGACGCGATCGCGCCGATGTCCCAAACGACCGTCTTGCGGCTTTCGAGGTGCGTGGTGCCGATGTAGAGCCGGCGGCCCGTTCGGTGCTCGACGGCGATCGCCTTGATCGTTTCTTCGTCGATCGCGATTTCGACCATTCGCCGCAGCGGTGCGGACGACGCCATCGCATCGCGGAACGGGATCGTCGCCCAGGAGCGAATTGCGAACACATCCCGCTGGCGGACCTCGGTGTAATACGCCCGCATCTGCGGGTCGTACTTCGGCCCCAGGAACGCGAGCGGAGCGATGAGTGCACCCGTGCTGACGCCAGTGACCACGTCGAAAACGGGCCGGTTGTTAGACCGCGACCAGCCGTTGAGCACTCCGGCCGTAAACGCGCCGTAAGCGCCTCCACCGGAGACCGCGAGGATGTTCAGCGGCCGCGGTGCCGCGACGATGGGTGGGGCTTCCGCAACGACGGGCTTGATATCCAAAGGCTTCGGCGGTGGGAGCGTTGGCAGCGGTTCCGGCGGAAGGTCCGCAACATCCGGTTTGGGTAACGGTGCCTTCGGGTCGGAGGTCAGCATCGACCGCGTCGGCCCGCAGCCCATAAGGGCCACGCCGAACGCCACCACGATTAGAGCGGTCCACCTTGACATAACTGGGATGTACCCGACGTTCGGAGAGCTGTCAACACCCGCGAAGGGAGTCTTTCCAGTATAGCCGGGAGTCAAGCCGAGAAGATGTGGACTGAGGGAAGCGGGGGCGAATCCGGGATTCGCCCCGTTCGGGGGGGTTGGGTTAGAGCCGTCCGCTGTAACGCCGCACGGGCTTGCCGAAAACCGGCTTCTTGGCCGGACCGGGAGGCGGTTCTTCGACTGGCTGCTGCTCGGTCGGCGTGCCGTCCTCCTGGAGCGTCACTCTCAAAACCGGCTTCTTTCGAGGGGCGTACGACTCGAACCCCTCGATCCGGTCCTCGTCGATCAGCTTGTTGATGGTCATTTCGATGTCCGTCAAGTGGCCACCCTGTTCGGGCGTGACGAACGAAATGGCCACGCCGTCTTTGCCGATCCGCCCGGTTCGGCCGATTCGGTGGACGTATGCATCGATGTCGATGGGCAAATCGTAGTTGATGACGTGCGAGATGCCCGAGACGTCGATGCCCCGACTGGCAACGTCCGTGGCGATCAGGCAGTGGACTTTCTCCGCTCGGAATCCCGCCATGATTTTCTCGCGGTGGCTCTGCGGCAAGTCGCCGTGGATCACCGACACGCCCGCGACCTTCCCCTTGAGCCGGTCGTAGAGCTTGTCCGCCCAACGCTTTCGTTCGACGAAAATGAGCGCTTGCCGGGGCTTCTCGCGTTCGAGCACTTTGAACAGGAGTTCGAGTTTGCGTTCCTCATCCACCGTGATGTACGACTGGCGAATCTTCTCGACCGTGAGCACCGTCGGCGACAGGTTAAGGTGAACGGGGTTAATCATGTACCGCGAGGTGAGCCGCTTGATCTCGTCCGGCACGGTCGCGGACATGAGCAGCGTCTGGCGCTGCGTCGGGCACTTCTTCAAAATGCGTTCGATGTCCGGCCGGAAGCCGATGTCCAACATGCGGTCGGCTTCGTCGAGCACGACGTAGCGGGCGTAGTCGAGCTTCATCGAGCCGCGGCTCAAGTGGTCGAGCATCCGGCCCGGCGTGCCGACGACGAGGTCGCAGCCCGCGGCAAGGCCTTCGAGTTGCCGGCCCATGCGAGCCCCGCCGTAGACGGCGATGGTGCGGAACTTCCGACTCGGGGCGAGCTTGATCGCTTCGTTTGCGACTTGGAGAGCGAGTTCGCGGGTGGGGCACATGACGAGGCCGATGGGCCCCTTGAACTTGTGCGGCCGCCAGCGATTCAAGAACGGGATCAGGTAAGCCGCCGTCTTGCCCGTGCCGGTCTGAGCTTGGCCAATGACATCTTTGCCGCGCATGGCGACGGGGATGACCGCGGCTTGCACGGGAGTCGTCGAAAGATAGCCGGCGAGTTCGCACGCTTGGTACAGCGGGGCAATCAGCTTCATGTCCGCGTAAAGGATCGGCGGCGCGGAAGGCACGTCGATCTTCGGCGGCAAATCGGGCGGAGGTGGGGGCTGCTCAACCGAGACGTCGGAAAACTCCGAGGTGTCCAAAAACGAATCCGGGGGAACCGAAGACTCCATTGCATCCTTCAAATTGATCGAAAGGGGAAGAACGTCGATTACGGAGTGACATTCTAACCAACTTATTAAAGCAGGCGGGCGAGAATTGTCTAGGGGAGCTTGCCCGAACGAAGAGGCGGCGAAACGATGCGAACTTTATGGATTGAGGGTGGAGGTCAGCGGCTTCGTCAGCCCCTTCCCACTCGCCTCGGCACCTTTCAAAAGCCCACTCTCCGGCAGTTCGCCCTTCGCTGCGGGTTGGCTCGCTCGGTGTTGACCCGACGAGAGGTACAACCCAAGTCCGAGCAACGCGGCCACGGACGCGGCGAGGGTAACGCGGCTGCGGAACGAACCGGACGATGCGGTTCTCAGCGTCGAAGGCACGGCCAACGACTCGACCCGTGCCGACGGCCACGGCGACGGAACCTGCTTCTTGAAAAAGGCCGCAAACGCCTTATCGAGGTCGTCGGGATCGGTCGGATGGAGAGGTTGATCGTTCATGGCAGCGGTCGAACTCCCAGGGCCTCGAACCGGTCCGCGAGCCGCTTGCGAGCGCGGCTCAAACGCATGTGGACGGCGGTGACGGGCAGGTTCAGTATTTCGGCAATTTTCGGGGCATCGTGGTCGAAGGCGTACCGCAAGGTCAGCAGTTCGCGGTCGGCCGCGGGCAACTCGGCCAGCAACACCCGTATCTGTTCGAAAGTCTCGTCCCGTTCCAGCTTTTCCAACGGCGCCGGGGCTTTCGACCCCACGCCGTTCATTTGTTCTGGGGATTGCGTCCCGTTGCGGCGGAACGCACTCTTGGCATTATCCTCGGCCAAGTTCCGAGCCACCCGCATGAGCCACGCCCGCGGGTTCAGGAGGACTTCGCCCGTTTCGTACTGCTTCCAGAGTCGGCAGAAGACTTCCTGCGTAATGTCCATCGCCAAGTCGGCGTCCATCCACCGGCCGTAGGCGACCGACCACACCTCGCGACTGTGCTGTTGGTAGAGCCCTTCGAACTCGTCGCGGCGCGCCTGAGCCGCCCTCGCGGGCTTCATAGTCCTGGCCTTGAGGAGCCCGAACCGGATGCGATCAATCGCCGTCCGTTCGGAAGAAAAGACGAACCCACGATGCAATTCTAACCGTTCGGGAATGAAAATTTAGACGGTGACTACGAGGTTGTCCCGGTGGATCATTTCGACGTAGGGCGTTTTGCCGAGCAACTCGTTTATCTGCTCCGTTTTCAACCCCGCGATCTTGGCGGCTTCGAT